>Ga0214921_10011891_pt1 | contig 10493 bp, 7 predicted proteins | sample LL1505_MetaG_FD_177992 | JGI IMG/M metagenome (GOLD analysis project Ga0214921, IMG submission 177992) | Freshwater microbial communities from Lake Lanier, Atlanta, Georgia, United States - LL-1505 | ecosystem: Environmental > Aquatic > Freshwater > Lake | place: USA: Georgia | collected 2015-05-28
AACCGGGATTACGCCGTTTCCGCCGCCAAAAAAATGTAGGGAAGCCGGGCCTAGGCCCGGCCTGCTTATCCTAAAGGGATATTTGGCTGGGTTATGCCGATTTTAAAATTCATAAACAGCTGTTTGGCAGTGCTTTAAGGAGACAGAATATCGAAGGAAATTTCTCCGTAATGTGCTAATATTTAATTAGATGTACTTCATCCGGAGCTTCCTCCTCCGCATGGGTGACCGTTGCGCTATGTGCAGCAAGGGTCGCCAAGTATTTTTATTTTGGGCATTCCTCGCATTGGCGGTTCCAAGCGTTTCATGGGCAAGACTGGGGGTTGGTTATCAGATGCAGTTGGGAAACCCAACGGATGCAACTGTCGATGCCACTAATCATGAGCACTATCTCATCCAGAGAGCTCGTTATGCTTTGGATTATAACGACACAACGCATCAGGCGAATTGGGTTAGCTGGAGTTACACAACGGCGGACTCCGGCAGCACGAGTCGGCAGAATAGCTTTCGTCCGGACACAAGCTTGCCCAGCGGCTTTTTACAGATTGGAAGCTCATCTTTTGATACTGGATATGACCGTGGACATATGTGTCCGTCCGGTGACCGCACGGCATCAGTTGCCGATAACGATGAGACGTTTCTTATGAGCAACATGATCCCGCAAGCTTCCCGCAACAACCAAGGACTTTGGGGCACCTTTGAGGGTTATTGTCGTGGGTTGGCTTCCGGAGGAAGTGAGATTTTGATCACCTGTGGCCCCGGCAACTTCGGATCGGCCTCGATTTCCAATGGAATGAAATTGCCAGGATCCGTTTGGAAAGTGATCGTGGTATCTCCCTCAGGAACAGCCTTGGCTCCTGATAAGGTCACTACGGCATGCCGGGTGATCGCCATCAATACGCCCAATGCAGCGTCTGTCAGCACGAGTTGGACGGATTACATCACCACGGTGGAGGAAATCGAGGCCGAAACGGGTTTTCATTTCTTTTCATCCCTACCAACTTCCGTCGCCCGGTATTTGCGGAAAGTGAAGGATACGGGATCTGGACCCAATACTCCCACGGTCATTACTGCGGTCAGTCCCACATCAGGGACAGCAGGGACCACCGTAACCATCTCCGGTTACAATTTTGGATCCTCTCCGGTGGTCAAATTCAACGGAGTCCCCGCGACCGCCAGCGTGCAGGGCGGGGGAACGCAGATCAATGCGATCGTTCCTGCCTCGGCGAGCACGGGGGTAATCACGGTGACGAGTACGAGCAACGGTATGGATACGAGTGCTGAGACATTTGCTGTTTCATCCTCTCCCAATCCAAGTCTCTCCCTATCGGCGTCTTCATTAAGCGGATTTACGTCGGTGAGTGGCACGGCTTCGGTCAGTCAGAGTTACACGGTGAACGGATCGAATCTGACTTCGAATGTAGTGGTGACTGCGCCGACGGGATGCGAGCTGAGTTTGGACAACAGCACCTTTTCGGGAAGCAAGACGTTGGTGCCCACCAGCGGGAGTCTGTCGGGGGTGACGGTGTATGTGCGATTGAGTGCGTCGGCGGCGACGGGGTCGGTTAACGGAACGGTAACGCATGTTGGGGGCGGAGCTACGACGCAGAATCTGACCGTGAGCGGGACGGTAAGCGCAGCGGCGCCAGCGATGACCCTTTCGGCGTCTTCATTAAGCGGATTTACGTCGGTGAGTGGCACGGCTTCGGACAGTCAGAGTTACACGGTGAGCGGATCGAATCTGACTTCGAACGTAGTGGTGACAGCGCCGACGGGATGCGAGCTGAGTTTGGACAACAGCGCCTTTTCCGGGAGCAAGACGTTGGTGCCCACCAGCGGGAGTCTGTCGGGGGTGACGGTGTATGTGCGATTGAGTGCGTCTGCGACGAAGGGGGCGGTTAACGGAACGGTAACGCATGTTGGGGGCGGAGCTACGACGCAGAATCTGACCGTGAGCGGGAACGTCGGAAAAGCAACGCCCACAATCAACGTGATTCCGACCGCAAGCTCGATTGTTTACGGACAGTCCCTGAGTAGTTCGATGCTGAGTGGGGGAAGCGCCAGCGTGGCAGGAACTTTCACGTGGGTCGCGCCAAGTGTTCTACCTGTGTTGGGTGCAAGCACCCAAAGCGTGATCTTTAATCCAACCGATACCGTTAGTTATAACACGGTGACAACCAGTGTGACTGTCAATGTGACTGTGGCTTCGGCAAGCCTGAGCCTGAGCAACCTAAGCCAGACGTATGACGGTACGGCCAAAAGTGTCACGGTTACAACGGTGCCTGCTGGGCTGAGTTACACCCTCCGATATAACGATTCAGCCAGTTCTCCGGTCAATTCCGGTAGTTACAGCGTGGTCGCCACGGTGTCAGATCCTAACTACTCAGGAAGCGCGACGGGCACGCTTAATGTGAGCAAGGCCACGCCAACCATTACGACAGCGCCAACAGCCAGCTCGATCACTTATGGGCAATCCTTAAGCGATTCTGTCTTAAGCGGAGGTCAGGCAAAGCTTGGGGTCAGTAATGTGCCAGGGGCTTTTGCGTTTACCACGCCTTCGACTCTGCCGATGCTGGGGACCAGTTCGCAGGCCGTGACGTTCACCCCATCCGATGTAGGCAACTATAACGTTACGGGTGCGACTGTTAGTGTGACGGTCAATCCAGTTCCTGCAACGATGACCCTTTCGAAGGCTTCGTTAACCGGCTTTACATCGGTGAGTGGAACGGCTTCGGCCAGTCAGAGTTACACGGTAAGCGGATCGAATCTGACTTCGAATGTGGTGGTGACGGCGCCGACGGGATGCGAAGTGAGTTTGGATAACAGCACCTTTTCGGGGAGCAAGACCTTGGTGCCAACCAGCGGGACTCTGTCGGGGGTGACGGTGTATGTGCGATTGAGTGCGTCGGCGGCGACGGGGTCGGTGAGTGGAACGGTGACCCATGCGGGAGGGGGAGTTACGGCGCAGAATCTGACGGTGGTCGGAATGGTTGCACCCAAAAATTCGGGCGTGATAAGTTTGGCGAACTGGACATATGAAACATCCTCGCCCAGCAATTTCGGGCCGTATGCGCCTGAAGCTGGCATTCAAACTGCCTCAGCACAGGCAAGATGTGTGCATGCCTCATCTTCGACAGGGTATGCAGCGTATCAGGGGAACGGTTCAGCCAAATCCTTCTGGGCTAACACCTGGGCCGTGGGAGACTATTATGAATTCCGGATTTCGACGCTCGGGATTAGTGGTGTCCAACTCAGTTTTGATCAGACATCGAGTGGAGGCGGTCCCCGTGACTTCAAGATATCTTACAGCACCAATGGGGGAGCAAGCTTTTCGGATCTGAGAACATATGCCGTGCCGGTAAGCTCTGGGGCAGCCATCGTCTGGTATCCTACTCCGGTGAATCCGGCAAGCTCCCTGAGTTTTGACCTGAGTTCTTTCGGCGCTTTAAATAATCAATCGAGCCTGATCCTGAGGTTGGTTTGTGCTTCCAGCACCTCATTGAGTGGAGGCTCCCTGAGTACCAGTGGAAGCAGTCGTATCGATAATGTTGTAGTCTCCGCATCATCCGCGGATGCGATAGCACCTGTCATTAGCTTAAACGGTGCAAACCCTGAGACCCTCGTGTACGGGCAAAACTATGCGGATCCTGCCACGGCAAGCGATAACTCGGGTTCGGTGCCCACCCTTGCTGTTACGGGAAGGATTTTGAATACGGTTCTCGGCAGCTATGTTCTGACCTACACGGCGACAGACGGATCGGGAAATGTCAGTACAACCACACGAACTGTGAACGTTGTTCTTAACTCTTCCAATTCAAATACGGCGGATTCAGACGCCAACGGTCTTCCTGATTTGGTGGAGTATGCACTGGGAGGAAATCCGACCGGAAATTCAAATCAGATTCTTCCCTCCGTCACTGAAGAGGGAGGCAGCCTTCGGGTGACTTTTGAAGCACGGACAAATGATCCAAGGCTGACCATTCAACCCGTCGCCAACAGTAGTTTATCCTCAACCGGTTGGTCGTCTGCGGGGGTCTCAAAGGTTTCCTCTATCCCGGTTCCCGGAAAAGATGGGTTCGAAACTCAGACGTGGGAAACGGGTATCACCGGGGCGAATCGAAAGTTTATAAAGGTGGATATTACGAAGTAACTCCGCGGGCGGGGCAGAGGTTACGAATCTCGCATAGGGCGCAGTCTGGTTTTCGTGCAGAACAGCGGCGGCGCCCGTGCCAGATCATGAGGTGGGAAAAAAGGGTCCAGTCCTCTCGGGGCACCAACTTCACCAAAGCTGTTTCGACCTTAACAGGATCTTGCTGGCGGGTGAGACCCATGCGGCGGGAGAGACGGCCCACGTGGGTGTCGACGACGATTCCATCGGCCCGATCGAACGCATTTCCCAAAACCACATTGGCGGTCTTTCGTCCAACACCGGGTAATTGGTATAGTTCCTCCATGGTTTGAGGGACTTCGCCGTGGTGGCGATCAAGTAGGCCCCGGGCACAGCCTTGGATCGACTTAGCTTTGGCCCGAAAAAAGCCAGTGGTTCGAATGATAGATTCGAGCTCTGCCACTGGAAGTTCGGCATAATCGCGGGCTGAGCGGCATCGGTCAAAAAGCCCGGGGGTAACCTTGTTGACCCGCTCATCGGTGCATTGTGCGGAGAGAATGGTAGCCATCAGTAACTCCAAAGCATTCCGGTGGTTCAGTGCGCAGTGGGCGTCAGGATAGGCCTTCTTTAACTTTGAGAGAATCTGCCTGGTTCGTTGGATCAGAGGAGCAGAGTCTCGGGTGGGCACGGTCGATTTAGATGAAGATTAAGATGAAGATTAAGAACAGGCGGAGTAGAGAAATTTAAGAAGAGGGGGTGGAGGGGGGAGGCAGGGACTTAAGAAGTTCGGCGGCCTCTGCGGCGGAATTGCAGTTGGGATATTTGGAAAGGAGGGAGGAGAGGAGTTTGCGGGCCTCATCGTTCTTTTGTTGCCCTTTGCGAATCTTGGCGGCGCGCAAAAGGCCCTCTCCGGAAAGTTCAGGCAGACTATCGTAGTAGAGATCAATCTTTTGGTAATACTCAATCGCCAAGTCGAGGGGGTCATGCTTCGGCTTGCCTGGTTCAGATTCCAGGAGCTTGGTGGCCGGCTTCTTCTCCAGTGCCTGTCCAAAAACCAGCATGGTCTTCGCTTTGATCTCATTGGAGGCACGGTTGCTTTCGATTACACCCGTCCAAAGATCAAAGGCGCCCGGGGTGTTTTTATCACCGTCCACTTGACCCGCTTCGGAGAGGGCGAGACCCCGCAGGTAGTTGGCTTCCTGCAGTTTTTCGGACCATGGATAATCCTTGGCCAATTGGGCAAAAAGTTTTTCTGCCTGGGGTTTTCGATTGGCTTGGAATTCAATCTGTCCCAATCCAAAGAGGGCGGAGGCTTGGGCGTACTGCTTGGGATCCTTGGGACCCGAAGCGGGGAACTCCTTTCGGATCCTTTCGAAAACCGGGCGCGCTTCCTCATTCTTGCCTGCCCCCAGAAGGGCCTTGGCGAATCGTTCCAAATCTCTCCAATCCAGCGTCACCTTGCTCTCCATTGATTTTTGATAGGCGTCCTCGTACAGGCGTAGGGCAAGGGCGCTCTGTCCCGATTCGTAGGGGACGCTGGCTTGGGCAAAAAGAATCTGGGCGGCGAGTCCCGGATTTTCGCTCGCCTTTCCGGCGAGATCACGGAACGGTTGCAGGCACTCTTCCACGGGCGAGGCGCCACTCTGGAAGCGGAAGAGGCAGAGTTTGACCATTTTGGCCAAGGCGGGAGGAACCCGGGGACTGGAATAGCCAAGAATGGCCAAGGAAAGGGAGTCGGTCGCTTTTTGCAGCGAATCCTTCCAGCGGGTTTTATCCTCCTCCTTCAGTTGGTTGTAAGTCCCGAGCGAGTTGGCGGCAGTGAGTTCTAGGTCAGAAATCTTTTCCTGGGCCAGATAGGCCGAGTCGGCGACTGCCACCGGAGCAGGGGAGGTGGATGGGCTCGGATAGAGTTCGGAGAAAAGTTCAAAAGCGCGGCGGTAGGCCTGCATGGCCTGACTTTCATCCCGGGCTTCTGCGAAGACCGAGCCCCGGGCGATATAGGCCCCAATATTTCGGGGGTCCTTGGGATAAGCACGGAACTGGTCCTCCTGGGCGGCGAGCATCAGATCGATTTTTTTCTCTTTGGCGTACGCTTTCCAAATCCGTTCGTAGGCCTCCAAAGCTGCGGGTGTGCCGGCGAGTTTGGTGGAGGCCTCTTTCCAGGCCGCGATGGCGGCATCGATCTGCTTGCCTTCCTGCAGGGAGTCGCCCCGGGCGAGCATGGCATTACCCAGGTTAGAGGATTGCGGGTAAGCCGCGGCAAACTTGGCAAAGCTGTCGGCTGCCTCCGTGAACTTCTGTTGTGCCCGGAGAGCGTAGCCTAGGCGAAGAGCCGCATCTTCCCGGATCGAGGGTGTTTTGGCCCCGGCGTTGAGCTCGGTGAGTTCCTTGATGCCCTCGGAGATTTTTTTCTCAGCCACGAGCACCCCAGCGTAAAGAAGTCGGGTCTGTTCGGCGCTTTCATCCGAGATTTTTCGTTTTCCTGATTTAACCTCCTCCAAAAATTTTTCGTAATATTTCATGGCTTCCTGGCCCTTTCCCGCCTTTTGATAGGCCGTCGCGATGAAGCGCGGAATTTCGTCTACAAAACGCTCTCCGGAAGCCTTCTCTTGGGCGGACTTCAACCGCTCGATGGCTTTGTCCGTCTCCCCGTCATCCAGCAAAGCCCTACCCACCAGATAGTCGACCAGTCCGGCGATCCCCTTTTGGTCAGGATATTTTTTCTGATAGTCCGCGAGCAGACGATCAGCCTCTGATGTTCTCCCCTGAAGCGCGTAGGTAAGAATCACCTGCTGCTCAGCGGGGCCTGAGAGATCCACTCCGCCATAGGCCGCTACCTGGCGAAACACCAAACGGGCCTCGTCATACTTTCGGGTCTGGAGGTAGGACTGGCCTAGCTGCAGAAGGGCTTGCCCCGAGAGGTCGGGCCGCGACTTTACCTCTTCGATTTTTCTTTGTTCCCGTTGGATCCGGCTGAGTCTTGTGGGGGAAGGAGTTGAAGACTGGGCCAGTTCGGCCCGAAGTGGGGCCAGTTTCGCCTCGAGTTGGGCGATGAGTTCCTGTTTGCCTGGGATGGCTCGCAACCGTTTCATAGCTTCGTCAAAACGCCGCGCGGCCAGATCCAGGCTGGCGAGTTGCAGGTTGGCTTCGGCGGCCAGAGCTGGGCTGGATCCCGAGGCCAAGCGGGAGTAGATCTGTCCGGCCCGGGCCATAGCGGCTTCGGCGTCGGCTTTTTTGAAGTCGGCCAGAAGTTCGTCGGCCCGACGGGCTTCAGCAAAACCCTGAAGATAGTCGATCTCTTCACTCATCGATCCTTCGCTGTCGGCCTTCCGTGCAGCTTCCAGGTCCTGGCTGGCCTCGGCATATTTCCCTAATTGCACCTGGAGACGGGCCCGGAGGAGATAGATTTCGGTCAGGGATTTCGATTCAGGAAACTCCTTGGCAAAGTTGCCGACCGCCTGAACGGTCTCCTCGATCTTTTTTTTCCTGTCTCCGGATTTTTCCGGAAGAGCCTCGGCCTCGGCAGCGGAGGCTTGGGCCAGATAATAGAGGGCCTCCTCCTGAACCTCCTTATCCTTGGTCGAGGCTTGGACCTTGCGGTAGTTGGCGCTGGCCTCCACCCATTTGCCTAGACTGTACTGGGCCCGGGCAAGAAGAAGTTGGGCGCTGGCGAGGTTGGGGGACTGCGGGTTGGCTTTGATGAAATCGTCCGCCAGTTTGACGACCTCCTCGTAACGGCCACCATTGTATGCTTCGAGCATTTTTTTCCCGGCGTCTCCGGCGGCATCTTGGGCGTGCAAGGAAAAGCAAATGGGAAGTGCCAAGAGGACGGCGCAACCCCGGATCCAGTTCAATCGGTTCATCCGGGTAAATCATAACGAATCCCGGCGCAAAGATGCGAGAGGGAACCGCTTGGCCCGGCGGATTTTTTGCCTTGCCAGCAGGAGACCTCTCGGGGGATGATTCATCTCTTCGATGACATACCTTTTGACCCGCCAACATCCGATTTTGGCCTAATTGTCCCCCCGGTCTGATGCATTTCATTTTCTTCCTTTGAAGCCACGCGGGTTGATGCCAACCGGCTTTCGTCTCTGATGCAGGACTATCGCGCCAATCACCGCATTCGTGCCCGGGAGGTCTTTCTGGTGGACGCCTCCGGTCAGAAACTGGGGGTGGTCAACATCAACGATGCCATGGCGGCGGCGCGTCAGGCCGGGCTCGATCTCGTCGAGGTCAGCGGCAATACCAACCCCCCGGTCTGTAAGATCCTGGATTTCGGCAAATTTCGGTATGAATTGGCGAAGCGGGACCGCGAGGCCAAACGCCACAATCTGGCGGCCAAGGTGAAGGAGATGAAGTTCCACGTGAACATTGATCCCCATGATTACGGCACCAAAATGCGGCATGCGGAGGATTTCCTTTGGAAGGGCATGAAGGTCAAGGTGGTTATGGCCTTCCGGGGCAGGGAGATGCAGCACCAGGATCTGGGGAAAGCCCTCGTGAAGTCCATTCGGGAAGACCTGAAACTGGTCGGGGTGGCGGATGCCGAGCCGAAATTGATTGGCAAAAACATCACGATGATGTTAACTCCTCTCCCCGTCAAAAAGCGGGTGCGGCGCTGGACGACCGAGGAAGCCGAGGGGGCTAACGAGGAAGAGTCCGGTGAAGAAGGAGCCCCAGAGGCCACCCCCGTAATCGAAACTCACCCCACCCCCTCCTAAGATACGAGGAGCCTTTTCATGCCGCGTCCGATTGCCCGCCGAAAGACGAAAAAGTCTGCCGCCAAGCGCTTTAAAGTGACTGGCAGTGGCAAGATTTTGTTCGGCAAGCCGGGTCGGCGTCATCTCGCCTCCAGCAAGAATAGGAAGCGTATGCGCCGCTTGGGCAAGATTGCCGTGCTGGACAAGACCGACATGGCTCGGATCATCGAAAACCTCCCCTTTAGCTAGGAGCCCACCATGCCCCGCGCCACGAATGCCCCCGCCTCACGCGAACGCCGGAAACGGATGGTCGCCAGCGCCGCCGGATACCGCGGTCGCCGCAGCAAACTTTTCCGCTACGCCAAAGATGCCCGGATGAAGGCCAAGTATTGGTCTTACCGGGACCGGAAGACCAAGAAGCGCAATTTCCGCAATCTCTGGATCGCCCGTCTGAGCGCTGCGGTACAGGCCCAAGGCCTCAACTATAGTGCTTTCGCCGGCGCCCTCCGCAAGGCCGGCGTCGAACTGGACCGCAAAGTCCTGGCCGATTTGGCCATTCACGAACCCACGGCCTTTGCCGCCGTGGTGCAAGCCGCCCGCGGTTAATCCGCGGGACCGAGCTGTGTCCCCTTCTTCTTCCCCGGACTTTGCGGGGATTCGTCAGCGCGCCTTAGCCGAACTCCAATCCGCCGGCGATGCAACGGCTAAACAGGCGTGGCGTAGTCGTTACCTCGGACGGCAGGGGGAAGCCCAGAAACTGCTCGATGGTTTAAAATCCCTTCCCGCAGAGGAACGTCCCGCGGCCGGCAAGGCCGCCAACGATCTGCGCAAGGCGTTGGAGGAAGCTTGGGCGGAAAAAGGGGGAGGCGAGACGGTGGGCTCCGCAACGGTTCCCGGTGAATTCGATCCCACGTTGCCGGGTCGTCCCTATCCCTCGGGCGGTGTGCATGTGTTGACCCAGACGTTGGATCGTATCACCGATATCTTCCACCGGCTGGGCTTTGCCTTGGCCGATGGCCCGGAGATCGAAACGGAGCACCACAACTTCGACGCCCTCAACACCCATGCCGATCATCCGGCGCGGGATGAGCAGGACACCTTCTATCTCGATCTTCCTCCGGGTCCCCACGGTCGCTGGCTGTTGCGGACACAAACTTCCACCGTTCAGATCCGGGTACTGGAAAACCGGAAGCCGCCGGTAAAAATTATCGCCCCGGGCCGCTGCTATCGTCGGGACGAAGTCGACGCCACCCACGGCCTTTTCTTTCATCAGGTGGAGGGGCTCTGCGTGGGGGAGGGGATTGGGCTCCCGCATCTGAAGGGAGTACTGGAGTTTTTCTTCCGTGAACTCATGGGCGAGGAAACCAAGGTCCGCCTACGACCGCACTACTTTCCGTTCACCGAACCCAGCTTTGAGGTCGATTTCTCTATCCCTGGAAAGACGTTCCGCGGCAGGGAATGGCTGGAGATCGCCGGATGCGGATTGGTCCATCCGCGGGTGTTGCGTGGGGTCGGGATCGATCCAGAGAAGTACACTGGGTACGCGTTTGGGCTAGGAGTGGAGCGGATCGCCATGGTCCGCCACGGCATTCCCGATCTGCGACTCTTTTACGATAACGATGTCAGGTTTTTAAAACAGTTTGCCGCCCACGGCGCGGTGTAAATTCTCCCTTTTGCGGTCGCCG
>Ga0214921_10011892_pt1 | contig 10493 bp, 6 predicted proteins | sample LL1505_MetaG_FD_177992 | JGI IMG/M metagenome (GOLD analysis project Ga0214921, IMG submission 177992) | Freshwater microbial communities from Lake Lanier, Atlanta, Georgia, United States - LL-1505 | ecosystem: Environmental > Aquatic > Freshwater > Lake | place: USA: Georgia | collected 2015-05-28
CATCCGTCACGCTCGACTCGCCTGCCAGCGGCACATCCTTGCTCGCAAATACAAGCGTCACGCTCAACGCCACAGCGAGCGATAAAGCCCTCGGCGGAGCCAATGGCACCGTTACAAAAGTCGAATTTTTCAGCGGCAATGCCTCGCTCGGAGTCGATACGGCAGCGCCTTATTCTGTGACTTGGACGCCGACCGTCGCCGGCACCTACAACCTCACAGCGATCGCCACAGACAGTGAGGGAGCCGCTTCCACAAGCTCTCTCGCCAGCGTCTTTGTGCTCTCGGGGGATGGCAAGCCAACCATTTCCTCGTTCTCGCCCGCCACCGCCGCACCCGGTTCGACCATCACGATCAACGGCACGAATCTCGCCGGCGCGACCTCCGTGAAATTTAACGCCAACGAGGCAACCTCATTCACCGTGACCTCCAGCACCGAGATCACAGCCGTAGTCCCCAGCACGGCCACCAGTGGCCCGCTCAGCGTCACGACCCCCTTTGGCACAGCGACCAGCACCGGCAACTTCACGCTCCTGCAATCCCCCGTCCTCATCAGCCAAATCTACGGCGGAGGCGGCAGCACGGGCGCGACCTACAACGCCGACTATGTGGAACTCTACAACCGCAGCGCCTCCAGCGTGAGCCTCTCCGGTTGGTCGATCCAATACGCATCCGCCGCGGGCACCTCGTGGGCAGTGACCACGCTCAGCGGCTCGATCCCTGCTGGAGGCTACCACCTTGTTAAGCTTGCCTCGGGAACGACTGGATCGGCATTGCCAACTCCCGACTCGACCGGCACGACCGCCATGAGCGCCACCAATGGCAAAATCGCCCTTTCAAACACAGCCACGGCCTTCAGCGGCTCATCCCCGCTGGGAAATGCTGCTCTCCAAGACTTCATAGGTTTCGGCACCGCAAATGCCTATGAGGGTGCGGCGGCCCCAGCGCCTTCCACCACCTCAGCCATCTTCCGCGCCGGGGCAGGCGCAATAGATACGGGTGATAACAGCGCAGATTTTTCAGCAAGTACGCCGAATCCCCGTAACTCTTCCTCCAGCACAACGCCAACGCCAGGCGCCCCTGTCATTTCCAGCGCTACCACTACCAACGGAACCGTCGGCCAATCATTCTCCTATCAAATCGCGGCTAGCAACTCGCCAACTTCCTTCGCGGCAGCCAACCTCTCCGCCGGACTCACCGTGAACACCGCCACTGGACTCATCTCTGGCACTCCAACCACAGCAGGCACAACCAATGCCACCGTTTCAGCCACCAATGCGACTGGAACAGGCAATGCCACATTGCAAATCTCCATTACCTCGAGCGGCGGTGGTGGTGGGAATGCCACCACGATTTTAAGCGAGGATTTTTCGTCTGTCACCACCGGCGACAACACGACAACAACAGGATCTAGTTCCGCATGGACACCTAATAGCAACTTCACCACCGTGAACCGCACCTACCAGGCCGGCGGGGCCGTAAAACTCGGCTCCAGCAGCGCTACTGGCTTCGTCACCACAAAAGCCCTCGATCTGAGCGCGGGTCTCTACACCGTATCCTTCAAGGTCAAGGGCTGGAGCGCAGTGGAAGGCAACATCACCGTCACACCGTCCAGCGGCACTGCCCAAACTGTCACCTACACACAAACGATGAACGGAACATTTGAAACAAAATCCCTCCCGTTTGCGGGAGGCACGGCCAGCACCACAATCACCATCGCCACCACTGCGAAGCGCGCCTACCTCGACGACATCGTCATCACCACCAGCGCCGCCGTGGACACCCCGATTCTGAGTCTCAATGGCACGCTCGCTGCGCTCTCGACCACCTACGGTAACGCCTCGGCCCCGACCTCTTTTGTTGTCTCTGGCACGAACATGACCTCGGGAATCTTGGTTTCCGCACCCGCTGGGTTTGAGGTTTCTCAGACGGCAGGTGGAGCAAGCGGATACGCCACCACTCAGACTGTGGGCACCTCGGGCACGATCGCTACAACCACTGTGTATCTCCGCCTCGCAGCCACCACGGCGGCCGAGACCTACTCGGGGATTGTGACTTGCTCGAGTTCGGGCGCGACCTCGTCGAGTCTATCCATTCCCGCAAGCATCGTCCGCCCAAAGCTCCTCACCGTCACAGCCTCTGACCGCACCAAACCCTTTGGCAGCACGCTCACGCTCGGCACAGCCGCCTTCACCACGAGCGGACTGAGCGGCAACGAATCCATCAGCTCGGTCACCCTCACCGCCAGCGGTGGCACAGCCGCCTATGACGCCACCGGCACCTACGAAATCACGCCATCCGCCGCAACAGGCGGCACATTCAATTCCTCCAACTACGACCTCTACTATGTACCTGGCATCCTCACCGTCACCGCCCCCACATTCGCCGAATGGGCCAGCGGACTCTCTAACTCCACAGCGACAGCCGACCCAGATGCTGACGGCCTGCCAAATCTCCTCGAGTATTTCATGGGCCTCAACGCCACGGCTACAGATTACACCCCGCTCCGAGCAGTCCTCAGCAACTCGGATCTCACACTGGACTACCGGCGCAGCAAAGGCCAGAACGGCCTGACCGGCCAAGTCGAGTGGACCACCTCTCTCAGCGCCAACGCCACATGGTCCTCCGCCAATGTCACCGACTCACTCCTGAGCGACCAAGGCCTCTACGAAAACCGTCGCGCCACCGTACCCGTAATCTCGAGTGAATCGAAAAAATTCCTTCGACTTCGCATCAACTCCAACCCGTAATTTTTAAGACGAAGGGTTAAGTGGCTCCATGCCGCTGCGGCCAGTGATTTCCATGAGTGCAGTTTCGAAGCCTTGAACGAAGCGTTTTTCGTCCATAAGCACAGATTGAAGTAAACGCCCACGCATGGCGGAGCGCAGTTCTTGGAGCTGCCCGGTTTGGGCTGCTAGAGCCACTGCTTTCTCGATGTATTCCTCGCGGGTTTCGGCAATGAATTCCTGCAGGCCCACCGCATTCAGCAGGCTCACTCCGACGCGGGAAACATGAGTTTTTCCAGCGCGCGTGATGACTGGGCATCCCATCCACATCGCCTCGCAAGTCGTGGTCGTGCCGTGGTACGGAAAGCTATCGAGGGCGATATCCACCGAGTGATAGTGGCTCAGGTGCTCTACAACTTTCCTGGTATGGCCGAAGAAGTCGAGGCGGCCCTCATCTATGCCGCGAGCCGTAAAATAAGACATCAGTTCTTTGCGCACTCCATCGTCCGTGAGTGTGCGGGCCTTCAGGCGAAGGTGCGAACCCGGCACACGGAGCAGGATGTCGGCCCATGTCTCGAAAAGTGCGGGATTGAGCTTCGCCATGTTATTGAAGCAACCAAAAGTAACATATCCATTCTGCAAGGCTGGTAGCGGCTGCACTTCTGGCGCCGAAGCATCGGGCTCAAAGCACCAAGCACACTCGGGCACTCGGATGAGTTTTTCCGTGTGCAAATGTTCCGTTGTGCCTATCGGATCAGCAAACGAATCGGTCAGCCTATAATCAATCGTCGGCAGGCCGGTCGTTCCTGGATAACCGAGGTAGCTCACCTGCACGGCCGCTGGCTTGAGGGCGAAGACACCGAGGCGGTTGTAGGCCGTGTGGCCTGCCAACTCGAAAAGAATGTCCACACGATCCTCATGGATGAGCTTCGCCAAGGCACGGTCATCGTAGCTTGAAGTCTCGCGCCAGAGGTCAACTTGTTTGGCAAAACGGGCGGAGAACTCATCGGATTTCCGCTGATCGCCATAGGCGACAACCTCGAAACGCTCGCGGTCGCATCCACGAAAAATTGGCTCGATAAAATGCGCGACCGGATGATGGCACAGATCGGCCGATAAAAAGCCCACACGAATCTTGGCTCCTGCCACGCGCGGCTTGAACTTGAAGGCAGGCGGGAATTTTTTGCTCGTGGAGACACCCCATTTTCTGTGCTCCTCAAAGACCGCCTTCGGGTCTATGTGAGGGATATACATGTGGCAGAGCAGATAGTTGCTCGGCGCGTCGCGGTCGTCCGGATTCAGCTCCATCGATTTGCGGTACTGAGGCAAGGCATCCATGCCACGAGCACGATCTTTGAGAAGGTTGCCGATGTTATTTCGAGCAGTTGGAAGCTTGGGATTTTTTTCCACCGCCTGCTCGAAACACTCCAACGCCTCCGAGTTCAATCCGAGCTCGAGCGCGGCCGCTCCAAGATTGTTAAGGTAAGAAACATTGGAAGGATCCATTTTTACCGCCGCATGGAAGGCCATGATCGCATCGCCGCCTTTGCGGAGATCCTTGTAAATAACTCCGCGATTGCATTGCAACGCCGCCGAGTTGTAGCCCATGGAGAGAGCTTTTTCATAATGCCCGATCGCTTCCTGGAAGCGTTTGCTCATGTGGAGCGCAAGGCCGTACTCGTAATGATAATCGCCCAGTTGGCCAGGCAGTGAAATGGCTTTTTCCAAGGCTGAAATCGACTCTGCATAGCGCTTCAAGCCATTGAGCAGCCTGCCTTGGCGGAACCACACGAAACCCACATTCGGATTCATACGCGCCGCCTTGCCGTAGGCCGCCAGGGCATCCACATAACGGAGATTCTGCTCGAGCAACATGGCCAGATTGGTCTGAAACTCCACCGAGTCGGGCTCCAACGCGCACGCCTTGCGAATCTGAGAGATCGCATCCTTGCCGCGCTCGAATTTCTGCAAAGCCAGTGCATAATGCGAAACCCCTTCCGCATAGTCCTTCCTGATACGCAGAGCATCCTGAAAGGCCTCCAGCGCGGCCGACTTGTCTTCTTTCTCCATCAATATCTGCCCCAGCAAAACCAGCCCCTCCGGAGAATCCGGAGCTATTTCCAGCGCCTGCCGTACCTGCTGCTCCGCTGGCTCCAACTCCCTCTTCCGCAAAAAAACTTCCCCTAGATCGCGAAGGAACTCCGCATTCTGCGAATCCAAATCACAAGCAACCGAAGCAAACTCCCCCGCAGTCTCTAGATCCCCCTGCAAAACGGCCATCTTACCCATCAGATGCCAGGCTCCAGCGCACCGCTCATCGTTGCCGAGGATTTCCCGGCAGGCATCTTCGGCATCGTTTAATTGTCCAGCGTGGAATCTCTGAGTGGCTTCTTCTAATTTGGTCAAAATGTCGTTCATTTTAAAAAGCGAATGCCGAATGTTGACTCCGTTCGACAAGCTAGAAATATCAATCGATGTCTATAAACCCTGGCTGAAAAAACACCAAAATAATCCGTGCGCGTTGGAATTTTTTAATGGATTGTTGAGATGTTGACCTTTTGGTGTTTCCTATCAAAGAAATGTATCCCCATTTGAGATAAACAAATGAAAGTCGTTATTCTCTGCGGCGGCAAAGGCACGCGTCTTCGCGAAGAGACCGAATATCGCCCGAAACCGATGGTGCCAATCGGCAATCGCCCGGTTGTTTGGCATATCATGAAAACCTATGCACATTACGGCCATAGGGATTTCATTCTTTGTCTCGGCTACAAGGGGGAAATGATCAAAGACTATTTCCGCAATTACCTCTGGAACACCTGCGATACTACGCTTTCCTTGGGGCGGAATCAATCTGTGAGGTTCCATACATCACACGAAGAAGAGGACTGGACGGTTACGCTGGCGGACACCGGTGAGAATTCCATGACGGCCTATCGCGTGAAACAAATACAAAAATACGTTCCCCAAGGGCAAAATTTCCTTCTGACCTACGGTGACGGACTTTCCACCATCGATATCAACGCGAGTATCTCAGCTCATGCACAGGCTAAAAAAACCTGCACGATTTCCGCAGTCCATCCAGCCGGGAGATTTGGTGCGCTTCGCATTGAGGATGATGGAAAAATCCATGCCTTCAGTGAAAAACCTCAGTTTGAAGACGCTTTTGTGAATGGGGGGTACATGGTTTGCGACTACAAGCTTTTTGATTACCTTCCGAATGATCCGAACATGATGCTGGAGCGCCAACCGATGGATGATCTCGTTCGGGACAACCAGCTCCACGCTTTCAGGCATGAGGGCTTCTGGCAGCCGATGGATACTTATCAAGAGAGCCAGTATCTCAACCAACTCTGGGCTGAGGGCAATGCGCCCTGGAAGGTCTGGTAACACAGTCATGTTTGAGAAAAATTTCGCCGGCAAGACAGTCTGGCTCACTGGCGGCACAGGCTTCAAAGGGTCGTGGCTCGCGGAATGGTTGCTCATGCTAGGAGCCAAAGTTCGCATCTTTTCGCTTCCACCGCCAACCGACCCCTCGCTTTTTCAGCAGCTTGGATTGGCTCTGCGCGTGGATTGGCAGGAGGGCGACATTCGCGATGCCGTTGCCGTACGCAAATCCCTCCTCGACTGCCAGCCGGATTTTATTTTCCACCTCGCAGCGCAGCCACTGGTGCGACTCTCCTACACGGAACCCGTCGAAACCTATCAGACCAATGTGCTCGGAACGATCCATGTTTTGGAAGCACTGCGTCATTTGGAAAAACCCTGCGCGGCCGTTATGGTCACCACGGATAAGTGCTATGAGAACCGCGAGTGGCTGCATGGTTACCGGGAGGAGGATCCGCTCGGCGGCCACGATCCCTACAGCTCCAGCAAAGCGGCCTGCGAAATCGCCATCTCATCTTGGCGTCGATCTTTCTTTCAAAATCATTCTGTAAAAATCGCAAGCGCCCGCGCTGGCAATGTCATCGGCGGTGGCGACTGGGCCAAGGATCGCATTGTGCCTGATTGCATCCGCTTCCTCAAAATTTCCACTGCGATTCCTGTCCGCAATAAAACGGCGACGCGCCCTTGGCAGCATGTGTTGGAGCCGATCTCCGGTTACCTCATGCTAGCGGCACAACTTTCTACCGAGCACTCGCCGGCCATTGCGCTGGATTCCGCATTCAACTTCGGCCCGCATCTCAGCGCCAATCGCACAGTGGCAGACGTGGTCTCGGAGGCCCTCAAACACTGGCCCGGCGAATGGATCGACCAATCCGACCAGAACGCACCGCACGAAGCCGGCAAGCTGAATCTCACCACAGAAAAAGCCTTTCACTTGCTCGGTTGGCAGCCTCGATGGGACTTTGAAACCGCTGTCCAAAAATCAGTGGAATGGTATCGCGCCATACACGAAGGCGCCGACCCTGCGGAGTTTACGCAACGTCAAATCAAGGAATATTTAAAGTAAGAAATGAACCGCAACGATTCATTCGAAGCAGAAACGATTTGTGGGACAGAATTACAGAATGGGGAAAATTTATTGAAGGAAACTTCCAGAATTGATCTGGAGAAAATTTTAGAGCGTGATCGGATGCTCGATTTACAAATGCCATCCTTCATTCGCGGTGATGAAGATGAAGACGCCGACCTTTTCTAACTCGGAATCTAATTTTTAATATGAGCATAAAAGTTTTTGCAGAAGGTAATACGCTTCGCGTTATTGATTGTAGTGGCGACATGCCGCAGGGACGCGAGATAGAGCTTTTTACAAGCGAAGAGATTGAAAAGTTGGCCGCTCAGCGAATCTGGCAGTCCATTCCCAAGGAAAGTCGCGAGGACATGATGTTTCAAACCCAGTCCAAGAGTTACCAAGAGTGGATGAAGGAAGACGAGTGGGATCAGGCCATGAAGGCGCTGCCGGTTGCCTCGACTCTGCCGCTAGCTGAATTCAAGGCCTGAGTTTTTATGATAGGCGATGTCATTTTTGCTCAGTTTCCCATGGCGGATAAGCCTCTCTTCAAGGAGCGGCCCTGCTTGGTTATCTCAAATGCAGACGAGTGGGGGGATTTTGAAATTCTTAAGATTTCCAGCAAGGCATTCGATGCTTCCGGAATGATCAAAATCGAGCCAAAGTCCTTCCAAAAAGGAAGTCTGCCGGTGGAGTCTTGGATCGTAGTCAACGATGTGGCTAAAACCAATGTCGCTTCGGTTACTAGGTATTGCGGCCAGTTGAACATGGCTTTCGTGGCGCCCATTCTCAAACAACGAATCAGCGAAGCCACGCGCACCTACTCCCGCACATTTCACACCGCCAACCGCCCGGGCGAAGACCCCCAGCGCCCAGCTTTTATCCCCGGGCAAAGTCTCGTTCCCTACGCCGGCCGTGTTTTCACCGAAGACGAAGTGCAGGCCGCCGTCTCATCCACACTGGATTTCTGGCTCACACTCGGGCCCGAGGGCGAGGCCTTCGAGAAAGAACTCGCCGCGCTCCTTGGCGTGAGACACTCGCTGCTCGTTAATTCCGGATCCTCGGCAAATCTCGTTGCCTTCGCCGCACTCACCACCCACAAGCTGCCGCCTCACAAACGCATCCAGCCCGGCGATGAAGTCATCTCGGTCGCCGCAGGGTTTCCGACCACCGTTGCCCCGATCATCCAATCCGGAGCCGTTGCCGTCTTTGTTGATAACGACCCGAACACAGGAAACATCCGCGCGGAGCAGTTGGAGGCCGCGTATTCGCCCGGAAAAACCAAGGCCGTCATGATCGCCCACGCCCTAGGCAATCCCTTCCCGATCGCCGCCGTCCTCAAGTTCTGCCGTCAGCACGATCTCTGGCTCATCGAAGATAACTGCGACGCCCTCGGCTGCACCTACTCCATGCCAGTCGAATTGGCGCGCGAACTCGCCCTCGATTACCTCCTCAAAATCGCCGAAGCCGGCGCCCACCCGCTCATCCGTTTTGAGGAACTCGAAAACCGAAAACTTCTCACAGCGCCGACGGGCGTATGGGGCGACATCTCCACTCAATCCTTCTACCCGCCACACCACCTCACAATGGGCGAAGGGGGTGCGGTGAACATCATCAAACACCCGCCGCTCAAAACCTACGCCGAGAGCTTCCGCGACTGGGGCCGCGATTGCTGGTGCGCCTCCGGCAAAGACGACACCTGCGGCAAACGCTTCGGCTGGCAACTCGGCGAGCTGCCGAAGGGCTACGACCACAAATACATCTACAGCCACCTCGGCTACAACCTCAAGCCACTCGACCCCCAAGCTGCCATAGGCCGTCAACAGCTCAAAAAACTCCCCGCCTTCATCGAGGCCCGCAAGCGCAACTGGGAAATCCTCCGCGCGGGCCTAGCTGACCTCGAAGACGTCTTCGAATTCAGCCTACCCACCCACGCCACAGCATGGCAACCGCCAGCCATCAAGCAAAATGGGAAACCGGAAACCGGAAATTTGAATCAAGCAAATCCCATTCAAGTTTCAGGTCTCAGCTCTCAGGCTTCCAATTTCTCTTGGGACTCCACCGGCTGCCGCGCAGACTGCTCGTGGTTCGGCTTCATGATCCGTGTCAAGCCCTCCGCATCCTTCACTCATAGTGCCTTGGCGCACCATTTGAATGAAAAAAAGATCGGCAACCGCATGTTCTTTGGCGGCAACCTGCTCAGGCAACCCGTTTTCGTCCAGATGCGCAAAGACCGCCCCGAGTGCATCCGCTTGGTTGGTTCCCACGGCGCAACCTTGCCGGAAATCAACGACTCCAGCATCGCCGCCGCATTCCCCGGCGCCGATGCGATTATGAACACCGCCATCTTCCTCGGCACCTATCCTGGGCTCACCCAAGAAATGCTAGTCTACGAGATTCAAGTGATCCGTGAGTTTGTGAAAGCAAACATCTCTGAAGGTTGAAAGCTTTTGCACCCAGAAACAAATGCCTCAACCCGTTAAACCACTTCCACTAGAAGACCTCGAGCATGTGCTTGAGCACACGCGTGAACTCTGGTCCGAAGCCAGAGGAAAATCGTTTTTTATTACGGGCGGCACGGGCTTTTTCGGCATGTGGTTGCTCGAAAGTTTTGCCCACATCAACGACCAACTAGCGCTTGGCATGCGGGCCACGATTCTGACGCGTGATCCCGCCGCTTTTGCTCGGAAAGCTCCGCATCTGGCTACTCGCGCTGACCTTCGATTTATCCCAGGCGATATCTGCTCATTCCCATTTCCAGAAGGCCAGTTTGATTACATTATACATGCCGCTAGCGACTTAAGCGGAACTCAATTACAAAATCCGGTTAGCCTCATTGAAAGCACTCTCAATGGTTGTCGACGGGTTGTAAAACTCGCCTGTGAGCGGGGTGCCAAGAGATTTCTTTTTGCAAGCTCCGGAGCAGTCTATGGACCAATGACGATGGGTAGAAAACATTTGCAGGAAAATGCCCCCGCCAGCGCAATGCCACTGGAATCTCGAAGCGCCTACATGGAAGCCAAACGCTTGGGCGAGTTAATCTGCTCCATGGAGTGCGGAAGTCATGAAGTCACAGCAACCATCGCTCGCGGGTTTGCATTTATGGGACCATTTTTGCCGCTGGACTCGCATCTTGCGGCGCCTGCGTTTCTACAGGCGGCGCTATGCGGCCAGGAAATCGTGATTCAAGGCCATGGGCAAACAGTTCGCTCCTATTTGTATGGTGCGGATTTAGCCATTTGGCTTTTTACCATTCTTCTCCGGGGTGAGCATGCCAGACCTTATAATCTCGGTTCGGATATTCCCATCACGATCGCACA
>Ga0214921_10011893_pt1 | contig 10492 bp, 12 predicted proteins | sample LL1505_MetaG_FD_177992 | JGI IMG/M metagenome (GOLD analysis project Ga0214921, IMG submission 177992) | Freshwater microbial communities from Lake Lanier, Atlanta, Georgia, United States - LL-1505 | ecosystem: Environmental > Aquatic > Freshwater > Lake | place: USA: Georgia | collected...
TTATCATCAACAACATAATGTGCACAACCAATTTTCCAATTATCTTTAAAATAATTCCAATGTGCAGATGATCCAGCACCATTTCTGGTATTTGCTGTCCAATGAACTATAATGCCTTTTAATTTTTTCAATGACCTTTTTGGACGTTCGGGGATAAAATTTTCAATTATTTTCATTTATATTTTATTTTTATGATAAATATTACTAAATAAAAAATTTTGATTAATAATTTTTTTTCACTATAGTTGATATTTATTATAAAAAACAAAAAAATATGTTATGGCAAAAATAGTAAGACTAACAGAAAGAGATTTACATTTAATTATAAAGAATGTAATCAGAGAACAAAATGAGGCAACAATTGCTCAATACAAACAAATATTTGTTAATTCTGGTAAAATTGATGAAGATGTTTATGATGAAATTGTTGCTGCTGCAAAAGGTAAAGGTGCATATATTAAATGGTTATGCTCAAGAGTTGCTGAAAAGAAAATTCTTGAAGAGGATATATACAAATATGAGGATTATTTAAAATCATTTGATGAAGCCAAAAAATCAAATGCAGGTAAAGCATTCTTTAATATTTTAGATATTAATCAAATTAAATCTAGTGGGGATATTAGAGCATTTGAAAAATCAGCAATTGCATTTAAAGAGAAAGGTATTGAATTTGGTATGGATGATGACCTTGGTAGTAGTGATAATTTAGTTTCAAAAAATGATTTATTGAAATTAGATGCTGCTGGTATTAAATTAATAGGTATTGTTGATGGATATCAGATATTTAAAATAACTGATATATCAAAAGAAACACATAAAGTATATTGCGATATTTTATTTAAAGCACAAAAAGGTGCTGAAATTAAATTCTGTACATTTGGTTATGGGCATTATAGTAGATATTTAAAAGACTACCCTGGTTCAGCATATTACTTCATATTTAACTTGGGTGATCCTATGGCACCTTATCAATTCCATTATGAGTCAAATCAATTTATGGATAGAAGAGACCAGCAAATATTTTAAGGTATTTAAAAATAACTTAATTAAAAAAAGGAAATCATTATTTAATGGTTTCCTTTTTTAATTATTGAATTATATCCCTTCATACTAATCCATTTACCCAAAACACTGCCCATTATATATACTGGGACAACAACATAATTTTTTTTAAATAAATTATCTATTGAAAAATATACTGTACACAAGGATGTTATATTTATCCAAACTGAATTTATTAATAATTCTTTTAACCTATTCTCATAAGTGTATTTTATTTCCAAAGTTTTAAATATATTAAAAATAACTTGGAAAATAAAAATTAAAACATATTCAAGTATCATTCTTTACCTATACGTAATCCAGCACCAATTGAAATATCTGGGTTTATTGGATCAACATCCAGTCTAAAAACAAATTTTTTAAAATCAATCATAGTGCCAAATTTAAATCCAATAAAACTTTTGCCAAATTTTGGAAATGAATAACTTTTTTCCCCAGACAAAACTTTGAGGTCATCAATGAATTGCCAATTAACAACTCTTCTTCCAATTCCAAGTGAAATATATGGTGAAATTATGCCCATTTTTTGACCATAACCAAAATATAATCTATAACCCTTCTCAATATCTTTTAATTGTTCATCACCCCATCTTTGGGCATCAGCAAGTGTGACATTTGGATAAAATTCACTATTATCAATATTTGGTCTGAACATAACATCCCAGACAAAAAATTTATCTTCACCAATTGTGGTAAATAACCCATAAAGCCTTGTTGACTTGGATAACCCAATAGTACCAACAAATGGTTTAATTGATGCATTTGGTAATCTTGTATATGTTGGGGAATATTCATAATATCTTCTTGTATCTCTACCAATATATCTGGTGATTTGATTTGGATTATAATATGGAATAACATCATAAAATCCATTATTCATAAATCTTGGATTCTCTTGAATTACAATAACATTTTGTGTTTTGGGAGCAAATTTTTCATTCCTAATGTTTTGTTTTTCTCTCAATTCTTCACTTTTTGAAATTTCTGTCTTTTGTTTGGTATTATTTTGTCCAATAACTATTATTGGAAATAATAATAAGAGCATTAAATTCTTCATATGGGCTTTTATTATAAATATGAGTTCTTTAAATAAAAAAATAAATAAATTGCAATAATATTAATATTATTAAGATATTTATTTTATAAAAAAGATGAAAATAAGTGATTATTTAACAATTGTTATCCCATGTAAGAATGAAAAGAATGTAATAATAGATTGTTTAACTTATTTGGATAAACAAACTAATATTTTAGGGACAAATGTCTATATTTGTGACTCATCAAATGACAGGATTACAAAAAATTTGATAAAACTAAATGAGTTTAACAACTTGAATGTTCACTTATTAAATGGGGGTTTACCAGCAAAGGCTAGAAACATAGGATTTAAACATTCAAAGACAATATATACATTATTTCTGGATGCTGATGTTTTTTTGAAAGATAAAAATTTGTTATTAAATTGTTTGCGTGATTGTTTGGATAATTATTTAGATTTACTTACTGTTAAATTTAAAACAATAAATGGTAAATATGATTTTGCTTATAATATTCTTGATTTTTTAAGAAAAATAGTATCAAAGATATCACCATTTTGTATAGGAGGATTTATGTTTTTTAGGACATTAAAATTACGTGAATTGGGTGGATTTAATAATGAATGTGTTTTTGCTGAAGACTATGAATTGAGTAAAAGGGTTGAACCAAAGAAATTTAAAATTAGCAAACAAAAAGTTTATACATTAAATAGAAGATTTGAATCCAAAGGTATATATTATATGGGTAAAATGCTTTTTAAATCTTTTATAAATAGGAATAATCCAGAGTTCTTTAAACAATCACATCAATATTGGGAATAATATGAAATTAATTAATGTTGCAAAAAGTTTAATCTTGGAGGCATCTGCAAAGGATGTTTTGGTAAATAAGTTAAAATTAAGTGAAAAGGCTGCTGATTTCTTTGTTGAAAGATGTGGCAAATTGGCTGTCATAATGGTAAATAAAATCATTAAAAGTGAAAAAGAAACCTTGGATAGATTAGATATGAATGATGTATTTAGTGCATCTGAATCAATAAATAAAACTTACAGAAGTTATAGTGATAAGTTAGCATCCATTATGGATTGGATTAGAGTTGGATTAAATGGTAATTTAGGTGAACATAAAAATGATAGCTTTACTACATTATATAATAAGTCAGTAAAATGGCATGATGAATTGGGTATAGGTGATGGTGAATATAATTATAATGAAGAAAATGAGGTTATATTAGATTTTAGAGATAGTGATGGTATAGGTTTTTATTGGGTAGATTTAGATACATCAAGATGTTCAGAGGAACAAAAAAGAATGGGTCATTGTGCTTCAACTAGGGGTGATACTTTATATTCATTAAGAGAAACAAAAAGAATAAATGATAAATTTACATTAAGTAAAAGTCATTTAACTGCTGCTATTGATAGGTATTCTGATGGGGATAAAATTTTACAATTAAAAGGTCAAAAAAACTCAAAACCAGCAGAAAAATATCATAAATATATTGTTGAATTATTAATAAATGATGAAATTAATATAATTGGATTTGGCTCTGAATATGATTCTGCAAGTGATTTTAAAATATCAGATTTAGGTGATGAATCACTTAAAGTGATAATGGAAAAAAAACCAAAATTATTAGATATATTTTCAAGAGTTGAGGCATATAAAAAAGGTATAATTAAAGAAAAACCAAATACTGTTTTTGATATTACCATTAAAAGCCATCACTATAAATATTTCTTGGATAATTTTGATGACTGGAATAAAAAATTTTTAGATAAATTGTTTAATTATGATTTATTTTATGATTCTCATTATTCTTGGGAAGATTTTGTGCATTATATAGATAGGAGTTTAGAAGAAAAAATAGAAGATTACGTTGATAATGTCTATCATTCAGAAAAATGGAGTACTGATGATTCTGAAAACAATCAGGATGGATTTTATGATATGGAATTACGTGAAAAAATAAAAGAAATAGATGATGAAGATTTAAAATCAGTATTAAGTCAATCATTAGATAGGGCATATGAAACAGCAGCATTTAATGCATATTATAAATATTATAAAGGTTTATTTGAAGAATATGGTAAAGTATTGGAATTTAATGATGAATATGTTAAAATTCATGTTGATATATTAAATTTTCCTGAACTTAAAAATTTTCGTGAGTTTGAAACATATACTAAGTTGGAAGATTTATTTTTTGATGCTGCAAGTGAAGATCAAATAGATAAACCTAGAGTTAATACTAATAGAATAAATGACCCCTATCTAAATGATGAGGATTTTGCAGATAATTTTTATGAACTATGTTCAGAATATAATATACCAATTAAAAAATAAAAAGAATGAAACTATTAAACTCTTTAAAATCCATAATTTCTGAAGCAAAGTCTTTGGAAGAAATTTATAACCAGTATTATAGTGATATACCTTTGCAAATATTTAATAGAATTATAAAGGCAGATCCCAAAACAGTTGTTAAAAATGATAAAGTAGTAAAAGTTGGTAAATATGCCAAAATTTTACTTAACATTTATAAGATTGGTAATATGCCAAATCTTGAAAACTTGGTTGAAGCCACTAGATACTTGACTATTGTTTATAATAAAAATTTGAGTATTGATATTAAGAATATCAAGCAAATATCAGATTTATATGATATTGTAAAAAATTATATTGTATCTATTGAAACACCCATAAGGGAAATTTTAAAAGAATTACCAAAAGATTCATATAAACTTCTGCATAATGGAGAAAATTGGGTTGTTTTTAGACCTTTAACAGAAAAGGCAGCAGCCTGGCTTGGTGTTGGGTCATCATGGTGTACAACTTGGGGTAAATATAGCTTAGACCCAGCATACAAGAGTAGAAGCAACTTATTTACAACATACAATTATGCACCAATATATATTATGATTGATAAGAGTGATGAAAAACACAAATACCAATTTCAATTTAAAAAGGATGAATTTAGAGATGTTAGAGATGGTATGATAAATGTTAAAGGATTTTTTATTAAACATAAAGAATTAAGAGAGTTTTATTTTCCATTATTAGTAAATAAAGAAGGTATTTTTAGTGAGGAAGAACAATTTGATAGAATAAATGCTCTATCAGATGAGTTTGCAAGTAAATTAAATCAGGTTAGACTTGAAAGATTGGTTGAATCTGGCATAAGCAATCCAATTGCTTTGGCATTTGCCAAAAATGACACTTATAACCAATTAACAGAGGATGATGAAGAGGAAGGAATAATACCACTTATTAGTGATAGAAATCTTGTTGATATCACATATGATGGGTCAAACATTGATTTTGAACTTAGAAGTCCCTGCACAAAGGTTGGGAGGTATTCTTCAATTGGTAATTTAAAAAATCATATTGATTACCTAGAAAGATTAAAAAGAGATAATAATTTATCTGAAGATATATATGAAGAAAGATATGATTTTGGGGATATTATAGAAGACTATGTGAATGATTATTTTGAAAAAAATAGTTCGGATATAAAGTATAGGAATTACAAGTTCCCAACATTAGATAGATTTAAGCAATATTTTTTAAATATTATAATTAATAGAAAGTCAAGTTATTTTGATAAAATATTTGATAAATGGTCAGATAAAACATATGATGCAACCATATCAAGTTATAATGGTGCTATAGAAAATGAATTAGATTATATAAAAAAATATGCATCTATAAGTGACGTAGGATATTATTCACGTACACAAGTTTTGAGTGTTAATTCTTATGAGTTTATTCAATATGTTAATAGACAAAGAATTGAGCAAATAACTGATATTTGCCAACTTTTTGAAGATTATATTGATTATGCTGATATTGTAACTGATGAATGGTATATTGATTATGATAGAGTATATCCCTCATCTGAAGATATGTATCCAGTTATTGCAGATGTATTAGAAGATGTCATTATAGACGAATTTGGTTCTGTGGATAACCCAAATCCAGAAACTCTAAAAATTAGAATGAAATTAGTGGAAATAATTGAAAAATATTTTGAGGATAATAATGGATATGATTGGAAATATAGGGAATATCCATATATTTTTGATGGATCACTTGTAAAGATATACTTAAATCCACAAATTGATTTTGATGATTCAACTGTTAAAATAATCTTGATTGATAAGAAAACAAAAAATGAATATACTGGAAATATGCCTATTGATGAGTTATATAATACTATGTTTAATTATAAATTAGAGTTGTTTTTGAATAATGCTGATGTTAATGAAGCCTAAATGAAAAACCCCCAGACAAATTAATGCTTGGGGGGTTTTTTGTTAAAGTAATCTACTTATTTGTTTTGCTAACTCACTAATAAGATATTTTGAATTATTTTGAAAATCACTAAAATGTTCAAAACGCAAATCTTTTTCATTAAATTCATCTTTTGGTAGAATCATATCTTTTTTAAAGTCAAACCTTGTAATACCTTCTGGTTTTTTATAAAACTTTGTGAAATCTTTTTTTAGGATATCTATTTTCTCTAATTCTTCTTTATCTGGATTATAGGCATTAAATGGTCTTCCATTAATTTTAGTCATAAATTGTGCTTCAGCACCAAAGTTATAATGTGAAAACCTTTCTGTTTCATCTAATCCGGGATATTCTGCTTTATTTGTCCCATATAAATATTTACTTCCACTATCCTTTTCAAAAATCATTACAGCATCTTGGCAAAATAGTTTTCCTAATTTTATAATTTCATCTATAAAGTTGGGATCATCATTAATGTTTACAACAAAGAAAGAATCTTCGCTTTTCTCTTTAGGCTCTGGTCTAACTACAACTTCTTTTGATTTTGCATCTAGTTCCTTTTGTTTTTCACTAACATAATTCTCAATATAATTGCCTTTTACATTTGTTATAGCATATTTTTTATTTAACAAATATGCTTTAAGTGCCTTATTTCTTCCCTTGTTGTCACGTATATTTAGTTCTCCAACAACATCTTCAGCATTTAAACAATTAATTAACTTATCTCTAAATGCTGTTAGGATTGCACAATCATACTTTTCAGTAAGGCTTACTATCCTACTCATAGATGATTCAGTTAGAATTTCTGGAACTTTTGGTTTGTTCTTTAAATGTGAATAGTCAGTTTTGTTCAATAACTTATTAAATTTGTCTATTAAATCTCTCATTTTTTTTATAAATAAATATTACCAATGCTAAAATATATGAAAAAGTCTGCTAATAAGCAAACTTTCTCATATAAAAATGGTTATTTTTCAATAAACATATTTGTCTGGCTTACTGGAAATCTGGCAACAGGATATGTCTTTTCATCTTCATCCTTTTGTTTAACTTCATAATAACCATCATAAATCTTAACTGTTGGCACAGAATTAAATGTACAGATGATTGTACCCACTGATTTGTGACCTTCATAAACTCTAACAGTCTTTTCTGTTGTGTTAAATAGTAATGTTTGCATTGTTTTGTTTTTAAGTTTTATAAGACATATTGTCTATTGATTAATTATATAATAATCTATAATTAAATCAACATAATATTGGTTTAATATCACTAAAGAATAATTCAGTTTTAGTTTCATCAACTAATTCCACATTAATTTTATTGCTTTTTTTGCTAAAAAAATAATTATTAAAATCAGTTGCACATTTGTTTAAATCATTTTTGTTCTTGCAAAATTTGACAAAATAATCTATAATTTCTTTGGTTGTATAAGTTCCAAACTGGACATCTAAATCTTTTTTGTTTAAAAGGTATTTAAATCCACTTTTTGATGAACCAAATATAGTATAAACATTGTTTGGGGATATGGATATAACAGATGATGTTGTTTGTATTCTAATCAAATTGTGTTTAACATTTGCATATCCTGTAATATCCCCAAACGTATCATAACCAAATACATATACATATTCTCCAACCTGCACATTTGTTATTTGTTCAGCAAGATAATATTCATTATTATGTTTCACTAATATCATCCTACAACATTTAATAATTCTTCTGTGTGGTGGTCAAAACCCATATCAGATGCAATTGGTTGTTTATTTAGAATAGACAGAACCTCTTTCAGATTGTATGGTCTAAACTCTGGGTGTCCATCCATTCCCACGTCCATTCTTTTGCCTTTTCCCAGCCTTTTATTGGTTGGAAGGTGGCAGTGTCCATGCAAGTGTATAACACCCTTATTTAAGCCATTCCAGGATGCTATGGGGTAGTGACAAAGAACAAATTTATTATTATCAAATTCAAGTTCAACATAATTATTTGCACTTAAAAATAATCTCTGTATATCACCTTTGTTTTTCTCAATGTGATCATCATGATTTCCAAGAACAAGGTGGATATTCTTGCAGATTAGTCTATTGTGAAATTCTTCAATACTATCAAAACCCCCAAATGACCAATCACCAAGGCATATTAATATATCATCTTGACTTACAACAGCATTTATGTTATTGACAATAGCAGCATTCATTTTATCTAATGATTCAAAATCCCTAGTATTATCTATTGGAATTTCACCAGATTTTGTTCTCCAATTGGTTGTTCCTCTGCATATGTTTTTGTGGTTATAGTGAGGATCACTAAAAAACCAAATTTGTCTTTCTTTTTTAATTTTTAACTTCATTTTTTTTGTTTTGGTGTGATGCAAAGATACAAAAAAAATGTAATAATGATATATTTATATAAAAAAAATTGTGAAGACATTAAGATTAACAGAAACAGATTTGGTTAAATTAATTAGAAAAGTTATTAATGAGCAAAGCACAAGCCCCCTAACTATACCTGGTTCTTATTATGGAACATATGGTTATGATAGTAAAGGTCAAACCATATGGTCACAAATAGATAACCACACTAAAAATACAATTTTAAGTATTGGAACTGCATTTATACCAATTGCTGGAATATGGATATCAAGTGGAATTCAATTATTGGATGCATATCAGTATTATAAAGAAGGTGATAAAAAAACAGCAGGATTAATGGCAATGTTTGCTTGTTTACCTGTTATTGGAAAAATCACAAGTTTAATTCCTGGGGTTAAAACACTTGGAACTAATGGCTTAAAAAGTTTAGCATTAAAAATAAAAAGTGGAAATATAAAATTAACTAAAACTGAACAAGAAGTTATTGAAGGTATTTCAAAAAATAGTGATGTTGTTAAGCAAAGTTTAGATGATTATGTTAAAAATTTATCTAATAGTAAGATAAATTTACAAAAAAATACAAATGTTAAAAATTTTTTAAAAAAAATTTCACTAAAAGGTTTGAGCTTTGCAGCCACAATAGGTGGATATGCTGGCACAGCAAAAATTTATGACAAAACTTATGATTATTACAATCAAACTAATGATTTAAGTAAAATTAATATTAATAAAATTAGTAAAATTAATATTGATGCTGCAAATAAAATAAAATATGATTAAAAATATTAAAAAATGATTTTAGAAAATATTAAAAAACAAGAAATTAAAAAACTATATGAATCATATGGTATATTCTTATTACAAGAAGGTATTGGAGATTTTTTTAGAAAAATATATGGAATAGCACTCAAAAATGAGGATGATATTTTTAGAGCATTTAAAACAAATGCTGATGGTTTTGGATTAAGTTATATAGATGATATAGTAATTAAATCTAAAAGTACAAAGAATTTACAAGATATAGAAAATTTAGAAAGACAATTAATGCATTCATTTAATCCTAGTGGGGTTAAAGCAAATGTAACTTCAGCAACAGAAAAAACTAAAAAAATTTTAAATGGTTATGCAAAATCAAAAGGGAAAAATAACTTCCAAGAAATTATAGATGAAATAGAAGGTAAAATAAATAACAATCAAACTAATCAACAACAATATGGAGGTCAAAGCAACCAACAATATAAAAATAATGATTGGGCTAAATTTTATGAAAAACAAAAAGGAACTATAACTGGAACATCATGGTTTAGCAGTAAAAGAATTTCTAATAGAACTATTGATAGTATTATCTCAAAAATAGATTGGTCAAAAATAGCAAATAAAGGTAATGGTAAAACACACCAAGAGTTTACTGCATATTATAATAATCTTATTGCAAAAGCAATTAAAACAAATGATTTTCAATATATATCAAGAGGTGGTTTTGAAGCATTGGGTATCAGTAATTTTAGAGAATTTTTACAAAATAACATAAGCCAAATAGTTGAAGTAATTCCTGAATCAGGTAGATGGTCAGTTGTTTTTAAATAAAAATGTAATAATGATATATTTATATAAAAAAAATTATGAAAATAGTAAGATTAACAGAATCAGAAATAAAAAGATTAATTACTAAAATTATTTCAGAAGAAAAATTGCCAAAGAATATGAAATTTTCAATGTGGGACAAC
>Ga0214921_10011894_pt1 | contig 10492 bp, 7 predicted proteins | sample LL1505_MetaG_FD_177992 | JGI IMG/M metagenome (GOLD analysis project Ga0214921, IMG submission 177992) | Freshwater microbial communities from Lake Lanier, Atlanta, Georgia, United States - LL-1505 | ecosystem: Environmental > Aquatic > Freshwater > Lake | place: USA: Georgia | collected 2015-05-28
TTATATAAGCAATTATTTTCCTAATATATATTTAGATTTTTTTTTTAAAAAAATTCCTTAATAAATTAAAGGAAAATTATATGTATTTAAAAGTACAATGATTTTAGACTTTTATAATTCATTGTAGCATTGTACAATGAATTATAAATATATACAATGTATAATGTACAATAAATTATTTATTAATATTATTAATTATCATTGTATAATTATTGATATAATAAAATAATTTTTTTTTTATTGGTATCATTACATTATATTTTAAAATAATATTAATTTGTTGTATAAACACAATATTCATTTATTATTATTTTATTTTATTGATATCAATGTATTTAAAACATCATTGATGATTAAAAATATATAATATGTGTTTTATTGATAACAATGAATATAAATATATTTTTGTATTTGTTGATAATATAATATAAAAACATACAAAAATGATATATTTATTGATATCATTGATTTTAAAAATATAAATTGTAAATGATCAATAATATATTAAATTTATTAATGGTGTATTTTTATCAATGAATTATTTTTATTTAAATTATTATACAATAACATTGGTATTTGATATTATTAGTGGCCGGGCTTGTACAATTGTATTTTATAATTTATTTTTTATAAGATAAATTTATTGTTAAATAAAAGTGATATTATAATATATAATGTATAATATAAAATTTACGGAGATTACTAAGATAAAAAAACATCGTTTTTTTATCATAAAATGATTATTATTAAATGATTATTTATAAAATGATTATTTATTTGTTCTATTTCAAAAAATAAAAAAAATTGATTTAATTTATAATACTAAAATACTATAATACTAAAATACCATAAAAATGTGTATTCATCCAGATTGTAAAAAACATCCTGTTTATAATAATGAAGGAGGAAAAAAAGCTTTATATTGTGTTACTCATAAAAAAGAAGACATGATTGATGTAAAATCTAGAAGGTGTATTCATCCAGATTGTAAAAAACATCCTGTTTATAATAATGAAGGAGAAAAAAAAGCTTTATATTGTATTACTCATAAAAAAGAAGTCATGATTAATGTAATATCTAAAATTTGTATTCATCCAGATTGTAAAAAACTACCAAGTTATAATAATGAAGGAGAAAAAAAAGCTTTATATTGTGTTACTCATAAAAAAGAAGACATGATTGATGTTAAACATAAGACTTGTATTTATCCTGATTGTAAAAAACAATCAAATTATAATAATGAAGGAGAAAAAAAAGCTTTATATTGTATTACTCATAAAAAAGAAGATATGGTAGATATCATGAATAAAAAATGTATTCATCCAGATTGTAAAAAAATACCAAGTTATAATAATGAAGGTGAAAAAAAAGCTTTATATTGTTTTACTCATAAAAAAGAAAATATGATTAATGTAATATCTAAAACGTGTATTCATCCTAATTGTAAAAAACAACCTAATTATAATAATGAAGGTGAAGAAAAAGGTTTATATTGTCTTACTCATAAAAAAGAAAATATGATTAATGTAATATCTAAAACTTGTAAAAGTGAATGGTGTAATACAATAGTAACAGAAAAATATAATGGATATTGTCTATTTTGCTTTATAAATTTATTTCCTGATAAACCTGTATCAAGGAATTATAAAACAAAAGAATATGCTGTTGTAGAATTTGTTAAAAACAAATTTTCAAATTTATCATGGATAGCAGATAAAAGAATTCAAGATGGTTGTTCTAAAAAACGTCCAGATTTATTATTAGATTTAGGATATCAACTAATAATTATTGAAATAGATGAAAATCAACATATTAATTATGATTGTAGTTGTGAAAATAAAAGATTAATGGAATTATCTCAAGATGTTGAACATAGACCTATTATATTCATACGTTTTAATCCAGATGATTATAAAAAAGATGGTTTAAATATTACTTCTTGTTGGGGTGTTAATAAAAAAGGAATTTGTGTTGTTAAAAAATCAAAAGTTAATGAATGGGTTGAAAGATTAAATGCTTTAGAAGAAATAATAAATTATTGGGTTGATCCAATAAATAATACAAATAAAACAATTGAAATAATTCAGTTATTTTATAATGAATAAAAAGGTTTTTATTATAAATTTATTCTTACAAATTTATTGGACAAAATATTTTATTTAATTCCATAATTCTACAATAACAATGATGTGATCTTTGCAAGGGCCGGGGTTCGTAAAGTATTTTATAAAATTATTTTTATACAGTGAATGTATTCTTAAATAAAGATCATTTTTATAAATTTATTTTTATAAAAGTTATTTACGAAAGATTATATTATATTTGAAAAACGATGTTTTTCAAATTAAATCTTATTTTTAAACTACAATGTTTTCAGTAGTCTAAAAATACATGAGAGGTAACTAGATTTTGCTGAAAAATGTTTTTTAAAAAAATTAAAAATGTTTTTTTTATAAAATTCATCGTTCTTTTTTATTTGTTCTTTTTTAAAAATATCATTTTTAAAATACAATGTTTTCCGTAGTCTGAAAATACACGAGTTGTGCATAGATTTTGCTGAAAAATATTTTTCTCTAAAAAATTTGAAAATATTTGAAAATATTTGTTTTTTTTTACTTATCGTTCTTTTTTCTCTGTATATTTTTCAAATTCTTATTTTTAAAGTACGTTGTTTTCTGTAGTCTGAAAATACCTGAGTTGTGCATAGATTTTGCTGAAAAATATTTTTCTAAAAAATCAGAACTGTTATAACTTTTTTTAAATTTTCACATTTTTCATTTTTCCTGATTTTTTATCTTTTTATTAATATTTTATTATACAAAATAATTATATTTAAAATCATTGATACTAAAACCGGTTAATTTTATTTTATTGTAAATAAATATTTTTAAATTTTTTATATATATTGTGTTTGTTAACATTAATATTAATTTTTATAAAATAACACAAATAAAAGCGGTTATAAAAGCGGTTAATTAACCGCTTTTTAAAAAATGTAATTAAAAATGTTTTGATTTTGAAAAATTGAAATTCTAAAATTTAAATTTTCATTTTCTAAAATTAAATACTCCAAATCACATTTTTTTAAAAGCGGTTAATTAACCGCTTTTATAACCGCTTTTTTTATATATTTTAAAAATATAAAGTATATTTTTATTTTATTCTTATTTAATACAATATATTAAAAATATTTTTAGATAAATTATACAATAAAAAAAACCGGTTAAAAATATATTTTTTATAAAAAAACAACTTAAAAATAAAATATAATATATATTTATAAACAATGTCTACATATAAATGCCATAGATGTGATTATATTACTGATCATAAATCAAATATTTATAATCATTTTTTAGCGAGAAAAAAAAAATGTGCATTATCTGTTTTTGGATTAAAATATAATAATGATGAATTAATTAAATATTCACTTTGTAAAAAAAGTGATCATGATAAATTCTCAAATAGAACTTCTAAATATAATATTTCTAAAAGTACATCAGAATTTATTGATGAATTAAAGTATTCATATAAAAATAGTTTAAGAACTTGTAGATTTTGCAATAAAAGTTTTGAAAAGTATTGTAATTTAGAATATCATTTATTTGAGTGTATTGAAATTAACGACGATGATATTAAAAATAATATTATTAATATTGATAATAGTATTAATAATAATGATAATAGTATTACAAATAACAATAATATAACAAATAATATAAATAATAATATAAATAATTATCATATTCATTTTGATAATAAAAAACTAATATCATTTAATGATGAATGGAATACAGATCATCTTAATATTGATAAAAAAATATGTCTATTTTTAAGCACATTCAAGTTTACAAAAACACTCGAATGCATATTAGAAAATGATACTAACAAAAATATTCTTATGAATAATGATAATAAAACAGCTATAATATATAATGGTAATGATGAAAATCAATTTGATACATTAAATTCAGAAGATATATTAAAAAAATCAATTATGAAATTATATAAACATTTGAAAGATTTTGAAGATGAAATCATTCAAACTAATATCAAAGATTATCTTATACCAACAAAATTGATAAATCAATCATCTAAAATATTAGATGATAGAATTAATGATTATAAAAAAAATGATACTACAAAAGAATCTGTTAATAATTTAATTTCAAATATATTTAATAAATATAAAGATCATGTAAAAGATAAATACATTGAAATAGCTAATGATAATGAAATAATAGGCTTCTAAAATCATTTATTATTAATTTAATAATAAATTTTTATTAAATTATTTTATTAAAAATAAAGCTTCATTTTATAAAAATATTTATAAAAATTATTTAATAAAAATTATAGTCTTGTTAAAAAAAAAATCGCTTTACCAGAGAAATAGCACTCTTTTACTTTGTATTTTATTAAGATCACCTTTAATATAACACCTTTCAAAATCTTAGGCACTTTGGCACTTCTTATTTCACACATTTATAAAGTTCACCCTTTAATATAACACCCTTTGCCCAATTCCGCCTTTAGGAAAAAACATCGTTTTTTCCGAGCAATAGCACCTTTTTACTGTGTATTTTATAAAGATCACCGCTTTAATATATCACCCTTTTCCCGCCAATTCCGCCTTTAGGAAAAAACATCGTTTTTTCCGAGCAATAACACCTTTTTACTGTGTATTTTATAAAGATCATCCTTTATCACCCTTTGCCCAATTCCGCCTTTAGGAAAAAACATCGTTTTTTCCGAGCAATAGCACTCTTTTACTGTGTATTTTATAAAGATCATCCTTTATTACCCTTTGCCCAATTCCGCCTTTAGGAAAAAACATCGTTTTTTCCGAGCAATAGCACTCTTTTACTGTCTATTTTTATAAGATCATCCTTTATCACCCTTTGCCCAATTTCCGAGCAATAGCACCTTTTTACTGTGTAATTTATAAATCATATTTAATATAACAGCATTCAAAATCTTAGGCACTTAGGCACATCTTATTTTAGATAATTTAAGATTATTCAGTTTTTTTAATTTTTAAAAATAAAATTAAAAATTAAAATATATATTATTTTTTTTTCATATTCTATTTACATATAAAATTACTCTTTTATTATACTAATTAGTACTTTATTTAATATATTTATATCATTATAAAATAATGAAAATTATTGGATATTTACATATTTGTCAAAAAGGTAAATGGATAAAATCATTTGATATCATTTTTAATTATATAAAAAATTATGGACTATATGATCTTACATCAGAAATAAGATTAGGTATTATTAATGATAATCATAATTTAATACACAATTTCAGATTTTTTGATACTAAATTTAAAGTATTTTTTTTTGGTAATTCTACTCTATACGAAAGACCGACACTACTACATATGAAAAATAGTTGTACAACAGATGGAGATGATGTTTATTATTGGTATTTACACACAAAAGGATTAAGACATTTCGACACACATAGAGAAAGTTATGTTATAGATTGGATAAAACTTATGTTATATTGGAATATAAGAAAATGGAACTTAGCCCTTGAAAAATTAAAAATACATGATACATACGGATGTAATGTTCTAGATGAAACATTTTATTCTGGTAATTTTTGGTGGGCTACTTCAAAACATATTAATAATCTTCCATCAACTATACCCGAACATTATATTGCACCTGAAGAATGGGTTTTTAAAATACATACAAATTATTGCGAAATATATTCAAGTTATATTCAAGGTGAAGGACATTATAATATGAATTTCCCAGAATCTAACTATATGTCAAATGATGAATTAAAAAAAATTTTACCACTCGATTTTTATATTGATACTTATAAAATATATCACCCTAATATTAATTATAATAATGAAGACTATATTAATGATTATTTTTTAAATGGTATACATACAAATATAAAGTATACTAGGGAACTTATACACAATAATATAATAAATAAAATTAAAGAAGATTTTGATGAAGAATTTTATAAAAATAAATATAATTTACATAATTACTCAACTGAACAACTTATTGTTGATTGGTCTACTATTGGTAAATTTGAAAAAAGATTAATTAATAAAGATTTTAATATTCCAAAAGACTTTGATTATAAATTTTATAAATCATATTATAAAGATTTAAATAACTTAACAGATATTGAACTAATAATTCATTGGAATAAGTATGGAATAAATCAAAATAGAATATATAAAAATCTTCATAGAATTCCAGATGATTTTAATTACATAGATTATAAAAATAATTATCATGATCTTGATAATATGACAGAAGATGAACTAAAATATCACTGGTTAGAATATGGTAAAAAAGAGAAGAGAACTTATAAAAAAATAAATTACGATATTGATTATAAATTTTATAGAAATAATTATAATGATTTAAAATCTTTAACTGATAAAGAACTTTTAAATCATTGGATAAATCATGGAAAAGCTGAAGGTAGAATAAGTAAAAATAATGCTCCTCATGATTTTGACTATAAATTTTATAAAAATAAATATAAAGATTTAAAAAATTTTAATAAGACTCAATTATTAAATCATTGGATTAATTATGGTTCTAAAGAAGGTAGAGTATATAAATAGATTTATAAATTATAAAAAATATAATAAAAAGTATATTCTAAATAATTTATTAATAAAAAACTATATACTCATATTATATATATGATATATGATATAATAATAATTGGATCTGGAACATCTGCACTATATACTGCTCTAAAGATAATATATAAATATTCTTTAAAAAATATTCTTATTATTGAAAAAAATAAAAAACAATTATTAGGGGGACGTGCTGGTAATGATATATTTCATAATACACAAATTGTTACAGGAGCGGGAGTTGGTCGTAGATCGAAAGATAAACTTTTAATAAAATGGTTGCATGAACTTGGTATACAATATAGAGAGTACAAATCAGTAGTATCTTATGCAAAAACTTTTAAAAAAGTAGATATTCTTAAAATAATAGAAGAACTAAAAAAGTATAAAGATATTAAAGGTACATTTAAAGAATTTTTTATTAGTAAATTAGGTAAAGAATTATATAAAAAATTTTGCATATCAGTTGGTTATACAGATTATGAAAATGAAGATGCTTATGATACAATTTATAATTATGGAATGGATGATAATGTTGGAGGATGGACCGGATTAAGTATATCTTGGAAAAAATTAGTAGAGACTGCTTATAAAAAAATAGGTAAAGATAAGTTTAAATTTAATACTGAAGTATTAGAAATTAAAAAAAGTGTTTTACATAATGAATTATTTGATATTAGTACTAATAAGGGAATATTACATTGCAAAAAAATAATTATTGCAACTAATATCTCATCAGTTAGAAAACTACTACCAAATGAAAAAATTTATAAACAAATACATGGTCAACCTTTTCTACGTATTTATTGTAAATTTGATAAAAGGTCAAGTGAGATTATGAAAAAATATGTAAATAGTTATACTATAGTGCCAAATATACTTCAAAAAATTATACCTATTAGACAGAATAAAGGAATTTATATGATTGCATATAGTGATAATAAAAATGCATTAAAATTACATAATTATTTAATAAATAATAAAGATGTTAAAGAAATATTATGTAAATTAGCTGAAAAAGGGCTTGGTATTAATGAAGATTTAACAATAATAGATATTAAATATTTCTTTTGGCCATTAGGAACACACTATTATGAACCTCTTAATGATTATAAAACTAGAAAAGAGTTTATTAAAATTGCTCAACATCCTGATCCTAATATATTAGTCATTGGCGAACTTATTAGCCAAAAGCAAGGATGGACAGAAGGTGCTTTAGAAAGTACAAGGGTTGTTACTGAAAAATGGTTAACATAATAATTCTTTATTTTGGACGACCCATAGCTACTGCAGTTCCTAATAATGCTGCAGCACCTAATCCCACTGCAGCAGTACCGGCAGCATTTTCTGGATTTTCCTTAGCATATTTAATAAAATTTTTCGCACCTTCTTTTAATCTTGGATCTATTTTCATTCCTTGATTTTCAGCAAAACTTGTTATGGAGTTACCAAATTTACTTTTTACGGAGCTACCAAATTTACTTTTTACGGAGCTACCAAATTTACTTGTCATAGAGCTTACAGTTGCTAGTCCAAATTTACTTGTCATAGAGCTTGCTTTATTTATCTTTCCATTTCCTGTAACTTGATTTCCTGTTCCATTTTTTACATTACTTCTATTATTTTTATTATTTCCATTTTTACCTACATTTACTGGTACATTTCCATTTTTACCTATATTTACTTGTACATTTCCATTTTTACCTATATTTACTTGTACATTTCCATTTCTACTTGTACCTGTATTTTTTGTTCCATTTTTTACATTACTTCCATTATTTCTTTTACTAGTATTATTAGAACTACCTGAAAATAAATTTCACATATTATAATAGTTTATCATATTTTTTATTAAATTAAATCATAATAAAATCATTTTTAATTATATTAATATAATTAAAATAAATGATCAGTATTACTGTTTCTGAAAATTATAATAATAATAAACTTAATGAATTATTAGCATTAAATGATCCTAATATAAATGAAAATATTCTAAATTTTGGCACATCAACATATCTTAATCAAGAATATATAATTAAGAATGACAATACCTACTTAGAACAAATTAAAGAAAAAGATAAAATAATTGAAAATCTTAGTAATCAATATGATAATGAATACATTGCAAAAATGAGAGAAAAAGATAAAATAATTGAAAATCTTAATAGTGCATATACCTTACAATATGAGGACAAGATTAAAGAATTAAATCAAATTATTAACAAACTTAAAAATGAAAAGATAACTGATATTGAAGAGCTAATTGACAAAGGAAAGAGAATAACGGAGCATGATTACGAAAAGATTTTGTATTTACATAATAAACAAAATATTGAATTAAAAGAGAAGAATGATGAATTATATAATAAAATTGATATGTTGAATAAAAAAATAATGGAAATATCTAAATACAAAGATGAAAGTAATTATATTAATATTACTCAAAATTTAGATGTATTAAATAATAAATTTAGTATCTATTTCGAAAAGATATTTAAAGAAAATACTGCAAAAGGGGCTTTTGGAGAAAATTTCATTCAAAACTACTTATCCGATAAGTTTTCAAATTCGCAAATTATTAATACATCAAAAGAGACAGCATGTGGCGATATTACCTTTATTTTTGACAATCTTAATTTATTAATAGAATCGAAAAATGTTCAAACTCTTAAAAAAGATGATATTGATAAATTTTATAGAGATATTGAAGTTCGAAGTGCAAAGAATGATATTAATAGTGCTTTGCTTGTATCACTTAATGATACAAATTTAGTTAATGGACATCGTATATTCCACTTTGAGATCAAAAATAATATTCCAATTATTATGATTAGTAACGTTTTTAATAATAATGAATTTATAAGAATGGCAATTATGATCCTAAACAATCTAATTAAAAAAAATATGTTTCAAAATAATTTTGATAATGATGAAGAGAAGATTAGTATATTAATAAAGGCAATTAATCAATTATTTGATAATATTAAACAGCAAATTTCATTACTAGAGCATGATAAGGGTTTAATTAATAAACTGCAAGAATCTTATAATAAGAGAGAGGCTGAAATATTTAATACAAATAAAATATTTACAGAATTATTTAGTAAAATTCCAAATATATGGAAAACTAATGATAATAAAGATAAGGAGAAGGATAATGAGAAAATATTGAATGATATTATTGATAAAATTAATATTAAATGTCAAGAAGATCCTAATTTTGTTATTTCAATAAAAAATATTGAAGGATTAGGATTTTCAAATAGTATTATTAAAAAAATTGGGGGAATACGTAAAATATCTTCTCAATTTAATAATATTACGCTTTGATTATGAGAATTATATGTTATGAAGAAATTATAATATTTTTAATAATATTACAAAAATATATTTAAATATAAAATAGACTGTTTATTTTTTTTTCTTTAAAGTTTTTACTTTACGTGGATTATTTTTTTTTCCACCACCTCCTTGAGAATTTGATGCCCTATTTCTTATTAAACTTACTATCCCACCTTTTCTTGGACTGAATAACGATGTTTTACTTTTATATGGAATTGTGGGCGCTAAACTTTGTACTATATTCTCAGCTGTCTTATTTCTTATTGGGTTTACATCGGTTCCCATAATAGTATTACGTTCATTAAACTCAATATTAGTCTCAGGATCATTTGATTTTTTAGGTTTTTTACTAAAATTAAAAGCACTTGTAAGTTTTGCAATAATAGATTGTTCAGGTGGTTGTGTTTGTGGTTTTGTTGAGTAATTTTTAGGTGGTGGTGTTTGTTGTGTTTGTGGTTTTGTTGAGTAATTTTTAGGTGGTGGTGTTTGTTGTGTTTGTTGTTTTGTTGT
>Ga0214921_10011895_pt1 | contig 10492 bp, 13 predicted proteins | sample LL1505_MetaG_FD_177992 | JGI IMG/M metagenome (GOLD analysis project Ga0214921, IMG submission 177992) | Freshwater microbial communities from Lake Lanier, Atlanta, Georgia, United States - LL-1505 | ecosystem: Environmental > Aquatic > Freshwater > Lake | place: USA: Georgia | collected...
TTAATATTTTGTTTATGTTTATTATCTATATTTTCTTTTCCTAAATTCTTAATAGATAACCCTTTTATACAAAAAACTAATAATTTAATATTACTTTTTTGTATAAAAGGGTATGCTTTGACTAAATTTAAAATATAAATTATAATATCAGTATCTGCATATTTTTTATTATTAATACTACCATATACTTTTAATAATTTATTATTTAATAAATTGATAATCCAATAATAGATTTTTTAGGAGTTTTTTCATCATAATTAAATACTACTTTTAAATATTTTACAATATTATTTAAACTATAATTTTGATCTTTTAATTTAAATACTGTTAGTACAAAAATAGGATCATATGTCATATTTTATTAAAATTAAATATTAATTTATTATTAAATTATAAAATATTTTATACACCTGAAATTGTTTTAAAAATCTCACTTTTTTTAACAAATATATATTTTATCAATATTTTTACAATAATATTGATAAAATATATATTTGTTAAAGCATTACAAATATTATTTTATAAAAAATAAAATAATATTTATTTTATAAATTATATTTTTATCATAAATTTTTATTAAAAAATTTATAAAATTTTAATATTATATAATTAGCTAATAAAAAAGTGAGAATTTTAAAATCATTTCAGGTGTAATTTAATTCTTTAATAAAAAAGTGTCCAAAAATCCTAAATTCGAGTGCAGGAAACTTAGGTTTTCTCGCTTAAAAACAATTATCAAGAATATATTCAAGATCTTTATCTTTTAAATCAGAATGATTTAGATAACGCATGATAATAGATGGATGCAATGCTTTTTTTATTAATTCTTCTTTATATACATTACATCTTTTTTCTAATGCTTGAAAATCATATTCAAAAATAGATGGATTTCTTGATAACACCTTCCAATCTATTTTATCCATATTTTTTTCTAAAAGTTCTATTGCATTCCTATTTAACGACAAGCTATTCCAACATATTTTATTATTATTTTTAGAAAGAAGATGTATAGCATTTACATTTTTTGATAAATTTTTCCAATTTATTTTATCATTATTTTTTTCTAAAAGATGTATGGCATTTGGATTACAGGACAATACAAACCAATGTATTTTATCCATATTTTCTTCTAATAGATGTATAGCATTTGGATTAAATGCTAATCCATCCCAATATATTTTATCCATATTTTTTTCTAAAAGATGGATAGCATTTGGATTTCTTGATAACCAATACCAATCAATTTTGTGATGATTTTTTTCTAAAAGATGTATAGCATTTGAATTATATGATAACCAAAACCAATTTATTTTATCCTTATTTTTTTTTAAAAGATGTATTGCATTTGGATTCGTTGATAATCTATCCCAACATATTTTATCTGTATTCTTAGACAGAAGATGTATCGCATTTGGATTATATGATAACCAGTGCCAATTTATTTTATCCTTATTTTTTTCTAGAAGATCAATAGCATTTGGATTACTTGATAAGTTGTTCCAATCTATTTTATTTATATCTACCCAATCTTTTAATTTATATAACATATTTGATAGTATACATCAATATTTTAAATAGATATTTAAAATATCTTTGTAAAAAAATTTTCAATTTTTATTACAAAGATATTTTATAGTTATCATATTTTATAATTCTACCAAATTTTTAAAAATAATTATAAAATTAAATAATATGCATACAAAAAATAATAGATATATTTTTATAAAAATATATCTAGTAGAATTCTAAATTATGATGACTATAAATAGATATTTAAAATACTTATATAAACCTAGGTTTTCTTACTTAAAAACAATTATCAATAATATATTAAAGATCTTTATCTTTTAAATCAGGATGATTTAAATATTGGATGATAATGGATGGATGTAATTCAAAAATAGATGGATTGGATGATAACCATTTCCAATTTATTTTATCACTATTTTTTTCTAAAAGATGTAGTGCATTTGGATTTAATGATAACATATGCCAATCTATTTTATCAAGATTTTTTTCTAAAAGATGTAGTGCATTTGGATTAAGAGATAATCCAGTCCAAAATATTTTATCCATATTCTTTTCTAAAAGATCTATAGCATTTGGATTTTGTGATATCCAATACCAATTTATTTTATCCATATTCTTTTCTAAAAGATGGATAGCATTTGGATTACTTGATAAATCACACCAACTTATTTTATCCTTATTCTTAGACAGAATATGTATTGCATTTGGATTTTGTGCTAATAAATACCAATTTATTTTATTTACATTTTTTTCTAAAAGATGTATAGCATTCGGATTTTTTGATAACCAACACCAATTTATTTTATACATATTATTTTCTAAAAGCATCATAGCATTCGCATTTGATGATAATCGTTCCCAATCTATTTTATACTTATTTTTTTCTAAAAGATGAATCGCATTTTGATTACCTGATAATGCTTTCCAATGTATTTTATCATAATTTTTTTCTAGAAGATCTATGGCATTTGGATTACTTGATAAACTACACCAATCTATTTTATTTATATCTATCCAATCTCTTAATTTATACATTGTACGATTATTTATATTGTAAGATATTTTAAATGTTTATTTAAAATTTTTTTTAATTTTTTTTTATAAAAATAGGAAGGTATGTGTTTCCACACTTAAAAACAATTATCAAGAATATATTCAAGATCTTTATCTTTTAAAGATGGATGGTTTAAAAATCGTTTAATTATTGATGGATGCAATGCTTTTTTAATTAATTCTTCTTTATATATATTACATCTTTTTTCTAATTCTTCATAATCATATTCAAAAATAGATGGATTTCTTGATAACGTGTACCAATCTATTTTATCTATATTCTTAGACAGAATATGCATAGCATTCGGATTAGATGATAATGCAGTCCAATGTATTTTATCAATGTTCTTAGACAGAATATCTATCGCATTTGGATTAGAAGATAATCCAACCCAAACTATATTATTTAACCAAAATACATTATCTAATTTTTTTTCTAAAAGATGGATAGCATTTGGATTAAAGGATAATGCAACCAAATTGTTTACATTATTATTTTTTTCTAAAAGATCTATTGCATTTGGATTTAGTGATATAGAATACCAATGTGTTTTATGATAATTTTTTTCTAAAATACCTATTGCATTTGGATTTTTTGATAATTCTTCCCAATTTATTTTATCCATATTCTTAGACAGAATATGGATAGCATTTGGATTACTTGATAAATTTTTCCAATCTATTTTATCAACATTTTTTTCTAAAAGATGTATCGCATTTGGATTTTCTGATAATCTTTCCCAATCTATTTTATCAACATTTTTTTCTAAAAGATGTATCGCATTTGGATTTCCCGATAACCTATACCAATCTATTTTATACTTATTTTTTTCTAAAAGATGAATAGCATTTGGATTATATGATAATTGTTTCCAATCTATTTTATCAACATTTTTTTCTAGAAGATTTATGGCATTTGGATTACTTGATAATCCACACCAATCTATTTTATTTATATCAATCCAATTCTTTAATTTATATATCATATTTTATATTATTTATTATATTTTTAAATATAAATAAATATCTAAAAGATGTATAACATTTGGATTTCTTGATAATATTTTCCAATCTATTTTATCCATATTCTTAGACAAAAGATGAATAGCATTTGGATTATATGATAATATTTTCCAAATAAAAGATCTATAGTATTTGGATTATATGATAATAAATACCAATATATTTTATCATTATTTTTTCTAAAAGCATTATAGCATTTGGATTACATATAAATAATGCTAATTTATTTTATCCATATTCTTTGACAGAATATGGATAGCATTTGGATTACTTGATAACCATAACCAATTTATTTTATCCGTATTCTTGGATATTTGGATTTTCTGATAATTTCTTCCAATCTCTTAATTTATACATTGTAAGATATTTAAAATATTTTTCAATTTTTATTATAAAAATAGGAAGGTATTTGCTGTGAACAAAGGCTTCTACACTTAAAAACAATTATCAAGAATATATTCAAGATCTTTATCTTTTAAAGATGGATGGTTTAAATATCTTTTGATTATTGATGGATGTAATGCTTTTTTAATTAATTCTTCTTTGTAAATATTGCATCTTTTTTCTAATGCTTCATAATCATATTCAAAAATAGATCGATTTAATGATAACTCATACCAATCTATTTTATCATTATTTTTTTCTAGAAGATGTATACCATTAGGATTACGTGATAACATACTCCATTCTATTTTATCTATATTCTTAGAAAGAATATCTATAGCATTTGGATTTAGTGATAATTTATCCCAATCTATTTTATCAATATTCTTAGACAGAATATCTATAGCATTTGGATTTAATGATAATAGTCCCCAATCTATTTTATCAATATTCTCATGTATAAGATGTATAGCATTTGGATCATATGATAACACTTTCCAATCTATTTTATCAATATTTTTTTCATATAGATGAATAGCATTTGGATTTCTTGATAAACAATTCCAATTTATTTTATCCTGATTCTTAGATAGAATGTGTATAGCATTTGGATTTAATGATAATTCATTCCAAACTATTTTATCTACATTTTCTTCTAAAAGCATAATTGCATTTGGATTTCTTGATAAACAATTCCAATTTATTTTATCCTTATTCTTAGACAGAATGTGTATAGCATTTGGATTTAATGATAAACAATCCCAATTTATTTTATTTACATTTTCTTCTAAAAGCATTATAGCATTTGGATTTCTTGATAAACAATTCCATTTTATTTTATCCTTATTCTTAGACAGAATATGTATAGCATTTGGATTTAATGATAATGCATGCCAATCTATTTTATCTATATTTTTAGATATAATATCTATAGCATTGATATTAAATGAAATTCCATACCAATCTATTTTATCCATATTTTTTTCTAATATATCTATAGCATTTTCATTAAATGATAATAAATACCAATTGATTTTATTTATATCTATCCAACTTCTTAATTTATATACCATAAATAATAATTATATAAAATAATATTGGAACATTAAATAATCACAACTTTTTATTTTTCAATTTTTTTTATAAAAAATATTTAAAATACTTAAAAACGGGAAGGTATTTGCAGAAAACCTTGAAATATCAATTGATACCTTTTTAGGGTATCAGTTATTTTTATGAAATTTTTGTTCCGTTTTAATTATTCAAGGGTGTAAGGTCTTTTTTATATATTCTTCCATACTTAATTTTTAATTATTTAGCGTAAAATAATATTTAATTGTTTATTATAATATTCTGTGAAAGAATTTTAATAGCAACTAAATTTGATTGCTACAAATTTAACTCCAAATTCGGTCAGTTTTCTTTCACACAAACATGCAAGTTTTATATGTTTATATATCATATCATCCACATCTCTACATGTTAGGAAGTCGAGTTTTCTATAAGTTTGAGAATTTGAACAGTATCCATTGAGCCAATAGTGTATGTCGCGGATTTTCTTCGCTTGCCTCTTTTTACTTTTACTTATATAGTGATGCAATTCCTCGAAGAAATCCATTCTGTACCATAAATGTACATTACTATAAACAGGCTGTCGGATGATCTCCATATTGTCATTTACACGTGCGAAAGTTATTATTACTGGATCCGTAGACGTCTTATGTGTAACTCGTTCAACAAAAACGACATTCTTCTTAGTAAAAAATAATTTAAAGAACTCAAACATCGTTTGTAGAAATAAAATATCAGTAGAAAAATAAAATCATATAATATTTACTGTCAATTTTTTATATAGCAATGCTAGTAGAGACATTCGCCTTAGTAGTACTTGAGAATTTAAGGGAGTTGAAAATCGTTCCGATGTGAAACATCGTTCCTTGCTAGAAATAATATATTAGTAGAAAAATAAAATCATATAATATTTACTGTCAATCTTTTATTACAATTTTATAATAAAAGAATATACATATTATATAAATAATCTAATCTTTAAAAAAGATTGAAAAATAAATTATTCTAACTTTATTATAATATGGTCTATTTGAAAAGTATTATTCACTATTATATTAAATAATACAAGTTTGTATATTGCTTATTTGTACAATTTTATTGATACACTCAAGAATCCAATGCTTTAAATTATAAAAATATTTATATAAAAATATTTAAAAATAGGAAGGTATTTATAGGAAACCTAGATTTCTTCACTTAAAAACAATTATCAAGAATATATTCAAGATCTTTATCTTTTAAATTAGGATAATTTAAATATCGCATCATAACAAATGGATGCAATGCTTTTTTTATTAATTTTTCTTTATATACATTACATCTTTTTTCTAATGCTTCATAATCATATTCAAAAATAGATGGATTTCTTGATAAACAATACCAATCTATTTTATCATTATTTTTTTCTACAAGATGTATCGCATTTGGATTTCTTGATAACATGTGCCAATTTATTTTATCATTATTTTTTTCCAAAAGAGGAATAGCATTTGGATTCATTGATAATCCTGTCCAATCTATTTTATCATTATTCTTTTCTAAAAGATGTATCGCATTTGGATTTCTTGATAATTGCCACCATCTTATTTTATCATTATTCTTTTCTAAAAGATGTATCGCATTTGGATTACCTGATAAAAAATACCAACTTATTTTATCTAAATTTGGATTAGTTGATAAATTAGGCCAATTTATTTTATCCATATTTTTTTTTCTAAAAGATGGATAGCATTCGGATTAGTTGATAAATTAAACCAATCTATTTTATCCATATTTTTTTCTAAAAGATGTATAGCATTTAGATTACTTGATAATCGATTCCAACATATTTTATCCATATTCTTTTCTAAAAGCATCATTGCATTTGGATTTAGTGATAATCCGTCCCATCTTATTTTATTCATATTCTTAGACAAAAGATCTATAGCATTCGGATTAACGGATAAAGCATACCAATCTATTTTATCATTATTTTTTTCTAAAAAATGTATCGCATTTGGATTACGATTACATGATAACATATGCTAATTTATTTTATCACGATTTTTTTCTAAAAGATATATTATTGCATTTGGATTTACTGAAAATTCCTTCCAATCTATTTTATTGATATCTATCCAACTTCTTAATTTATACATTTTAAAATAATAACATTAAAATATTTAAAATATCTATAAAAATAGGAAGGTATTTGTAGAAAACCTAGGTTTCCGCACTTAAAAACAATTATCAAGAATATACTCAAGATCTTTATCATTTAAATCAGGATGATTTAAATATCGCATCATAACAGATGGATGTAATGCTTTTTTTATTAATTCTTCTTTGTAAATATTACATCTTTTTTCTAATGCTTCATAATCATATTCAAAAATAGATGGATTCATTGATAAATTATACCAATCTATTTTATCACTATTTTTTTCTAGAAGATGTATAGCATTTGGATTAAATGATAATGCAAACCAACTTATTTTATCCATATTCTTTTCTAAAAGTTTATAGCATTTGGATTTGTGCATAAATATACCCAATCTATTTTATCATTATTTTCTTCTAAAATATGTATAGCATTTGGATTTAGTGATAAATAATTCCAATCTATTTTATCATTATTTTTTTCTAAAAGATATATAGCATTTGGATTAAAAGATAAAAAAGACCAATTTATTTTATCAACATTTTTTTCTAAAAGATCTATAGCATTTTTATTACCAGATAAATAAGTCCAATCTATTTTATCCATATTCTTTTCTAAAAGATGTATAGCATTTGGATTTAGTGATAATTTAGACCAATTTATTCTATCATTATTTTTTTCTAAAAGATGTATAGCATTTGGATTATATGATAAAAAACCCCAACATATTTTATCCATATTCTTTTCTAAAAGATATATTGCATTCGGATTTTCTGATAAATACTTCCAATCTATTTTATCATTATTTTTTTCTAAAAGTTGTATAGCATTCGAATTTGCCGATAAATAATTCCAATTTATTTTATTTATATCTATCCAACTTCTTAATTTATATATCATATTTGATATTATATGAAATAATATAGAAACATTAAATAATCACATCTTTTTTTTTTTCAATTTTTATTATAAAAATAAAAAAGTATATGCAAGAAACCAAGGTTTCATCACTAATTTTTATAATAAAAATAGGAATGTATTTGCAGGAAAACCTATGTTTCCTCACTTAAAAACAATTATCAAGAATATATTCAAGATCTTTATCTTTTAAATCAGGATGATTCAAATATCGTATCATAACAGATGGATGTAATGCTTTTTTTATCAATTCTTCTTTATATATATTACATCTTCTTTCTAAGGCTTCATAATCATAATCAAAAATAGATGGATTTAATGATAATAAACTCCACCTTATTTTATCCATATTTTTTTCTAAAAGATGTATAGCATTTTTATTACCCATATTCTTAGACAGAATATGGATAGCATTTGGATTTAGTGATAATTTAGACCAATTTATTTTATCTACATTTTTTTCCAACAGATGTATAGCATTTTCATTACATGATAAATAATTCCAATGTAATTTATCTACATTTTTTTCTAAAAGATGGATTGCATTTTTATTTAGTGATAAAAATTTCCAATCTATTTTATCACTATTTTTTTCTAAAAGATCTATAGCATTTTTATTACATGATAAATTATTCCAATTTATTTTATGAACATTCTTTTCTAAAAACATCAATGCATTTTTATTAGAAGATAAAAAATTCCAATCTATTTTGTCTACATTTTTTTCTAAAAGTTGTACTGCATTTGGATTTGCAGATAAATATTCCAAAGATATTTTATTTATATCTATCCAATCTTTTAATTTATATATCATATTTTATATTACATGAAATAATATAAAAACATTCAATAATCACATCTTTTTTTTTCAATTTTTATTATCAATTTTTATTATAAGGTATTTTTGCAGGAAACCTAGGTTTCCTCACTTAGAAACAATTATCAAGAATATATTCAAGATCTTTATCTTTTAAATCAGGATGATTCAAATATCGTATCATAACAAATGGATGTAATGCTTTTTTTATTAATTCTTCTTTATATATATTACATCTTCTTTCTAAGGCTTCATAATCATAATCAAAAATAGATGGATTTAGTGATAATACATTCCACATTATTTTATCCATATTTTTTTCTAAAAGATGGATCGCATTTACATTAGCAGATAAATAATTCCAATCTATTTTATCCTTATTCTTTTCTAAAAGCATCATAGCATTTGGATTTAGTGATAATGTAGACCAATTTATTTTATCCATATTCTTAGACAGAATATGTATAGCATTTAGATTACAAGATAATAATGACCAATCTATTTTATCATAATTTTTTTCTAGAAGATGTATAGCATTTGGATTACAAGATAATGTAGACCAATTTATTTTATCTACATTATTTTCTAAAAGATGTATAGCATTTTCATTACCTGATAAATAATTCCAATCTATTTTATCCTTATTCTTAAACAGAATATGTATAGCATTTTGATTACAAGATAAAGAAGACCAATCTATTTTATCATAATTTTTTTCTAAAAGATGTATAGCATTTGGATTTTCTGATAAATACTTCCAATATATTTTATCTATATTTTCTTCTAAAAGATGTATAGCATTCGGATTTCCTGATAAATACATCCAATTTATTTTATTTATATCTATCCAATTCCTTAATTTATACATTGTAAAAATATTTAAAATATGTATTTAAAATATTTATTAAAAATATTTTTCAATTTTATTATAAAAATAAGAAGGTATGTCCTAGATTTCCTCCCTTAAAAACAATTATCAAGAATATATTCAAGATCTTTATCTTTTAAATCAGGATGATTTAAATATCGTGTAATGACAGAAGGATGTAATGCTTTTTTTATTAATTCTTCTTTATATATATTACATCTTTTTTCCAATGCATCATAATCGTATTCAAAAATAGATGGATTTTGTGAAAATACAGACCAATATATTTTATGCATATTCTTTTCTAAAAGATGTATAGCATTTTCATTACCTGATAAATATTTCCAATCTATTTTATCCATATTCTTAGACAGAATATGGATAGCATTTGGATTTAGTGATAATTTAGACCAATTTATTTTATCTATATTCTTAGACACAATATGTATAGCATTTGGATTACAAGATAATATAGACCAATTTATTTTATCTACATTTCTTTCTAAAAGATCTATACCATTTTCATTACTAGATAAATAATTCCAATCTATTTTATCAACATTTTTTTCTAAAAGATGTATAGCATTTGGATTTAATGATAACCATTGCCAATCTATTTTATCCATATTTTTTTCTAATAGATGTATAGCATTTGGATTACATGATAATGCTGCCCAATTTATTTTAT
>Ga0214921_10011896_pt1 | contig 10492 bp, 11 predicted proteins | sample LL1505_MetaG_FD_177992 | JGI IMG/M metagenome (GOLD analysis project Ga0214921, IMG submission 177992) | Freshwater microbial communities from Lake Lanier, Atlanta, Georgia, United States - LL-1505 | ecosystem: Environmental > Aquatic > Freshwater > Lake | place: USA: Georgia | collected...
CTCACTTTTTTGGAGGAAAGCATATATTAAAATAGAAGTTAAAAATGATAATTTAGAGCAGGCTCTTAGAGCTCTTAAAAAAAAATTACAAAGAGAAGGAGTGTTTCGCTTATTAAAAATCAAAAGTCACTTTGAAAAACCATCAGAAAGAAAAAAGAGAGAAAAAGATGAAAACACAAGAAGAGTTAAAAAATTTAAAAAACTAAAAGCTCGTTACTAAACTTAAAAGTCTATAGTAAAAAAATAGCCATCAAAATCAAAACAAGAATAATAGCAACAGATATATAGACTGTTAATTTTTTAAAATTAGACCAAGTTTCTTTTTGAGAACCTATATCCATAAAATTTAACCCTGACGTGCTTTAAACTTTGGATTTTTTTTATTAATAACGTAAAGTTTTCCTCGTCTTCTAACGACTTTACAATTTATATCTCTTTTTTTAAGAGATTTTAATGAGCTAACTACTTTCATAGATACCCTAAATATATATTAAAAAGCACTTTGTAAAGAAAAGTTAATGATTATTCATTAAAAAATTATTTACATAATCTTTTAACCTAATTTTTGCCGATAATCTTACAATCCTATTATTCAAATTCATTCTTGTTAAAGCAGATGCAAAACGTTCGCCTTTTCTCATTGGTAAATACCTAATTTTAATTTTAAATAATTTTGCAAGTTCAATAATGCTACAAGAGTACTTACTTGCAATAGAGTAATGTTTACATTTATTTTTTTTCCATGCAAAAATACATGCTTTTACCGTATCAAAAACATGAGTAAACCTTCTAACCTGCGTTCCAGGTTTAACCACTGGCAATTTTTTACCTCTCAAAAAATGATCTTCAAATATCCCAACAACTGTTGCCATGTCACCTTTGCAAATTTGTCTTTCTCCATAAACGTTATAAAAATAAACAACTTCATATCTAAAACTGAACCACTTCTTAAGATTCTCTAGTAACTCTAAATTCTTAGCCTTTGAAAAAGCATAAGGAGATAAATTCATATCTTGCCCTTTATTTCCTAAACTTGCAGAGGTTGCAGAATAAATTAGTCTAATTTTATTTTTTAACGCAAAATTGAAAACGTTAGAACTTCCTTCAATATTAGAACTAAAGCATTCATTAATTTTTTTAAAGCTTTGATAAATTCTTGCAAACTCACCAAAATGAAAAATACTATGAATTTTACCAACATAACTACTTAATAAAAGTTCAATATTTTTAGTGCTACCTTTTAGATACTTAACTCTTTTGTTTTTAATATGATTTTTAGATAAACCAGATGAGTAATTATCGATGCTTATTATTTTAAATTTTTTAAACTTTAAAAGTTCAGATATTAAATTAGAGCCTATAAACCCCGCACCTCCTGTTACAATTAATATATTTCTCATTAAAATTTAAGAAGGATTTTATAAAGCCTGGCAACGTCCTACTCTTCCGTGCCTTAAGACAAAGTACCATTGGCGCTAAAGGGCTTAACTGCCGAGTTCGGAATGGGATCGGGTGTTACTCCTTTGCAATAATCACCAGGCAACTTTTTATACATAAATATTATTCTTTTGTAAATATAATCAAAATTTTTTTGTCTTCTTTCAATTTAACAAAAGTAGATAATTTGAAATATAATGCTATAACTAAAATCTTTATCGCGGGGTGGAGCAGTCTGGTAGCTCGTCAGGCTCATAACCTGAAGGTCCTTGGTTCAAATCCAAGCCCCGCAACCAATCTTAATGAATACACAAAAAAAAGCTTTCTATATTTTTTTTACAAAAACAACTATTACCTTATTTTTATTATCAGTATTCTCTTACGTATTTTATTTCTCATTAACAAATATTGTTAATTATTGGACGTATTCAGAAATTCATATCAATTATAGTCTGGGTTTTTCAAAAAGAGGCTTACTTGGAACTATAATGCTATATCTGGAAAGCATTGGAATTCAAAAAAATATATTTTTCTCTGCTACTTTTTATTTAATCACACTTTGTAATATTTTTTTATTTCTTAATTTAATTAATAGATTTAAAAAAAATAATTTACTTTTTTACATATTTTTTGCTCTTAATCCGGCTTTATTATTATTTAGTTTCTATGATCTAGGAGGATATGCAAGAACTGAAGTATTTGGAATATCATTATGCTTACTGCATTCCCAAATAGCACAAAAATATTATTATCAAAAAATTGATTACCAAAAATATTTAAAATTAATATTTGTTGTTATTTTTCCTCTTACCTTAATAACAATATTAATTCATGAATTAAATATTTTATTTTTGTCTTTTCATTTTTTTACAGCACTTTTAATTCTCAACAAAAACAGATTTAAACAGATTACGACTTTTAAATATTTAATATTGATAAATTTTATATTTATAATTTTTATTACCTATCTCTTATTAGCCTATCCCTTCTCAAAAAAATTTGCCGAAGAATTATATAATAATTTACAAAATAAGGACGGGACGTCATTTTGGATTTGGCAATCTATAGCATCTAATTTCTCAGAACGAATTAATGCTGAACTCAATCATATGTTAAATCCGAGTGGAGCTGTTTTATTATATATCTCTATATTTTTATTTTATAGCTATCCTATTTTTTTTTTACTTATAAAGACCAGTGAAAAAAATAAATTTTACCCAACTTATGTTTTTTTATCAATTCTGCCTTTTATATTCCTTTTTTTTATTGGAAGAGACTGGGGAAGATGGATACATATAATTATATTTGTAATTTTCGCTTGTTTAATACAGTTTAAAGAAAAACAAATGGAAACTAAAAAAAATTATAAGTTCAATATTCTTACTTATATATTTATAATATTTCTTGTATTTCAATTTTTGTTTACAAGAATTCCACATTGCTGCAACTTAGTAAAATTAAACTTAAATATATTTGGAGGAATTATTCCGAAAATCGAAGTATTTTACAAAATGTTTAATAATAATTATGATTTCAAAAAAAGATTTCAAACTTATTAAAGTTTTAATATTCGAAACTTAAATAAAAATAATTTTATCACATTCAAAAGAACATTTAAATTCATTTTACTTTTATCGCCTGCTCTTCTTGAAAATATAATTGGAAATTGTTCGATTAAAAAATATTCTTTATTATATATTAAATCTGCAAGAATTTTCCATCCTTTACCAAATAATAAATTTTTATATCTTAAATAAATCGATTTTTTAAAAATAAAAAAACCACTCATAGGATCGGAAACTCGATAACCTAAAAAATAATTAAAAATATATGATAAAAATATTGATGAAAATCTTCTTATGAATCCTAACCCTAGATCTTTATTAAAATTTCTAACAGCTACAACAAAATCTAATTTTTTCTTGAAATATAAATTAACCATTTCAGGCAAATATTTTGGATGGTGCTGCAAATCAGAATCCATAATAATTATGTTTTCGTATCTACTTTTTTGAATACCTAAAAAACATGATAAAGTTAAATCTTTATTCTTTTTTCTTAAATAATATCTTAGATTTACAGAGACATAATTTTTAATAATTAACTTTGAATTATCAGTTGAATTATCATCTACAAATATTATTTCGTATTTAAATTTTTTTAAATTTTTTTTTATTAAAAATATTAATTGCTTGATATTATTTTCTTCATTTAGTACTGGAATTATAATTGAAAATTTATATTTATTATAATTCATTATCTAGAATTTAATTGATAAAATCTATCTATGGATTTTTTTTCTGAAGAAAAGTCAAATATTTCGTTGGCAATTAATTTCTTTCTTAAAAAAATATCATATAAGTTTTTTGCATATTCTAAATTTCCATATTCATTCCAATGAGGATCGTTTTTAAATCTTAATTTAGGATTATTATTTAATGCTTCATTTAGAATAATGTAATTAATTTTATAATCTTTATTCTTGATAAATGTATTAAAAATTCAATGCTTCCTTTGGTTGGAAAAACAAGTACTGTAAAATTAACTTGATTACGTTCAGCAACTTCTTGAAAATTTTTTAATATATTAAAAAATCCTTCTAGATCGGCTTGAGGTTTTTGTTGTTTTGATTTGGCAATTTTATTTGCTAAAATCTGATTGTAATTATCAACATCAATAACAGAGTGATTTGAATTAAAAAAACTTCTAAAAATGTAGAAGCTATCTATTGCTAAATAAGTAATATTTAATCTTCCTATCAATTGATAGAAATAATTAATTTTTATTTTATTTATAGTAAAATTATTATTTTCATCAAATTTTATAATTTTAGATAAATTTTCATCACCAGGAAAGTACAGATAAAATATATATTTAATATCATGATCTTTAAATTTATTGTATCTTAGAAATATAGAATCAATCTCATATCCGCCAATTCCATAATTTACCATTTCATAATTTTTAATTTTTTTTTTTAATATATTTGAAAATTCAAATACAGGGTCTACGGCTACATTTTCTGTAAAACTATCACCAAAAAAAGCAATTATGTTTTTTTTTTTTGATGCTGTTACAGATGTATTGTTTTTGACACCATCAAAATCGTAATAATTTGTGACTACATAATTAATGTCTGGATGTTTTTGTTTTTGATATGAATTCTGTGGTCTTTCATATATAGCATCGGACGCAACTAACTTAGTATTAGCTAAATTAGAATACATACCAAAAGCTCTTAGAGAAAATTCTATAATCACTAAAGAAAAAAAAATAGAAGTGAAAAATAATATAACATTTCTCATAAACTATTTATTTTATTTAGAATCTTGTGAATTTATTAATATTTGAACCTGACGATATTTGATCAAAAATCCAATTATACGTTTCTTTTAATCCTTCTTTTAAAGAAATTTTTGGCGACCAATTTAATTGTTCTAAAATTTTTTTATTATCGCTGGATCTGCCTCTAACTCCTTTGGGTTTATCTAAAAGATATTTTCTTTTAACTTTTATATTTGCAAAAGATTCTATTATATCAATTAATTGATTTATAGAAACTTGTTCGTCACTTCCTAAATTAAATACATCAGAAGAACTACAATTAAAAATTTTTTTTGTACCTACTATACAATCGTCTATAAACATGAAACTTCTAGTTTGATTTCCATCCCCCCAAACTTCTATTGTATTTGATCCATCTAACTTAGCTTTAATAATTTTTCTACATAAGGCTGCCGGAGCTTTTTCTCTACCCCCGTCATAAGTACCCATGGGTCCATATACATTATGGTATCTTACAACTCTGGTTTGTAACCCAAAATCCTCTGAGAAATGTCTGCACATTCTTTCGCTAAATAACTTTTCCCATCCATAACCATCTTCTGGGTCAGCTGGATATGCATCTTCTTCTTTCAAACCGGGTATAAAATTTTTTAATTGTTTACTTGAATTATAAACACATGCGCTTGAAGAAAAAAAATATTTTGATATTTTGTTTTTTAATGAGGCTCTCAATAAATTTGTATTAATTAATACTGACAACATACATTCAGCTTTATTATTCTCAATAAAGCCCATGCCACCCATATTGCAGGCCATATTATAAATATAATCAACTTTGTTGGTCACTTTTAAACAATTTTCATACTCTTTGAGATCTAATGAAAAATTTTCTAAATGATCAAAAAATTGAAACCAATACTCAAATGGTTTTATATCTGCACAGATAATATTATAATTATTTTCTTTAACTAAATTTGCGACAAGACTTCCTCCAATAAACCCGCCTGCCCCACAAATTAAAACAGTTTTTTTCATATAATATTACTTATCTAATATATTTTTAATTCTAAAATTATTTATTTTTTAAAAAATATACTTTGTCCTGTCGGTAAATGAAATAGAGAACCTTTTTTATTAATTAGAAATTTATCTACAGCGATTTTAGTTTCTAAATGCTCATTAAAACCGTAATCATCGAATAAAATTATGCCATTTTTTGATATTCTGCTAAAAAAAAATTTTAAAGAATCAATTGTTGGTCTTGTTGAATTTAAATCAATATGAAGCCACTGAATAGTCTTAGGATTCTTGGCGGTGCCTAATGAATCTGGTAAATATCCTTTATTAAAAATTATATTTTTTTTAAAACTTTTTAAATTATTAACGACATTATTAAAATTTAAATAGTGATAAGATCCTACAGATTTTAACTCTTTATTAGTTAAATTTTTTGCTAACATTGGTCCCCAAGAATCATACAAAAATAACTTAAAAAATTTTTTGTTTTCGGATAGTTGACTTGCAGCAAAAAAAGCGGACATACCATCATGAACTCCCAATTCAACTAAATTTAAATTTTTTTTAACTTCAGTAAATTTACATAAATAATTTATTGTCCAACACAAAATATAGTGACGCCATCGAAATTCTTTTAAAGCTTTGATTGGATTGTAATTATTATCCAACTTACTATATTGACTTAAAATAAATTTTTTTTTACTAACTAATTGTATAATTTTTTTATCTAATTTTATAAAAGAATTTGCATCTATATTGTTAAAATAATTCTTTATCCAGGGAGGATTTCTATCAAAAATAGTCATGCCCCATCCTGAAAAAGTTATAATTTTTCTTTTAAAAAAAAATCTATAAATTTTTATTAAAATCGGGACTTTTAGTGATATTTTTTTTTTTAAGTTATGAATTAGTAATTTTCTACCTCGAGAAATAAACATAAAATATTTTATATTATTTAGTATCTATAAGATAATTATTTTAGTAAACTAGCAACTATTATGGTGGAAATATTTTTATTTCTACTATTTAACCTGTTTGAATTCTTTCTAAATAAATATTTATAAATATTATATATAAATTTTGCAAAACTATATAATACTTTAAATTCTCTAAATTTATTCTTAATTCTTGTTAACTTAATGCTGTGTTCTTTTTTACTAGATAAATTTTTCCAGTTAAATTGATAATCACTTTGTTGAATATTAGATTCAAAGTTAGATTTATTTTTTAAGATTGTATATACCATTATGTACAACTGATTATCAGATTCTATATTAACTCTGTTCCCATTATTAGGAGAAAAAACTCTGAACCATTTTTTAGTATCAGTTGTATCGGCTAAATATACCTCAGTATTACAATACCCATTTCTTTCACTATAGTATGAAAAAAATAATTCTGGCGAAAATTGAAAAAAACCGTGACCACACATATTATTAGCTGGAGATATGTGAACTATTTGTCCGCCTGTTTTACATAATTGGGAAACATTTTTTAAAGCTTGAGGAATATTAAATATATGTTCTAAGGATCCAATGTCCAATACCGTGTCATATTTTTCATAGAATTTTTCCTCTAAAGTCTTATTCATATCAAATACTATTGAAGCACCCTCAAAATCTGAAAAATCAATAGAATCGACGATGGTTGAACCAAAATTATTTTCTAATAATTTTTCACAAAAATCATTATTTTTGTATTTTTTATTATCTAAAAAATGATCAACTTCATGCAAACTTTGTCGTCCAATTGTAATTGTTTTTGCAAAAAGTTCTTTTTTTTTAACATATTGTAAAAAATTTAACGCATGTAAATCTATAGCCATATTATCTTTTTAAAAATTCTAACTTTTTTTAAAATTCTAACTTTTTTTACTAAATAAATAGTAATTATTTTTTATGTAATCTACCTCAACAAAAGAACATATTCTATTTTTTTTATCATTTTCATTTTTAATACGATTAAAATATTGAAAATTATTTATATTCTCAAAATGATATTGAAAAGAGATTAACTGAAAATCAAAGATATCAAATATAAAATGTAAATCATCTCTTAAACTAAGAGGAACTTCTGACAATGACCAATTTGCAATAAATATTTTATTTTTGATTAATTTTATCTTTTCAATATTCTCTTTAAGTATATTTATACTATTAAGTAAAAGTATATTATTTGAAAGTGACAACTTTTGAAAAGAAGGTTTTAGATTATTTTTTTTTAAATAATAATACTGTAATAAGTTAACTTCAAATGTATCAAATATAATATATTTTATATTTTTGTTAATCTGACAAAAGCTATATGCTAAATTTCCATAACCACCTCCAAATTCAAATATTACATCAATTTCTTTTAGTTCTTTTCCATAAAAATCTTCAAATTTTTTTAAATGGTAAGTTTGAAAAATTTTATTACCACTACTGGATGGATAAAAAATATACCTAACTGGGTTACCTACAGGACTCTCTTTTAATATTTTTTTCCATAAATACCATTTTTCAGAAAAAATGAATTTAAATAAATAAAATAGTAAAAAAAACCTGTTATGAACAAAGAACATTTGCTGAATGAAAGATTTTTGTAAAAAATTGATTAAATTTTTTTGTAAAACAAGATTTAATATTTTTTGACTAAAAATCTTATGTGTATTTTTTTTTCTTTTATTATCTATTAACTTAGAATTCTTTGCTAATTTATAAACAGAATTTATCAATTTAAACTCAGCTAAATTAAAAACTTCTTTTTTACTAAAAAAAAAAGAGATTTTAGCCCTTATATATCTTTGAAATGATCTAAATATACTTTCTTTCATATAAAATCTTATTAACTTTTTGAAATAAAAAATTAGCATTTTTTTCCATTGAATAATTATCAATTATTTTTTTTCGGTTGCATGACTTTTTTCTCAATTTCGAAAAAAAGAAAATACTACTTATCATTTCATCTAATTTATTTGTTATTTTGATTGAACTATCCTTTTTTGAGTGTTTAATACCTTCAATACCCAACTTAGTTGTTAAAATGTTGCAGCCCAGAACTAAAGCCTCTAAAATTTTAATTCTTGTACCGTAGCCCTCAAATAAAGGTACAAATAGGCAAATACTTTTTTTATATAAAAATTTTAATTGAGATCTAGTTACATAATTTAAATTATGAACATTGCCATTATAAAAATTATTATTACAACCTCCTGTTAAAACCAATTTAATTCCTCGGCAACTAACTTTTGGTAATACTTTTTTTATTATATAATCTATCGCAATTTTATTTGGTTTATAATCATACGAACCACAAAATAATATAAATTTTTTTGGTATTAATATTTTTTTTTCTTTTATTTTTTTTAAATTTATAACTCTTATAGAATTTGGAAATAACGTCGTTTTTACTTTATAATATTTAAAAATTTTATTTTTCTCTAAATCTGAAACGCTGGTTGAGATATGCGAGTATTTATAAACTATATTTTCACAAATTTTTGAAATTAATGCAATTAACTTATTAGAATTTTTTTTTCTTATTTCATATTCAATACTATGAGACCTGTAAATAATTAATGTATCTTTAAAAAAAATTTTAAAAAATATAATTACTACAAACGAATAAAAAACCCAACTTGGTCCTTCTACAATTAATATATTTTTTTTAGAAAAATTAAAATACTTTATTAAATTTAATAATAAATTTGGCAATGAAAGTATTTTAAATATTGCTTTATTTCTAAATAATTTTATATTTTCAATATTCTTTATATCTATTTGACGGTCTGACATTTGAAATAGTCTTTTATTTTTGCTTGGCCAAGATTTATAAAAATCATAACATACAACTCCTGATCCAGATTTTGCTGGATAAGTATCAAAAAAACTTACTATTGCTGTCTTCATTCTACTTTTTAATTTTTTTAAATTTTATTTAACATGCGTTTTTGAAAATAATAAATTATAAAAAAATTTTTATTTAAAAATATAAAGGTAATATTATTCTTAATTCGCACATAAATCCTAGATCCTTTAAAAATTTAAATTTATATAATTATATGATAACTTAAATTTTTAGATAGTTTAGAATTAAATTTGAACAAAATATTTAATCTCTAATTTCTTTTAAGGTTTTTTTAATCAAATTCTTGATATTAGTTTTAATTTTAAGTTTAAATTTATTCCTAATTTTTTTAGTATTGGGTATATAAAAATCAAATTTATTCATATCTTGTTTGGGATAAATAAATTTAATATTAAATTTTTTTGAAAAATATTTTGCCAATTGCCAAATTGAAATTGCTTTGTCAGAGCCAATATTGTAGACATTGCACTTGTTATTCGCAGAAATAATAACTTTCATTAAGCACTCAACCAAATCATCAGTATGCATATAGCTTCGAAATACACTATTGCTGCTTTTTTCTTTAATTTTTATATTAGTTTTTTTGATAACAGAGTTAATAAAATTACCTATTGCATACTGTTTGTTTAAGGGGAGAAACTTTCCGATAAGAGCGAAACATCTAACTATAGATGTTTTTCTATTATATTTATTACTTAATTCAAAAGTTTTTTTTTCCCCAATTAATTTATTAGCTAAATAAATTTCATTTACAGTTGTAATTTTATTGTTTTTTATGGAAAATAATTTTGCATTTTCTGTAAACTTTTTCTTAGACATTTTTTTTTGCTTCGCATAAACAGCTCCTGAACTTATATAAAGAATTTTTGATTTTAAAAAAGAATTATGTGATAAAATTTTAAAA
>Ga0214921_10011898_pt1 | contig 10491 bp, 9 predicted proteins | sample LL1505_MetaG_FD_177992 | JGI IMG/M metagenome (GOLD analysis project Ga0214921, IMG submission 177992) | Freshwater microbial communities from Lake Lanier, Atlanta, Georgia, United States - LL-1505 | ecosystem: Environmental > Aquatic > Freshwater > Lake | place: USA: Georgia | collected 2015-05-28
TCTTTCTCGAACTCGTCGATCAAGACGTCCTTTGATTTCCAACATTTTTTCCAGTCTTTGGTATTCTTTCAAGTTGTCAAGGAATTCTTTGCTTTTCCTTTCAAAACGAGACGAATTTTGTATCCAAACAGTTCCGGTTTTGGTGACACGGATATGAGATAAGCTACAAACTCATAATTCAGCTTGTGTGAAACGAATTCGCGTTCATATTCGAGGGCGTGACCAACGTACATTGTGATATCTCCTGGGCTTAAGTTCAAGTTCCGGGAAATGGAATCACGCAGATATTCATATCTCTTTCCAAGAGAATTTGCCAATTCTGTTTGGCGAGAGTTATACACTTCGGATTTTTGTCCGAGGATATAATTCAAAAGATCGAGGGAAGGATTGCTCCAAGAACCAGCGCTCATTTTGTTTTGATTGGTTTTAATTATATATCCGACAAAATTCAATTTTTTTAATTAGATATATAAAAGTGGGTTTAATTCATAAATAGATATATGAAAAAAATAAATTTATTTAGAAAACATATTACTTCAAAATATTTTTTGCCAATCATATTGGATACACATTTCACTTAATAAATTTACTTGAATATCAATCGTATCTAATACTGACAACATATTTTTATATCTCTCATTTAAATTAATAACATATTTAATATTATTACTATCATAGACTCCTGGAATAATAGAGTTTGGTTCGATAATAATTTCTTTTTCTTTACAAAAGTCCTTCCAGATTTGCAAATATTGATTTTCTTCAACATTTAGATTTGAATTAATTGTTAATTTATCGTTAACGGATTGAGTAAAACAATTTTTTAATTTATTTAAATGTACAGTAGTAATTTTTTCACGAGCTTCAGAACAATAATTGTCCATCAAGTAAACGTGATCCATTTTGAAAACAATTTGTCAAATATACAAATATAATTAAAAATAATAATTTAATAATTAATCATTTTCATTTTCAATTTTGACATTTGTAGGAATACAACGAATTTTGAAAAATTTATCAGGTTTAGATGTTTTATCAATACCAATACACCCTATAATTGCTAATTTATGTGCTTTTGCATTACATGTTGCCATGGGAGTTTTTCCTCCAGAAGGTGGAATATAACCAGTTTTTTTAATACAATTCCATATTTCAGTTGCTGTTTTCATCTTTCCATCCATAAGAGATTCTACTATCATAAGAGAAAGTGGTTTTTGTTTAGCTAAATTAGTTTTATTTATTTCTAAAATATCAATTTTTATATCATCATCAATAAAATGATTATCGAGATTTAAACTTTTCATACCCCATTTAAAATCATTATTTACATCATAATTTCTAGTTAAAATACTTCCCATAACTGAAGGATCTCCATAACGATAAAGTTCTTGCAAAACAATCATAATCGTACTATCTTTATATACATCACAACCAGACACTGGTTTAATTAATGGTATCAATAGATATGCAACTTTGTTCGGAATATAATTCCTCGGACGAAATATTATTTGTATAATTTCATCTTTTTGACTTTTCTCATCAATGAATAAAATACAATCAAGTTCATCTATATTAATTCCAGCTGCTAACATTTGACAATTGATTAAAATTGATTGATTTTTATTTTCAATAAATTCTTCGAGATGTTTTTTATTATTTTTTGGAGTTGCACTTGAAACTTTATATACCATAAAATTAGATAATTCTTTTTCTTTTTTTATATTTTCATATGTATCATTAATACATTGAATAGAATTTGTATATGCTAAAATTTTTTTCGGTTGTTGTTCAATTGGTAATTCTTTTTTCATATGTTTTAATAAACAAATAGCGTTAGCAATTTGATTATTACACGAATCAAATTTCTTACAAATAATTTTAATAGGTGCCAGGAATTGTTTCTGTTCAGCATCTGCAATATTTGTATATGATATAGGTTCATAATTTCCGAAATATCTCGAATCATTACAATATAATCTATTTGATGATTTAATTAAACCATATTTAGGTGTTGCAGTACATGTAATAATAAAATTACAAGGATTATGAGTTAATTTAGAAATTATTATAAATGGGTGTTTTTCATGGAGTTCAGTACATAAATAATGAACTTCATCAAATATAATTAAACACTTTGAATATGATTGTAAAAATGTGTTAAGTCTATGGAATGATTCATTACATGCGAACACAAATAACTTAGTATTTTTTTCAATATACATATTTAATTCTTCATCAGATACTGAGATTTCAGAATCACTTGAACTAATTTCAATATATTTAATTTTTGTTTTAAAAATAGATTTAATACGTTGATACATGTTATCAATTAAAGATAATCGGTGAGTTACATAAATAATAGATTCGAAATTATCCAGATATTCATAAGCAAATTTAGAAAATAATACAGTTTTACCACAACGACATAATATATTTAAATTACAATGAGATCTTCCTTGTATATAATAATTACATATTTGATGATACGCATCAAATTGATAACCTCTCAATTGCATAGGGAAATTAGTTTTTTTAATTTCGTCATGTACAGTATAAAGTTCTTCAAGGGTTAGTTCATTTTTTTCATCGTGACCTGTTTCATTTATTTGATTAATAACTTCACCTTTTTCATTTATTTGATTAATAACTTCACCTTTTTCATTTATTTCTAATTCTATGTACTGAAAATCATTAATAATATTTTTACAAATATCCCATAGTTTATACTTATCAATATTATATCGACATTCTGTATTTTGATTTATCTCTAATAATTCTGCATATTTTATCGTCGCTGATTTACATTTTTTTTCTAATAATCTTAAAAATTGCTTTGTTTCATGATCATTAATTAATTTAATTACTTTTAGAAATTTGCTAGAAATATCTGTAGTTCTATGTTCAGCTAATCGTTGATTTGGAGATCTACAAGTAATACCTATTTTTTTACGACTTTTTTCATAATCGTCAAGTCCACTATAAATTAGGTAGAAATACATATTCGTTTTAAAATAAGTAATATAATACTATTATAATTTGTAAATAAAATTATTCTTAAAATTCAAATTTGATTTTTAAATTCGAATATCCAAACATAGAATTCAAATAATTAGAATAATAACACTATTATAACAATAATATAACAATAATATAATATTTAGTAAAATATGAATAAAATACAGAATTTAAATGATTTTAAAAGACTTGATTATGAAAAAAAGAATAAAATATGGAATAATGATATAAATCGTATCTCTATATATATTAAGCAATCAAAATGGTATCGTTCACAAGCCTTACATATTCAAAATGAAATAAATATACACCCACCTTGGATGCTTTATAAAAATACAGAAAATAATACTCCTGTAAGATTATTTGGATATATTGATCAAGGAGGTATTAATATAAAAAACAATACATCTTTATCTTACAACGTAGCAACTATGGAAGATGACGAAAAAAATAGTTTATCAATTGGAATAATTCACGATATTAATCGTATTACTCCAATTACTTGGAATGATATTGATAACTTTTATATTAAAGAACTTGAAATCGCCAAATGCTATGGCGGTGATATCATTTTTCTAAAACCTGAGATGTTCCTAACGCTAACCAAAATTTATCAATAAGGATAAAGAATATTTTTATATTTATCGATATTTTACATTATATTATATAATAATCTATTATTTTTGTATTATTTTTTTATGATAATAAAATTATTCCCAAACATAAGATAAACGATTAGCATCGTTCTAAATATAAATATTTTATAAAGAATTATTCCGTTCCAACACCACGACCAGCCCAGAATTTTGACATTAAATCATTGTCCTGAGCTTCTTCTTGATTTCGAGCTCTTTCATTTGCCATTAATGCAGCTGGGTCATCAGCCATATTATTACCACGTGGAGCTCTACGACCTCTTCTTTGTTTTGGAGCATCATCTTCATTATCATCATCGTCATCATCTGGATCGTTGCGAGGTGCCGGTTTTTCAATTTTACGATGACCCATTAAACCTCTACCACGACTTCTTTTTTGTTGTGCAATAATATCAGCTGCAGACATCGCATTTGCTTTTGGATTTCTTGAATCACGTCTACGTTTTTCAAATTCAAGACGTGCATTAATATGTGATGTTCTTTGATTATTATCTCCATTTTCATCATCATCAGGTTCATCATTAGTCGGATCTAATAAATCTAATTGATAATCTCGAAGTTCTTCATCACCTTGTTTTTTTGGAACAGCTTTACGGTTTTTAATGTTATTCATTAAAAATTTTTTTATTTTATCAATTTTTTGAATTGGTTCTTTAATATTTCTACCCAATAATGCAGGAACTTTTGAAATACCTTTTCTACTTAATTCTTTTAAGATTTGATTGTCATCCTCATCAATTAAAACTAATCTTACTTCTGTACCAGTATTATTGATTTGATCAATGTTTTTATTAAAAAATTCGATCATATCTTTATTATATTTTGATACCTTGTTAGGTTGTTCAGGGTTATACTTCATAAAAATAGTGTAAGACATCTTTTATTTAAATTTGAAATTACTTATAATCAGAAATATAATCTATTGTATCTATTATTTAAAAATAATAATTATTCAAATTAATCCAATTTATTATTAACTCAATAAATATACTAATAAAAATCAATAAATGGAGATACATACAGAACCTTTAATATTGGATCTGGAAAAACTATCAACAAATAATTTACAAGTAGATAACAATTCTAATTTTGTAAATATTGCTTATGGTGGTGAAATTAAAAAATTACCTATAATTACAGATTTAAAAGTAGAAGATATAGATATTAAAAATGATAAACTTGATAAATTTGCTACATTACTTAACGAACATAAAATTGATATCTATGAATATCTACCAAAGAAAAAAGCAAAAAAAGTTAGTTTTATTTTAAATGAAACAGCTGCTTTTGCAAATTTTATTAGATCGTGTATTTGGGATAATACTCCAACATGGAGTTTAAAAGTTGAAACATCATCTATTCAAACAAACGATCCATTTATGCTTTTTGATAATTTAAAACAAAAAATTCATGGAATTCCTATTTCACAATCTATTTTTAATAAAGCATTTAGTAAAGATGGTGATAATATTTATAAAAATTTTAAGGCTAGTTTTTCGGTAACCAATGATACAACTGAATTAAGAACAATTACAACTCGAGATATGAAATTCGAATATGATGGTAAAGAAATTAAATCGGAAGATTTTTGTTCAATGATACCAATTTTTCGACTTCAAGTTGGTAAAAGGTTATCACTTGAAATGAATATTGAACGAGGGTATGGATTCACAGATGCTAATAAATTTAATGCAGTTGATAGTCGTGAATATAAAATTCTTGATTATAAACATCCTTCTGAGGGTGGACCGTCATCACTTACTTACGATCCAATGAAATTTTATATTAGTTATACAACATATAGAAATTATGACGATCCTCTAGAATTATTGGAATTAATTATTGAAGATAATTTGATTCGAATCGATAAATTAGCTGAAGGATTAAAAAGATTTTCTGAAAGTAAATCTTCAATTCTTCATGAATTGAATATGCAATTTATTAAAACAGAAACACAAACTAATTATACTATGGATGAATCATATTTCTTCTGCGGTGTCTTAGCTAGATTAATATTTGACTCATCTCTTGGAACTCCTGAATTTGTTACTTATGATGCTAGACATTTATTAGAACATACATCATTCGTTCGTGTTCAAGCAGAGAATGCAAATGAAAGAATGCTTGAAGCTTGTCAAAGATTTAGTGAAAAATTAAAAGAAATACAAACTATTATTCGTAAGGCTTAATATTTATTATTCTGAGTGAATTATTAGATAAATCATGTAGTTTTATTTTTTATAGTAAATTAAAGGGAAAATAACAAACAAAAAATTATTAAAATCAAAATCAATGCCTCCAAAATCAGAAAGAAAAGGACCAGAAAAAAGTGCAACTTTATATAAAGTTGGAAATGATGGAAATAAATAGGAAGTTACAGAAAATAAAAATGGTGTAAAGCGATGGATAATGCACCTCAAAATTGAGAAAAAAATGTATACAGCAAAAGATTTTTATCCAGATAAATTTACTACTAGTAAAATAAAATGGTATAAATCTGCACCACCACAAATAAAAGAAGGAATAGATTTAATGCGCAATACATATAATGAACTTAAAAAACTAGGTATTTTAGTTTTTGAATATATACTACATTTAAGTACAAATGGATATTATATTATTAATGAACCATGGGATATATTTTATAAAAAATATCCTTATTATAATGGACCTTTTTTAATTGTAGTTATTAAAGTTAACGAACTTGATATGGTTGATTTTAATGATGAAAAAGGAGAATTATCGATAAGTGCTCAACATTCTGATATAAAATTTCAACCAAAGAAAAACTTCTTAAAATTTATGGAAGAATTTAATCAAAAAAATAATAATATAACTATTAAATGGGACGGTTCAAATAAACATGTAATTAGTTTTGTTTTTAATAAAGTAAAAAAAAATTAATGAATAATTATTCATTAAATTTTTTTAATGAATAATTATTCTTAATGGTTTAAATTATTTTTAAAGATTATTTTTTTAAGAATGACTAACTAATGCTCATGGTTTTGCAGACATTAGCTCATTCATAAGTTGTTGATTATGTCCTAAATTTGGTGCTTGGGTTTGATATACTTGTTGACCATATGGATTTACTTGTTGAGGATGTTGACCATATGAATTTGGATGTTGAGGATGTTGAGGATGTTGAGGATGTTGACCATATGAATTTGGATGTTGAGGATGTTGACCATATGAATTTGGATGTTGAGGATGTTGACCATATGAATTTGGATGTTGAGGTAGTTGACCATATGAATTTGGTTGTGTATAACCATTTAATGGAATTTTACTTAATTCTAATGTATCAGCATGAACTTCAGCTGGTGTTTTTGGCATAGCTCCTGAAATGTTCATTCCTTTAAAATCTGATTCAACTTGATCAAAATTATGAACTCTATCTTCAATTTCAGCAAAAGCTTCATCAGCATCATAAGTTGTTTTGAGATGTTCTTCTGATAAATCTTTATTAGATTCAACAGTCTTATGAGGTTTAACAATGCAATGTGGTGCAAGAATACGATAATAATGTCCTTTTGGGGTTACGATAGTATTACTCAAATTAATATATCCACTCATACGAGATTTTCTTGTAATGTAATTAGAAACATTCATAAATGTTAAAGTTTCTTTATGGGGAACCCCATTTTTTACACCTAGTAATTGAGCTTCAATCAATCCTTTTTTACCTGATTGTTGATGTTTTTTACTTAATTCCATATCAAGAATTGCAGGAGTAAATTCATCATTAGACATAAATACTTGACCTAATCTACCAGCAAACATTTTAGCACGATTAGATGATTTTGAATGAGGTGTAAATACAGGAATTTTCCAAGTAAATCTAGGTGGATCAATAATTTTAATTTCCGAAGCTCCTGTAATTTTATTGGTTGATTCAACTTTATCAAGAATAGTTGTACCTACAGGACACGTCGTAGAAAGAAATCCGCCACTAACTACTCCAGAAATTGGATCTTTAGTTACTAATTTTAAACGTTCATTAAATGCTTGCCATTCAGCTTCAAGCACTCTATGAAAATTAACAAGTAAGGTATTAGAAATAACAAAATCATCAATGTTCTTATTATATTTGCCTTGCAATGATTGAGCAGCTTCTTCATTTAATCCTTCAATTGAAGGCATAACATAATCACCTGATGCAATATCTTCTCGAGACATTGCATGGAATCTTAATAAGACAAATTTAGGAGGTTTTTCAGGAGGTTGAGCTTGATTTGGTATTTTTTCTTTTTTCTCATCAGGTAATTTACAACTAGAACATAATTGATTAGTAAATAAAACACGATCTGCAGAATGATAATAATAGGCTTTTTGCTCATCGTTATAAAACCGAAAACAAACAGTCAAATATTTAATATTAGGATCTTTTTGATTAAGTTGGAATTTATATAATTGAATAATTTGTCCCGTGCATTCAGGTTTTTGATGTTGTCGAATAAATTCATTCATATCAAGTTCACCTTTAACTAAAGTTTGTGTAATAAGTGGTTTAGACATTTTTGATAAATTTAAGTAGGATAAGTATATTTAAATTGGGGAGGGGGATTTATGTTTGTTTCGATATATGTTATTTGGATAGTATGATTTTAAATTTATTTTTCAATTTTAAAAGATAGGGAATTACGCTAGTTTGACTTTATTTAAAAGTTTGAAATTTGAAACTTTTACAAGTATAATAAATTAATTCTATTAAGTATAGAAATGTCTGAAAATAAGAGAAAAGGAAGTATTGCTTTTTATAATATCCGCAATATATATCCGTTAACTCTTTTAGAAATTTTACGTTGTAATTATGAAAGATCAATATTTGATTATAATACATCAATCGAAATTTCAAAGAATGCCATATGTGACGATATTGATAACTTTCGTTTAGCTGATTATGAAATTAATGAAAATATTAGAACTTATGCAATTAGAAATTCAATGCTTGATGATTGGCATTATTTTGGTAAATGGATTATCAAACAAGAAAATGAACAAAAAAATCAAAATCAAACTCAAACTCCATTAATTGATTGGTTTAAGAAACCGAAATTATTACATGCATTGTATACAAATGTGAATGAATCACAAGAATTTATAATGCCATTTCGAGAATCTATGATTAATTCTTCGGAAAATTTTGATAAATTAATTGAAGAAACTATTGTACCAAGCAATAAATCAGAATTAAAAATTAATCCTACAATAAGTTTATGTAGTAGAATAATACAACTACCTATGACAACTTATTATAAAGATATAATTCAACCAGCAAAATGGATTAATGAACCACGAAAATTTGATAAAACATTTTGGATGGAATTAAGATTTGCTGGTGGTTTTGTAATGCAACCATCAAGATATTCATATCCAATTGATCTTGAAGATGGATTTCATTTAATTGCTCTTTGGAAATACGAACATATTAAATTTATGTACACTAATATTCAATCATTTGGTAAATATATATTTGATCGATTGGAAAAATTAAAAATCTGGACATGTGAATCAGATCTAACACAAAAATTTATAAATAATTATAATTATAGAAATGATACCGAATTATCTATTGATGAAATATTTAATAAAGAATATACAACTAAAGAAGAATTCAAAAAAATAATGTCATCAGTAACATGTGCTGAATGGCATAAAATAGATATTGAAGGTGATAGTTATACTGGATATTGGGAATCTGAAGATGAAGAAGTGAGAAAAAATGCATGGGAATTAACTTGGGAAGATAACTTTAATTATATCTTTAATAATTTTGAAAAAACATATTATTACCCATTAACAATGATTTGGATTATTTTATTTATGTGCGGCAATCGTTGTGAAGCACCGAAAGAAGTTATTGAATTTTACGAATTCTTTATAAATCATATTATTAAACCTAATTATGAATCATTAATGCAAAATGATCATGCTAAAGATTTTTAATTATTTTTTTAATTTATATATCTAAAATTTATTGGTTGGAATTAATCAATTATATTATTGCATCTGTTTTCATTTGATCAGATGCATAGAAAGAATAAATATCGCTAAATTCTCTAGCTGTAAAAATTCTTGTTCTGCAACACATATTAATTAAACCTAACGCATCAAGAATATCTTCTTCAGGTTCAAAATATCCTTCCATTAAAATAGTTTTATCAGGACACATCGCATTCTTTTTTTTAGCTTGTTCAAGACGATTGAATAAACTAATAATTTTGTATGGTAAAACTAATTCACCTAGGCATTTACCACATTCAGGACATAATGTAAAACTCATTTTATTGAATTGACGTTTTACTTCGGTAAATTCGAAATAAACTGATAATATATCTATATAACTTTATTTTCAAATTTTAAGTCAAATGAAAAATAGATAAAAAAATAAATAAAAATATGAGTATTAAGTTTTATAGAATATTTAATATTTTGTAATTATGCTAATTGGGAAAGGAAATTTTGTTTCATTTCAGTAGGCATTTCACTTAGAATTTTCTTGAATCCAGTAATGAATTCTGAATCTGGATTAGTATTTGTTACAGCTAAATAAGTTGCATCATCACTAATAAGATCTTCAGCAGGATCAATTTGAATATTTGGTTTAGTCATAGCATCTTGGAATGACATTACAGTATGCCCATTAGATGGAACAGGAACACTTGCAAAACATCGAGATGCCATAAATGTAAGTACAGTATCTAAGAAAACTGGATCACTTCGAGAATTGTTAACTAAGAAAAATGGTTCAGTTCCTTTACTATAAACAAGCTCAAGATCTAAGAACAAATCACTTAGATCTTTTGGTTTAAGA
>Ga0214921_10011899_pt1 | contig 10491 bp, 6 predicted proteins | sample LL1505_MetaG_FD_177992 | JGI IMG/M metagenome (GOLD analysis project Ga0214921, IMG submission 177992) | Freshwater microbial communities from Lake Lanier, Atlanta, Georgia, United States - LL-1505 | ecosystem: Environmental > Aquatic > Freshwater > Lake | place: USA: Georgia | collected 2015-05-28
CTGATACAAGTGCTACCGCAGAAGTTGCTGCAGATACTGCAAAAAGTGCTTTGGCTAGCCTAGGTGGAAGCAAAGCAGAACCTGTGAAGACAGATTCGGCTAAAGCTAAAAAAGATACAGCTGCTGCACAAGCTAAGAGCTTCGAGGAATTTTCTAAAGAAAATCCTTTGTTTGCCTACTTGCGTCCTTATGCTGATGATAAAGGAACTTTGGTTGAAAAAGGTTCATCAGTTGGAACTGCTGCTATCAGAGATACTGCTCGTATCAATGCTATGTTGAATCGCCCTGAGGTTAGATTGGCCTTACCAAACAATATCAAATTTGCTTGGGAATACAAAGCTATTGGCGAAAACGGTGTGGCTGTTATTATGCATGCCTTGAAAACAGGTCGTGATGGAGGTGCTTCATTAACTGGAGATAAAGTGGTTGATGCTCGTAGAGATATTTCTCAAACAGGTCAAGTTGAAGTAAGCATGACCATGAATGGTGAAGGTGCTAAAATCTGGAAAAACTTAACCAAAGCGAATATTGGACATTCTATCGCAATCGTTTTGGATGATGTGGTTTACTCATCTCCAAACGTGCAAAACGAGATTCCAAACGGACGTTCTTCTATCACTGGAAGCTACACACAAGAAGAAGCGGGTGACTTAGCAAATATTTTGAAAAGTGGTAAATTACCTGCTCCTACAAGAATCGTAGGTGAGGCAGTTGTAGGACCAACTTTAGGAAAAGAAGCCATCACATCTGGTTTAATTTCATTTGTAATTGCTTTGATCGCTATCTTATTATTTATGGGATTCTATTACAACAAAGCAGGTTGGGTTGCCGATTTAGCTTTGTTTGCTAACGTATTCTTTGTGGTAGGTGTACTCACCTCTTTAGGTGCTGTATTAACCTTACCTGGTATTGCTGGTATTGTGCTAACCATTGGTATGTCGGTGGATGCAAACATTCTAATTTTCGAGCGTGTTCGAGAAGAATTACATCACGGTGGTAAAAATATTAAAAATGGTATTGCAGATGGTTTCTCACATGCGATGTCATCTATCTTAGACTCTAACATCACAACCTTATTATTAGGTATAATCCTTTATATTTTTGGAACTGGACCCATCCAAGGTTTTGCTACAACCCTTATCATTGGTATTATCTCTTCAATGTTCTGTGCCATCTTCATCACTCGTTTGATGTTTGATTATTTATTAGAGAAAAACAGTGTAATCACTTTCTGGACTAAAGCTACAGAAAATACATTCAAAAATATCAATATTAATTTTGTTGGTAATCGTATGAGATACTATATGTTCTCTGGTGTTATCATCGCAATGGGTGTGGTATTCTTCTTTATAAATCATGGTTTCCATTTTGGTGTTGATTTCAAAGGTGGTCGCATGTATGTTGTAAGATTTGAAAAAGCGATGGAAACCGAAACCATCAAAACAAACTTACGTGAGTCATTAGGCGATGCTCCAGATGTGAAAACTTATGGTAGTGATTTTGATCAAAAAATTACAACTTCATACTTAATCGAAGACCAAGCTGAAGATGCTGAACAAAAAGTTCAAGCTGCATTGAAAGCTGGTTTAGATAAAACAGGTGTGAAATATGAAATTATTAGCTCAAATAAAGTGGGTGAAACGGTTTCAGCTGATATCAAATCAAAAGCATTATACGCTATTATTTTCTCATGTATTTTGATGTTCGTATACATCTTAGTTCGCTTCAAAAAATGGCAATATGGTTTAGGTGCGGTAGCTGCCTTGGTGCATGACGTATTGGTAGTATTAAGTTGCTATGTAATCTTCGAAAATATTATGCCTTTCTCATTAGAGATTAACCAAGACTTTATCGCTGCTATCTTAACGGTAATGGGTTACTCCATGACTGATACCGTGGTGGTTTTTGACCGTATTCGTGAGTATTTAACCATTAGAAACAAAACTGAATTAGCTCCTGAAGAAAGAAATGAAGTAATTAATAATGCATTGAATACTACTTTAAGTCGTACCATCAATACATCTTTAACCATTTTCTTTGTAATCCTTTCTATCTTCATCTTCGGTGGAGATACCATTAGAGGATTCTCTTTTGCCTTATTGATTGGTATCGTAATCGGTACTTATTCATCAATATGTATTGCAACACCTGTTGTAATCGATTTTGATAAAACAAGCAAGAAATAATTAAATCAATATTCATTGAAAAGCCCTCAGGAAACTGGGGGCTTTTTGTTTTCAATAGCCGCCCCATTAAATGTCTTTTACAACATCGTGTAAATCATAAAAAAATTTAGGTGTAATCTGATGCATTTTACCATATTTGCGCTGCTAAACAATTAACACATATACTATATGACAAAAATTAAAGTTGCCAATCCAGTTGTAGAGCTTGATGGCGATGAAATGACCCGTATTATTTGGAAGTTTATTAAAGATAAATTGATTCTTCCTTATTTGGATTTGGATATTAAATATTATGACCTTGGCATGGAGCATCGTGATGCCACCAACGACCAAGTGACTATAGATGCTGCTGAGGCAATCAAAAAATATAATGTAGGTATTAAATGCGCTACCATTACTCCTGACGAGCAACGTGTAAAGGAATTTAACCTAAAACAAATGTGGAAGTCGCCAAATGGTACCATCCGCAACATTTTGGATGGAACTGTGTTTCGTGAGCCAATTGTTTGCGCCAATGTGCCTCGTTTGGTTCCAAATTGGACTGCTCCTATTTGCATAGGCCGTCATGCTTTTGGCGACCAATACCGTGCTACCGATTTTGTTACCAAAGGAAAAGGTAAATTAACCATAAAATTTGAAGCTGAGGATGGTTCGGTTATAGAGCATGAGGTGTATAATTATAAGGGTGATGGTGTGGCTTTGGCTATGTACAATACCGATGAGTCAATCATGGGTTTTGCTCGCTCTTGCTTCAACCAAGCATTAACTAAAAAATGGCCTTTATACCTTTCAACCAAAAACACCATTTTGAAAAAATACGATGGTAGGTTTAAAGATATTTTTGAAGAGATATACCAAGCAGAATTTAAAACTAAATTTACTGAAGCGAGCATCACTTATGAGCATCGCTTAATTGACGACATGGTGGCCAGTGCCCTTAAATGGAATGGTAACTTTGTGTGGGCTTGTAAAAACTATGATGGTGATGTGCAATCAGATACTGTTGCCCAAGGATTTGGTTCATTGGGATTGATGACTTCTGTATTGGTAACACCAGATGGTAAAACTATGGAGGCTGAAGCTGCCCACGGAACTGTAACCCGCCACTACCGCGACCACCAAGCAGGTAAACCAACTAGCACCAACCCTATTGCAAGTATTTTTGCTTGGACACGTGGTTTGGAGTTTAGAGGTAAACTTGATGGCAACCAAGAATTGATTCATTTCTGCCAAGCATTAGAGCAAGTATGTGTTGAGACAGTTGAAAGCGGCAAAATGACTAAAGATTTAGCTGTTTGTGTTCACGGAAACAATGTGAAATTAGGTGAACATTACCTTAACACACAAGATTTCTTAGATGCTTTGGATAACAACTTGAAAATTAAATTGGGTAAGTAATATTATCTGAATTGTATAAAAATCCCGGAACGAATGTTTCGGGATTTTTTTGTTTTATGAGGTATCGCTTACATTTCTTCTTATTTACTCTTAGAGTGAATGACTCGTCCTAAAAAAGTTTACAGTTTATTTTTTAATCCTGCAATTGGTTTAGAAATTACAAGACCTGATAGAAGAAGTATTAAAAATTATAAAAGGTGACTAACGGTGATTTTTGTGATTAAATGATTACTACTATTAACGAACAATACAAATATTCTGAGTTGACTTCGAAAGTTATTGATTGTGAGTTCGGTTTGAGGATTATATTATAGTAAAAGAAAAAAACTTGCTAGTGTCGATGTGGGTCTTATGTTTATGGTCTTTAACCTAAGACAACTAGTAAATATTACTTGTAAAAAAGGCTACAAAAAACCCATTTTAGTAAATACAAGTTACAACGTTAATAACATAGCTGCTTAAATCACACTCACCTAAACAAGTCGTTTTTTTATATATTTGAATAAATAAATAGTTCTTAGACGAACTGAATTTAGCTGCAATTCTTAAAGCCCACACACAAACAACAGACGTACAATGAAAATTGGATTTTTATTTTTTATCGTTTTAATTCCTTTACAAGCGTTTTCACAAAACGATAGTTTGAAAAAATTGAATTTTAGTGCCTATGGAGAATTGTATTATAGCTATGACTTTTCAAATCCTCAAAACCACGAAAAGTCAAATTTCCTTTATAATCATAAACGACACAATGAATTAAATGCAAATTTACTTTTGCTAAAAGCAAACTATTTAGATAAAAATTACAGAGCTAACCTTGGACTAATGACAGGAAATTATGCACAGTATAACCTAAGTTCAGAACCAAATTGGGCTCAAATTATTTATGAAGCAAATGTTGGTGTTAAAATATCAAAAAAGTATAACCTATGGTTAGACGCAGGTATTTTACCATCCCATATTGGCTTTGAAGGTGTTATAAGTGCAGATTGTTGGACACTAACGAGGAGTTTACTTGCAGAAAACTCACCCTACTACGAAACAGGCATTAAATTGGGTTACACATCAAAAAATGAAAAATTAAACATTTCTGCTTTATGTTTAAATGGTTGGCAAAAAATTAGCAAACCAGAATATATTACAACACCTTCCTTTGGAACACAAATAAACTATAAGCTTTCTAAAAAATTACTTTATAATTATAGTACATTTTTGGGTACGGATAAATCTGATAGCGTTAAACCTTTTAGGCATTTTCATAATGTATATTTACAATATGAACCGACAAAAAAGTTTGGAATTATTGCAGGTTTTGACATTGGAATGGATAAACTTATTTCCTCTACCTACGGGACTTGGTTTTCGCCAGTTTTAATCATTAAACAAAGTATAAACGAAAAAACAATAATTGCAATTCGTGGAGAATACTATAGTGACCCAAAACAAATTATTATTTCAACAGGTACAACAAATGGCTTTCAAACTTATGGGATTTCTTCAAACCTTGACTATGAAATAAACGACAAAATAAAATTTAGAATTGAAGGAAAAATGTTTCACTCGAAAGACAAAATATTCGTAAATGAAAGCAATAATTATTCACTAACAACAAATATGACAATCAAACTTTGAAAAAGAGCGAATTGTTAACATACAAGGATTAAACAATTGTAAAGCAGTGGATTAGTGATGTAATTCTCTGTTGACGGAAGCCCCGTGAGCCCTCAAAATAATAGGTTTCAGTAATTGGAATCCGCTCAGTGATGGGTGAAATTTGTATTATGGGGTTTTAATCCAATTGGTCGGATTTAGTGTGTGGTTATGTTGGTTTACAATGATAATAATTTGTAGTTTATACAAGCAGCGAGTATTCTTTATTGAAGTTTATTTAAAACCCAGTTCTTATTTTTTACCTATTAATGTAAATAACAATTGGTTTCATTCTAAAGAAATTAATGAAAATAGAGCTAATGCAGAAAACGCAAATATGAGCTTGACTTGCCAATTTGAAAACCATCATCTATTTATTATTCACCCATATACAACTACTTATTCTCATTCTCCAAAACCGTTGGTTTTAGCTTTAATAGCAAGGCTAATGCCGGGCCTGCCATGATGCTTGTTACAACCGCCATGATAACGATGGCAACAAACAATTGCTCTGAAATAAGTTTTGCTTGCAAAGCCAATAAGGCCAAGATAATTTCCATGGCACCACGGGCATTCATTCCAAAACCAACAGCCAATGCTTCGTTGGGTTTTAAACCTCCCCACAAAGCGCCTAAACTTGCTCCTATCAGTTTGCAGGCAATGGCTAAACCTAGAACCAATGCGGTAATCTCAAGGTTGAAATTGTCAACGAAGTTTACCTTAAAACCTATGGAAACAAAAAACAAAGGAGCAAAAATATTGGTCACAAATTGTTGTACAATTTCTCTCGTTTTTTCGGTTAGGTGCACCGAGTCGCCAAAGGCTATGCCCACAATGAAAGCACCAAATATAGCATGAATACCGATATACTCTGTAAAGGCTGCACCTAAAAATGCTAAGCCTAAGGATATGCTTAAGAAACCACCTGGCCAACTAAAGTTTTTCTGTGCCCAAGGAATGGCTTTGTTAATTAGAATTCTTCCCACGGTAAGCATAATGGCAGCATACAAAATGGTGAGGCCAAAAGTAAAAATAAAATTATGTCCAACGGCCCCTTTCATCATACCCAAAACTACTGAAAACAATATCCATCCTACCAAATCATCAAACATGGCTGCAGCAATAATGATCATGCCTATACGGGTTTTGAAAATGCCCAAATCCATAAGGGTGCGCGCTATGACAGGCAATGCGGATATGGACATGGCTGTTCCAATAAACAAACTAAACACCAATACATCGTTGGCATTGTTATCACCGAAAAGGTTATAGAAATTGAACGCGAAAAAATAACCCAAAGCAAAAGGTATGATTAAACCCACGAAGCTTGTTTTTACGGCTGTGCTTCCCTGCGAGCGAATGAGAGATAGATCTACTTCCATACCCGCCACAAAAAGCAACATGATGACTGAAATAGATGTAATGCCGCTCATGGCTATGGATACATTTGTGCCTGTGCTGAAAATAATTCCACTCATCTCAGGGTAATACCTACCCAATAAGCTAGGACCTAAAAGCACGCCTGCAACCAATTCGCCCACCACCAAGGGCATACGAAACTTCCGAAACATCTCGCCAAACAAACGTGCGATAATAAGCATCATTCCTATGCTTAAAATCAAACTGATGACTTCGTTATGTGCAAGTTTGCTCATTAGGCTACGTTATCGTCCTCGTCTTTTTTAGGGTTTACAATTAATAAATTACACGGTAAATCTGCCAAAGCATGTTCAATGTCGTGAGGGAAAACCCTATCAAGTATGTTCATTTTGCGATCGGGTGAATTTAATACCAACAAGTCTGCAGCGTTCTCGCGAGCAAATTGGGTAATCACATATCCAGGTTTTCCTTCAATGCGTTTAAGTTTTATTTGTAGTTCACCACAATCGCTGCAACGTAATATCTCTTCTATCTTTTCGTCTTCTTCTTTTTGTATCTTGTCCTTGTGTTGCTCCACCTCATGTTCAAGTAATTCATCGCTGCGAATGATAGCTAGTTTTGAAGGGTCGGATTCTTGAATGATGCTTACCTCTTGTGCCCTATAAGCCTTGGCCAATGAAATGGCAACAGATATTGTGTTTTCGGTTTTAGGATGGTCAGTTCCTACAACTACAATGTTTTTAAAGCCATTGGGTTTGATAGAAGGCTCGGTAAGCATTAACATAGAGCATTTAACCCTGCGACTCAGCTTACGAGCTACGGAACCCATTACGTATTTTAAAATACTTTCTTTCTCTAATGCCCCAGCCACAAGCAAATCCACTTGTTCTTTTTGACAAATGGCAAGGATGGCTTCTACGGGTTCACCACTGTCCCATACAATTTTGTTATGTGGTAAGTCGAGCCCAAATCGATGAATAAGATGTGTTAAGTATTGTTCTTGTTGTAATGTATGTTCACCCACATGGATGAATAATAAATGGCTGTTAAATATTTTTTGTAATTCTTTGGCTTGTGCAAGAATGGCTTCAATACGAGGCGAAAATGCCACGGCCACAGCTATTTTTTCAAACAACTGCTGTTTTTCTGTTTTGCTGTTTTCCATGCTGTAAACATACGAAAGATTTTTTGCACACAAGAAAAATTTAAGGCAAATGAAGCTCAGAATGCGAACTGTCAAAAATGCGGAATACATGAGAAGTTGGATTTAGTTCATTAGTAATGAAATTAGTTTAAAGTACTCATTTAGCTGGTATAACTTACATAATAACGAAACATCCCCCTAACCCCCTTTAAAGTGGTATAGACAACCCGTAAAAATTTAATCATTACGGAAATTTTGGTATGAGAATTCGTGATGTGGAGTGATAAAAGTGCGAAATACTTGAGAAATGGGATTTAGTTCTTTACCACATAATTTAAGGTCGATACTCATTTTTTTGAAAATTGTATTTTTTCACTTTACTTGTGTGTGTGAATGTAAAACCTAAAAAACCCTTACTGCATGTGCTTGCGTGGATTGTATTTATAGTTTTTCATTTCCTAATTTTTCCTAGGCCAGAAGATTTTCATGATGCTCCTTCAGTAATAAATGGAGAGCTCATTATACCTTCATTTATTGAAATCAGCCTTTTGTTATTATCGCTCATTAGCTTTTACTATTTCAATATTCTTTACCTCATTCCTCATTTGTTAGCAAAGCGTCAATATTGGCAATACTGTTCATCTGTCATCCTAATCATTGCCTTTGTGTTGTTATCAATAAGTCTGCCTTTATTTTTTACCGCAGGTTCATTCGTTCCGCTTCCCTTCGGGTTTTATATCAATTCTTTGCTGTTGTTTTCGCTCATATTTATTGCCAGTAGCATGAGCAATATTGTAGGTCGATGGTTTACATCTGAAAATAATAAGAAAGATATAGAATACCAAAAAACTTTGGCTGAATTATCCTTCTTAAAAGCGCAAATAAATCCTCATTTTTTGTTCAATACACTCAACAATATTTATGTATTAGCTATCAAAAAATCAGAGCAAACACCTGAGGCTATTTTGAAACTTGCTAGCATGATGCGCTATGTGCTCAGTGATGCCAAAGAAGAAACAGTGCCTTTGGAAAAAGAAATTGAATACATTGGAAAATATATTGATTTGCAAAAGATGCGCCTAACAGAATCTGTGAAAACAGAGTACACCGTTTCAGGTTATTACCACAATTTGCAGATAGCGCCACTCATCTTGATTCCTTATATTGAAAATGCTTTCAAGTTTGGGATAAGTACTCATGGTGAATCACATATAGCTGTATCCATTGCTATTGCTGATAAGCAACTTGTACTTCGTACTTCAAATCTGATACACAACAAGGAAAATATTATTGTGGAGTCTAATGGAATAGGATTGGTGAATGCCCAACGCAGGTTGGATTTGTTTTATGAAAACAAATATGAGCTCAAGATCGATGAAGTCAATCAAAACTATGTGGTTTATTTAGAATTACAATTGGGATAATGCGCTGTATAATTATAGATGACGAACCTTTTGCCATAGAACTCATTACGTTTTATGTGCAGCAAACCCCTATGCTTAATTTGCTAGGCAGCTTTAGTGATGCAAACCATGCCATTGACTTTATTCAAAACCATGAAATCGATTTGCTTTTTTTGGACATACAAATGCCTCATATCAATGGCATTCAATTATTGAAATCTTTGGACAAGCCACCTATGGTTATTTTTAGTACTGCCTTTAACGAATATGCCGTGGAGGGTTTTGAGTTGGAGGCTATCGACTATCTATTAAAACCATTTGATATCAAGCGTTTTCAAAAGGCAGTAAAAAAAGCAGATGAATTGTTTAGTTTGAAAAAAGCAGCTGAACCGCAGACAGAGCCATTTATATTTGTGAAAGCTGATTACCAAATGTTGAAGATTAACATTAGTAGTATTTTGTTTATTGAGGGTTGGGATGATTACATAAAAATTTATGTAAGCGATAAACCTATACTTACTTTGATGAGTTTAAAATCAATTATGGAGCAACTGCCACATCATGAATTCGTGAGGGTTCATAGAAGTTATATTGTTCCTATAAAAAAGATTGAAAGCCTACGTAATAAAGTAATAAAAATAGCTTCAAAAGAAATTCCTGTGGGTTCTACCTACGCAGAGTCATTGTATCATTTAATGAATAAGAAGTAAGCTGAGTAATATTAATGAATTTACATAGCACTATTATTCTTTACAGACTTGTTCTAAAATAGGTTGACAGAAATGTCAAATTTATTTCATATAAACCACAATCAATAAGGAATTATAAAAATTTTAAACCTGTTTTTGTACATTAATCGACACAAAAAAAGCCGCATATAGCGGCTTTTTTTACGTAAGGATTATCTTAATTTTATGGAAACTTAGGGAATTTGCTAAAGTCAGGTTTGCGTTTTTCTAGGAAAGAGTTTTTACCTTCTTTAGCTTCATCACTCAAGTAATAAAGTAAGGTAGCATTACCTGCCAATTCTTGAATACCTGCTTGTCCATCAAGTTCGGCATTAAAGGCAGACTTAAGCATACGCAAAGCTACTGGGCTTTTGTCTATTATTTTATTACACCACTCAATGGTAGCATCTTCAAGCAATTCCAATGGAACCACCTTGTTTACAAGTCCCATGTCTAATGCTTCTTGGGCATCGTATTGGTCGCATAAGAACCATATTTCACGTGCTTTCTTTTGTCCAACTATTCGGGCAAGATAGCTTGCACCAAAGCCTCCATCAAAACTGCCCACTTTGGGTCCTGTTTGCCCGAACTTAGCATTATCG
>Ga0214921_10011900_pt1 | contig 10490 bp, 6 predicted proteins | sample LL1505_MetaG_FD_177992 | JGI IMG/M metagenome (GOLD analysis project Ga0214921, IMG submission 177992) | Freshwater microbial communities from Lake Lanier, Atlanta, Georgia, United States - LL-1505 | ecosystem: Environmental > Aquatic > Freshwater > Lake | place: USA: Georgia | collected 2015-05-28
ACTCTTGCGTGCCCGTCTCGATGTCCCTAGTTTTACCACTCCTTTTTAAGGAGCCTTAGCTCAATTGGTCAGAGCGCTGCCCTGTCACGGCAGAGGTTGCGGGTTCGAGCCCCGTAGGCTCCGCATTGTTTTGTCTGGGACAAACTGGTGCAAAAACACTGATTCCCTACAAAAATTACGGGTTTTCGCCCGTAGCATTGGACAAAACCGCGCAAGGTTATTACACCCAAAACACTGTTTTGTCCCAACTTTCTGGACAAAAGTTGGGACAAAAAACAAGGGGGGTGAGATGAAAATCGCTCTCACTTCCGAGGGCCCAGATACGTATTTGCAAGCCGGTCTCTGCCGCGTGCGAATTGTAAAAATGATGCGCGGCAAATACACCTCGCATCGTCTTTCGTGGAAAGTTGGCAAGCGCACATTCCGCCGATCATACAATGATGAAACGGCAGCGCTCGCTGAGGCCGAGCGAGTCGTTAAGAATCTTGCCGCGTCAGAAGGCGCGGCCACAGGGCTCAACAGCGAAGACGCAATCTACCTGATGGAATGCCGACGAAAACTCGGCAAAATCCCCATGCATGTTGCGGTGGATTTTTATTTAAAATGCCACGAGCACACGACCAAACATCCCAAAACCTTTAGCGAAGTGTGGGACTTGTTTTATCAAAGGTGCCAGGCCAGGAAGCTCAGCACGCGATATTATCAAACCCTTCGCCACCACCGAAACTTTTGGGAAAAGGCATTCAGCAAGCAGTTGATCGATACGATTTCCAATGAGGAATATTTAAATTTTCTCAGCAAGTCGCCCTACACGGATCGAACCAAATACAATCTCTTTGGATCGCTTGCAGCCATTCTACGCTTCGCCAGGAAGCAGAGATTCATCTCGCAGGAGCACTCTGAAATCGAGGCGGACTTCGGCAAGTTGCGTTCAAAAACACCTGAATTCTACACGCCTGACGAACTCTGCCGCCTCTTCATCGCACACGACAAACGCTACTTGCCCTACATCGCCTTGATGGCCTTTGGCGGATCACGAAGAGCGGAGGCGGAACGACTCTCCATGCGGGATGTTCTGTTTGATGAAAAAATGATCCGCATGGGACCGGAAATTACCAAAACAAGCACAGGCAGAACCCTCGATATTCCCGATGTTTTGGCCCAGTGGTTGAAGGAATTTGCAAGTCCGGATGGCAAAATTCTGCCTCTGTGCAAAATCAAAGCCATACCTAAGAAAAGACAAAAAGTCGTGGGGTTGGAAACCAAGCAAAATGCCCTCCGACATTCATTCTGTTCCTATCATCTGGCTTTGCACCGCAACGCAGCCTTGACCGCCGAGCTTGCTGGGAATTCCCCCCAGATGCTGAACAGACACTACAAGGCCCTTGTCTCAAAGATCGCCGCTGAGCGATGGTTCTCCATTTCACCGGATGCAGTCAGAGCATTCGCTAACGAAAATAAGCTAACACACCTCCTCACTTGGTAATTCAAAAGCACCACATCCATGCCCAACAAACTCAAAGCCGGAACCCTTCGCGTCTCCTATGTGGAGAACCAAGCCATCAACAGAGCCATCTCGATTCTTGCAACGGTCAAAGGCGTTACGATCAGTTCCCTGATCCGCGAGGCCACTGAGCAATACCTGGTGCGCGAAGACCCCAATGGCGCGATTCTCAAGACCGCCAAGGAGCTTGTAGCCGGGCAATCTGAATCAGTGGATCAAAGAGTCACAGAGCCAGTAAATCCTGAAGTCATCGCCAAGCTCACGGCGCTGATTAAAAAAGTTGGCTCAGGCTGAAAGCTGCATTGCTGCACTGCTTCATGGTGCTGGATGTGTTCAACGATATGTATGTTACGTCGCTGGACTGTGCCTTCTTGCTAGGAAGAGTCAGAACTCCTCATCAATGGTGATAGTTTAAATTAATCTCATGCATCTCGGAGCTTTTTTTGTGATTGGAGTTACCTGCGCCCTTGCGTCGATCGTTGAAGCCAAACCGGTCTTTGGGCCCTTAGACGCTAATGCGCAGGGCGCTGGTCCCGGACATATCGAGTGGTTTGACGGGCAGCCGCCCACCGAACCTGGAGACTCATGGACGATAGCTGCATGGGTTAAGCCCAAACCGGATTTTTCGATCTCCATTCCGACATTGGTGGCGGGTTTTGGTGATGGTGTGGATTTTTTTGGTGCGCAGAGATTCATTGCTGCCGATGCTGACGGCTGGTTTTTCTGGTATGGCAACTGCCAACCGCGCTTCAAGGACCTCAAAACCGGTGAGTTTCCAGTGCTGCCCGAGTTGCCGGATCGGGTTCGATTCAATGCGAAAGCCGAATCGAACGTCTGGAGGCACCTCGCCGCCAGCTTTGACGGGAAAACGCTTCGTCTATTCCTCGATGGGAAGCCTGTAGCTACCGAAGACATCAAACTCACCCGTGCGGCGATGCAGCCACTGGTGGCTCCGCCACCGGCATGGCAATACGGCGGCTGCTTCGTGGGCAAAATCGCCGATTTCACAATTTGGAATGAAGCCCTACCGGAAAGTCGGATAGCAGCACTCGCGGAGAATTCCGCAGGTCTCGACGCCAAACTTTTTAAACCCGCTCCCACCGGCGACACGCCCTCCTATCGAATTAACGCGAGGGATTTCTGCACCGGACGAGACCGCAATCTACCCGCTCAAGACCCAGCCACCTATCCGCAGCCCGTTACCCCCTTAAAGACAGAACGCATCCCCAAGCTCTCACTCCGACCAACTTCTTTACCTGATGACTCTGGCAACATTGTGCTCAACTCGGGATGGGAAATGGCCGATGCATGGACCGTTCAGGCCACACCGGAGCAAATTTCCCAGCCCAGCTATGACCCCACTTCTTGGTATGACGCGACTGTGCCAGGCACCGCACTCACCACTCTGGTCCAGCAAGGGGTATATCCCGATCCGCTCCATGGGCTCAATAACATGCACATCCCCGATCTCGCCACCAAGTCCTGGTGGTATCGGGTGGAGTTTTCAACACCTAAGGCATGGAAAAACCACAATGTTGAACTCACTTTCAAGGGCATCAACTACCGATCCGAGATCTGGCTCAATGGCCGCAAGCTCGGCAATACAAGCGGTGCTTTCATTCGAGGGCAGTTCGATGTTGCTCCACTTCTTGCCGCAAACGGCAAGAATGTGCTTGCCGTGCGCGTCTGGCCCCAACCCCACTACAACAGTCGTGGCTGTGGAGATGAATCGATTGCGGCAGGGGCCGGTCCCAACGGCGGGGATGGCACACTCGATGGCCCCTCTTTCTTCTGCACAGACGGCTGGGACTGGATTCCAACGATCCGCGACCGCTGCACGGGCATCTGGCAGGATGTCGTCCTGCATCCCACAGGACCGGTAAAAATCGGCGACCCGAAGATCGTTACCACCCTACCCAAACTTCCAGACCTCTCAATCGCCAACGTGGCCATCACTTCGGATTTGCGCAATCTCACTCAGAAACAAAAAACAGTCACCGTTGAGGCCAGACTCGCCGGTGCCAATGAAAAAAAATCGGTGACTCTCGCCCCTGGTGAGACGGAGACGGTGTCATTCAACCTGAGCATCCCCAACCCCAAGCTCTGGTGGCCGAACGGCTACGGAGAACCAACACTCCACGACTTCTCCCTATCGGTGGCGGATCAGAAAGAGGGCGAATCGGACCGATACACCCAGCGAATCGGCCTCCGGCAGCTCGACTATGAATACCTGCCAGCACCAAAAGACAACCCGACGAACAATCCGTTAGTTGTCAAGGTTAATGGGCAGCGGATCTTTGTGAAGGGAGGCAACTGGGGCATGGATGATGCCTTGAAGCGTTCTTCCACCGAACGACTCGAACCCTACTTCCGCCTGCACCGCGATGCCCACTTCACCATGATCCGGAACTGGTGCGGCCAGAGCACTCAGGAAAATCTGTTTGAACTCGCCGACAAATACGGCCTTCTCGTCTGGAACGATTTTTGGCTCTCAACCACCAGTTACAACAATCCCACCATTGACGCCGAACGCTTCTTGGCCAACGCTGAAGATGTCGTCAAGCGCTTTCGCAACCATGCCTCCCTCTCCATCTGGTGTGGCCGCAATGAAGGGTTTCCGCCGGTCTGGATCAACGAACCACTTGCCCGCCTCCTTGCCACAAATGATGGCACGCGACTCTACATTCCCCAATCCACCAACCGCCAGTTTCTCATGAAGAGCGGCCCTTGGGCGATCCAGGAGCCAAGCTATTATTACGCGCGCCAGCACGGATTCTCTACAGAATTGGGTGTAAACTCTGTCCCGACCGCCGATGCGATGCGTGCCATGCTCGATCCGAGTCAGTATTGGCCGGCCACCGAGCAGGACGCCTGGGCTTACCACGATTTCCACAGCAACGACAACGGATCGCGCGATCCCTACCTTGCCGAATCACAAAAGCGCTACGGCATCGGACAAAATCTCGACGACTTCGTCCGCCGTATCCAAATGCTGAACTACACCCAGCACCGGCTGATGTTTGAGGCTTGGAACGCGAGCCTTTGGAATCCCAGCACGGGACTTTTTCTATGGATGACCCATCCCGCTTGGCCAAGCACGGTTTGGCAGGTCTATTCCAGCGACTACGACACGCACGCAGCCTTCTACGGCAGCAAGAAAGCCTGCGAACCCGTCCATGTGCAGTGGAATTTGAATGACGATTCTGTCTCGGTTATTAACAACCCGGCAAAGCCTCTCGAGGATGCCACGCTCAAACTTCGGATAATTGCGCTTGATGGAACAACATTGAGCGAAACCTCCACCCCGGTCAAAGTCGCTGCCAACAGCGCAGCGCAAGTCGCCAAGGTTGTCTGGTCCGATATGACCGCCCACCCTGTCCAGTTCCTGAAACTCGAGCTGCTCAACCGCGACGACCAACTCCTCTCAGATAACTTCTATTGGCACTCCCAAAAACCCGAACACTTGCGGGCCCTCGAGGATCTGCCAAAGGTCGAACTCGCCGGCTCCGTGCGCTTCACCACGGAAAGCAAAGAAACCGTTGCAACGGTGGATTTGGCCAACCCCGCGCAAACGGTAGCACTCATGTCGCACCTCGTTCTCCGGAATACCGCCGATGGCGAGCGCATTCTTCCCGCTTACGCCAGCGACAACTACGTAAACCTCCTGCCAGGCGAAAAAAAATCCATCACCATCCGCTGCACGAGCAATCAAGATGCCAAAGCGTTGTCCGTCTCGCTCGATGGCTGGAATATCACCCCGGCAAATTTGTCTCAAAAGTAAACGTCAGAAATGCCGACACCATTCTGGCTTTTGTCATCCAGACAAAGCGCCTTTTTGAAATGGTCTTCATTTCCCACGCATCGATCTTCCCCACTTCAAAAACAACTCCCAAAGCGGAGAAGTTGAAGTGCCTTTGCCGCCCTCCCCTCCCGATTTGAAATGGTTTTACGATCGCCTTCGCGAGACTTGTATTTGCGAGGAGCAGAATAATTTTCAACGATATGACAATTGAGATGAATGCGCTCCGCCAAGAGCGTGCGTAGGATTGGAGTGTAGTTTTCTACTCCTCTACCGCATGAAATCTCGCCTCCTCCCAGTGCTCGCAGCTTTGGCTTGCTGCATTGGAAATCTTCGTGCGGCGGCCGAGAATATTTCCACCGGTGTTCCCGATTGGGGCTTGGGGCCTTTTACTCGCCCTGACAATGCCCAGCCGGTGATCAAGCCCAATCCAGACTCGGTTTTCCACTGCCCCATACGTCAAGAGCCGGTTCACTGGGAGTTCAGCGATACCTTCAACCCTGCGGCCATCGTCAAGGATGGAAAAGTTTATGTCCTCTACCGGGCCGAGGATAACATCGGTAAGGGTCTCGGCAACCACACCTCGCGACTGGGTCTTGCGGTCAGTGAGGACGGCATTCACTTCAAGCGGATGCCCGAGCCAGTGCTCTTCCCTGACGAGGATGCCCAAAAGGAGCGCGAGTGGGAAGGGGGCTGCGAAGATCCCCGGATTGTCGAAACAGAAGACGGAACTTACTATTTGTTCTACACGCAATATCAGCGCTCGAAAGTTCCGAGAAAGAGATCCGTTCGTCTCGGCGTGGCGACTTCGAGGGATTTAATTCACTGGACGAAGCACGAGTTCACAGGAGAAGTTAAAAAATCATCATCTCCGGTCTGCAAGGTTGTTGACGGTCGCCTCATTGCAGCCAAGATCAATGGGCGCTATTGGCTCTATCACGGCGAGGGGTTCATCAAATTATCCTCCTCGGAAGACCTCATCAATTGGACGCTGGTTGAGGGCAATGCGCTGGATCAACTCGACGATAATGTATCTCAACTGCGAGGCATTCATCCGAAAAATACGGACAAAAATATTCTATTAGCTCCCCGCGAGGGGAAATTCGATGCCGGGTTTCCTGAAGCCGGCCCGCCTGCACTCCTCACGGAGAAAGGCATTGTGTTACTCTACAATGGGAAAAATGGTGAGGCGATTGATGAATTAGGCTTGGGCGAGAAATGTTATTCAGGAGGCCAAGCTCTATTTTCCGCGACAGACCCGACCAAATTGCTGGATCGCACCAATGTGCCATTCATCAAGCCCGAGTTGCCGTGGGAAAAAAGCGGACAGTATCAAGCTGGCACCACTTTCATTGAGGGATTGGTTTTATTTAGAAATCAATGGCTTCTCTACTACGGATGTGCCGATACTTTCGTTGGAGTTGCAATGTCTCCGGTGCAGCCGTGGCAATTACAATCCCCTTCCTCCACGATGTTTTAGATGAACACCAAAGCCGCAGTTTTATTCCTAATCTTTTCCACCTTCCTCGCCCGAGCACAAGCGGAAGTCAAACCGAACGCTCTTTTTTCGGATAACGCCGTCCTTCAACAGAACATAGAAATTCCTGTTTGGGGAGATGCGGCGGAAGGCGAAAAAGTCAGCGTCACTCTGGATGGGGACACGGCCACCACGGTCGCCACCGAAGGTAAGTGGCAGGTTCGTCTAAAACCACATTCTCCGGGTGGTCCCTTCGACTTAATGATTTCGGGAACAAACACGATTGTGGTAAAAAATGTCCTTGTGGGCGAGGTTTGGATCTGCTCGGGACAGTCCAATATGGCCTATGATTTCAAGGGAGTGCAGAATGCCAAGATTGAAGGACCGCTCGCCAATTATCCCAAGCTCAGAATGTTCAAAGTGAACTCGCCGGGAGCCTCCACGCCCCAGACCCAGCTCGCCGGAAGCTGGGTGGAATGCTCCCCCAAAACGGTGGAAGGCTTCTCCGCCGTCGGATATTTCTTCGGAAGTGACATCCATAAATCCACAGGGCTCCCGGTCGGCATGATCCACAGCTCCGTGGGCGGGACGGCCGCTCAACTCTGGACAAGCCTTTCCGGTTTGGAAAAAGAGCCTGCATTGCGCGCCTATGTAGATGCAGCTAAGCAGATGTTGCAGAATGATAAGGGAGCCAGTGAGAAATATCTGCGGGACATGGAGACTTATCAAACCCAGTTGAAAGAATGGGAACAGACAGAAGGAAAAGCCTACGGAGCGGCTTTGAATGCCTGGAAAGCCGCTTCAAAGAGCGGAGGAAATTCCTCCCCTGCGCCCACACCCACAGTGCCCAAGCCTCGGCCCCCTTCAGATCCGGGAGCCAAGCAGCCCACCAGTCTTTTCAATGGAAAAATCGCGCCTCTCATTCCTTATGCGTTGAGGGGAGTCATATGGTATCAAGGGGAATCCAACAGCCCCAAGGCCTTCGAGTATCGCACGCTATTCCCGCGCCTGATTGCTGACTGGCGTGAAAAATGGGGGCAAGGAGATTTTCCTTTCCTCTTCGTGCAAATTGCCCCTTATCAAGGAAATCCTCCCGAATTACGCGAAGCGCAATTTCTGACTTTGAAGAAAGTTCCCAATACGGCCATGGCGGTCATCACCGACACGCCACCCAAGCTACATCCGCCCGAAAAAGAACTCGTCGGTGCGCGGCTCGCTTTGGCAGCGAGGGCTCTGGCTTATGGCGAAAAATTGGAATACTCCGGCCCCGAGTATGATTCGATCAAACTGGAGCAGAACCGTGCGATAATCGGCTTCAAACATGTTGGAGGAGGCTTGATTGCCAAAGACGGTCCGCTCAAAGGCTTCCTGATTGCCGGTGAGGACAAAAAATTTGTGCCAGCCAATGCAGTGATCGAGGGGGATTCCGTGGTGGTTTCCAGCCCCCAGGTGCCCAAGCCCTTTGCAGTGCGTTACGCGTTTCTGGCGCTACCCGATGGGAATCTCTGGAACAAAGACGGTCTGCCCGCCTCGCCCTTCCGCACGGATTCCGACTCCATGACTCAGGACATTTCCCCGAAAAACAAAACCATGCTTGAACCCACCCTGCCAGAATCATGAACCACCACCTCCCAATGAAAATGACTCGCTATTTGCTCATGTCGACATGGGCCGCCGCGTTGTCATTTCCCTCCAGTCATGCCGCAGACGCACAAAGCGAATGGGTGCATATCAAAGATGGTAAACTTGCTTATAAAACCCTCCCCACCGGTGACCGAATCCTCGACTTTTCCCATGCGGGTTATGGTGGAGGCGGTGTTAAACTCCCTACCGTTCCAGTGAAAAAAAATGTAGCCCCTTCCGGTGGTGACGATTCCGCCGCCATTCAGGAGGCCATCGACTCTGTTGCAGCACTGCCATTGGAAAATGGATTCCGAGGAGCTGTGCTTTTGGCACCCGGAACATTCCATTGTGAAAAGCCCATCGTTCTTTCCCAAGATGGTATTGTTGTGCGCGGGGCGGGCCTCGAAGAAAATGGCACCGTCATCGAGATGACGGGGCCAGCGCATACCTGTCTCACTATACAGGGTGCAAATCTGAAATTTGCCAAAGAAAACCCTCAGGATATTTATCCGGTCATCGACACTTATGTTCCGTCCGGCGCCACGAGCCTATCCGTAAAGGATGCGAAGGGACTTAAGGCAGGCGATACCATTTTCGTTCGCTGGCTGCGCACTGAAAGCTGGATCCACTTCATGGGCATGGACAACCTCGTCCGAAATGGAAAATTGCAGAACTGGATCAAAGCCGGTTCCACAATCACGTTCCAGCGGAAAATATTGGCCATCAATGGGAATCAGATCACGCTTGATGTGCCGCTCACGGATTCGATTGATTCCCAATTTCTCTCAGCTGTGGTCGTAAGAACCCAGCCACCGAAGCGCCTAACACAATGTGGTTTTGAGTCACTACGCATCAATTCCCTTCCGCCGACCGGCATGCTGACAGCGCCAAACAATACCGCGATGACCATTGAAAACAGCGAGGACTGCTGGTTTCGAGACATCCTAACAAGCGACACCCTGAACATCGTTCAGGTCATGGGCAATGCCCGACGCATCACGCTTCGCAACATCAATGCACTGCACACGGCCACTGTGGAAAAAGGCGCAGGCTATCCGGCGGACTTTACTCTCAGAGGCTCGCAAGTGCTGATTGATCGGTGCTCGTCCAAGGGAGATGGGGCATTCTTCGTGGACACCTCACATGCCTCGTCCAGTCTGAATGCGGTTTTGAATTGCCTTTTCGAGGGTAAGGGTGCTGTTCAGCCCCACCAGCGCTGGTCCACGGGTTTGCTCATCGACTCATGCAAAGTGCCCGATGGAAAAGTCGAATTCATCAACCGCAATACGGCAGGTTCCGGTCACGGTTGGGCCATCGGCTGGGCTGTGGCATGGAACTGCGAGGCAAAGTCTTTTAATATCCAGCAACCTCCCGGAAGTATGAATTGGTGCATCGGCTGCATCGGTGACATGGATTGGGGAAAGTTGAAAAAAGGCGAAGAGCCTCCGAAGCCCGGTCCGTGGCTTTCGTCGCACGGAACACCTGTTGAACCCGCCAGTCTTTATCTCACACAGCTTCGCGAACGGCTTGGACTTCAGGCCGTAAAAAACATTGATTATTAATTTACTTATGAAAACCAAGTTACCCCTAATCCTTCCTGCCCTGTTGGTTCTCTCATCGGCTGCCATGGCCTTTGGGGACGGAGAAAATATCTCACTGAGCAAAAGCCCGTGGAAGGTTGCTCCACAAAGCGATGCTTCTGGAACTGGAGAGCAAATCTCCGCTCTGGGCTACACCGATAGCGATTGGCTTGCAGCTCATGTGCCAGGAACTGCATTTGTGGATTATGTGATCGCTGGTCAGGTCGAGGATCCCAACATGGGCGAAAACGTCTGGAAGGTAGACAAAAAGAAATATGACCAAAATTATTGGTATCGGACAGAGTTCACCGTTCCGCCGGGATTTTTCAACGGCGGTCGAATCTGGCTCAACCTCGACAGTGTTCACCGCGACGGCGAGGTCTTTGTCAACGGAACCAAAGTAGGCAGCATGCTGGGCTTCTTCCAGCGCGGACGCTTTGATATCACGAAGCTCGTAAAAAAAGACAGCCCCAACGTGCTGGCCGTCCTTGCCAGAATCATGAATGT
>Ga0214921_10011903_pt1 | contig 10490 bp, 10 predicted proteins | sample LL1505_MetaG_FD_177992 | JGI IMG/M metagenome (GOLD analysis project Ga0214921, IMG submission 177992) | Freshwater microbial communities from Lake Lanier, Atlanta, Georgia, United States - LL-1505 | ecosystem: Environmental > Aquatic > Freshwater > Lake | place: USA: Georgia | collected...
CCGCCAGCGCCCGGCGGCGTTCCTGGTCGCTCTCCGCCTCGAAACGTTCGAGAATCGGCGTCATCGAGGCCTCGCAATAGCCCCAGGGCTGATTGTCGGTGCAGTTGAAGCCAATGCCCATATTCGACAGCGGGTCGGCCATATCGAAGCCGGTATAGACCACCGGCAGCACGCTCCAGCCGCCACGGTCGAGCGGCGCGCGCTGCACCCAGCGCTGGGCGATGGATGACCAATCCGAGGCCTGGACATCCACATTAAACCCCGCCCGCTTCATCCGGTCGATCAGCACGAGGCCGAAGGGGTTGAGCAGCGCCGAATCAGTGGGGTGCATCAGCACTACGCGTTCATTGTTGTAGCCGGCCTCGCGCAGCAGGGCGCGGGCGCGCTCCAGGCTGGGTGTCGCGATGGCCTCGCTGCCCAGCGTGCTGCTGAGCGTGGTGCCACACATCAGCATAGAGGCGCATTCCGGCCGGCCGATCTCAGCAAAGCCGGTCGCGGCCAGAATCTCGCCGCGATCCAGACATTGCTGCAAGGCGCGGCGCACCAGCACATTGTTGAACGGCGCCTGATGATGGTTGATGCTGACCGCATACATCATCTCGGCTTGGCCCGAGGCCTGGGAGATCACGATGTTCCGGTTCGTCCGCATCCGCGGCAGGTTATCAACCGGCGCGTATTCCAGGTAATCCACCTCATTCTGCTGCAGCGACAGCGCGCGCATCGAGATATCGGGCATGGTGATCATCTCCACCCGCTCAACCTTGGCCAGCTTGCCGCCCGCCAGGCCATCGGCCGCCTCATCGCGGGCGACATAGCGCTCATTGCGACGGAAAAAGGCGCGCTCGCCCGGCACCCATTCATCGCGCAGAAAGACAAAGGGGCCGGAGCCGATGATCTCGCGCACCTGCTGGGTGGGCGGCGTGGCATTGGCAATGCGCGCGGGCATGATGAAGGGCACATGCACCGAAGGCTTGCCGAAGGCCTCAATCACGCCGCCATAGGGCCGGGCGAGGCGCAGGGTAAAGGCATCGGCCCCCGTCGCCACCAATTCCGCCGTCGCCGCCATCAGCCGCCGGCCGATCGAATCGCGATTGCCCCAGCGCTTGAGCGAGGCCACGACATCCTCGGCCGTCACCGCCGCACCATCATGGAAAGCGAGGCCCGGGCGCAGCCGGAAATTCCAGGTCAGCTTATCCGCGCTCACCTCCCAGCCCTGCAGCATCTGCGGCTTGAAGCGGCCCGCCATGTCCATCGAGACCAGCGTGTCATAGACGAGATAGGCAAAATTGCGCGTCACGAAGGAGGGGCTGGAAATCGGGTCCAGATTCTGCAGCCCGACATTGACCACGAAGCGGAAAGCCCGCTCGCGCGATTGCGGCAGCGCGATTGTGGGGGCGGCGATGAGGCCGGCGGTGGCGGCCAAGCCGTGGCGGCGGGTGAGCATGAAGAACCTCCTTTTAATCGGTGAATGATCAGGCAAGCCGGCCGCCATCGACGGGCAGCGCCACGCCATTGATGTAAGAAGCCTCGTCGCTCAGCAAAAACAGCACCGCCGCGGCCACCTCGGCCGGCGTGCCGAAACGGCCCATCGGGTTACGCGCGCGGGTATAGTCCTCACGCTCCACGGCGCGGTTGCCGGCGGCGGCAAAGCTCTGCCGCAGCATCGGCGTCTCAATCGGACCAGGGCAGACGGTATTGGCCCGAATGCCGTGGGCGGTGTGGCCGGTCACCAGGCTGCGCGTCATCAGCACCACCGCGCCCTTGCTGGCGGCATAGGCGGGGAAGACCGGATTGCCCACCAGCCCCGCCCCCGAGGCGAAGGTGACGATGGCGCCACCACCCGCCTCCTCCATCAGCGGCACCACATGCTTCAGCGCGAGCCATGTGCCCTTCACATTGATGGCGAAAAGCCGGTCCCATTCCTCCTCCTCCACCTCCGGCAGGGGGGTGGTGGGGCCAATAATACCGGCAGCCGTGACCAGCAGGGTGATGGGCGAGAGCATCGCGGCAGCGCGCGCCATATCCGCCCCGCGCGCCACATCGCCCACCATCATCAGGCTGCCCGGGCAAGCGGCGGCCGTCTCCTCCAGCCCCGCCGCGTCACGGTCGAACAGCACAAGCCGCGCACCTTCCGCCGCCAAGCCCCGCGCCACCTCCCGCCCCAGCCCCGAGCCAGCGCCGGTGACAAGACCATGGCGGCCAACAAAGCGCAGCGCGGCTCTTGGCATGCCAATCTCTTCCATCATTGGGGAAGGCTAGGCCCGGGCGCGCCTAGGGCACAAGCGCATTCATGCGCCCAATCCGCCATCAGGCTCGGCCCGCATCTTGGCGAAAAGGTCGCGCGCCACGATCATCGCCTCACGCACCGTCGGCAGGCCAACATAGCCATTCATGTGCATCAGCGCCTCGATCAGCTCATCCTCGCTCCAGCCCATGCGCCGCGCCATGCGCATATGCACGGCCAGCTCCGGCCAGGCATGGATGGCGGTGTCGGAGACGATGCAGATCAGCGCCCGGGTCTTCATATCCAGCCCCGGCCGGGTCCAGAGCATGCCGAACACCGCCTCACGCGCGTAATCGCCGAATTTCTCCATAATCGGGTCGTTATAGACCTCCTGCGACATCGCCTGGACGGCGCCCTCGCCCAGCAATTGCCGGCGCACCTCGGTGCCCTTTTCCCAGTTCTCACTCTTGGCCATGTGGTCTCTCCCCTTGGTCTGGCTGTTCACTCGGCGCGCATATTGGCAGCGCGGGCGACCGCCGCCCAGGCCGGCACCTCGGCGCGGATGCGGGTGGCGAAATCCTCCGGCCCCAGCCAATCCGGCACCGTGGCCTGGGTGGCGAGACGCGCCTGGAACTCCCCATCGCGCGTCACCGCCTCCAGATCCGCCGCCATGCGCGCGACCAGCCGGGCGGGGGTGCCAGCAGCGGCCAGCAGCCCATACCAGGTGCCGGAATCGGGCACGTCATGGCCCAGCTCCGCGAGGGTGGGCACATCGGGAATCTCACGCACCCGCCGCTGGCCAAAGGCCACCAATGGCCGCAATTGGCCGTTCTGATACGGCCCGATCGCCCCCACGATGGTCTGCATGAACAGCGCCACCCGCCCCGCCAGCACATCGGTCAGCGCCGGGGCGGTGCCGCGATAGGGGATATGGCTGAGATCGATGCCCAGCGCCTGCTTCAAGGTCTCACCGCCAAAATGGCCATTGCCGCCATTGCCGGTGGAGGCATAGGCCAATTCGCCCGGCCTGGCGCGCGCCGCCGCCACCAACGCCTCCAGCGTGCGGATCGGCTGGTTCGGGCCGGTCCAGAGCACATTGGGCGAGAAGGCAATCATCCCCACCGGGGCAAAATCGCGCACCATGTCATAGGGCAGCCGATAGAGGCCGGTGTTCATCACGATATTATTGCCGCTGAACAGCAGCGTGTGGCCATCCGGCGCAGATTTCGCCACCGCATCAGTGGCCAGCGTGCCATTGGCCCCGCCGCGATTTTCAATAATCACCTGCTGGCCCCAGGCATTGGCGAGCACGGGTGCGACCAGCCGAGCCACATAATCCGTGGGCCCACCCGGCGGAAACCCCACCAGGATGCGCACAGGACGCTCCGGCCAGGCGGATTGCGCCAAAGCCGGCATGGCCAAAGCAGCAGCAAAGACGGCGCGGCGGCGCAGCATGGGTGATCCTCCATCCTCGCCCTCATCCGGGGCGTTGCCGGGATGATAGGCCCGGCCCGGGGTCAGTCCGCAATAGCCGCGTCAGTCCCCTCAAATCCGGCCACTGAGCACCACCAAAGCACTGCGCGGCGGCGTGCCCGCGGTGAAATCCGGCCAGCGCGTGGCAGGCCGGGCAAAACTGCGCCCCGCCCCGCCCCCAGGCCGGCGCAGCATGGCGAAAAGCGCCGATTCATCAGCCGCCGGCAGCAGCCCGCCGATCGAGGCACCACGGGGCGCGGCCAGCACCATCTGACCATCGCCCAGCACCATGCCGGCAGCGCCCTCCAGCGCCTCGGTGCCCAGCCAGGTCCGGCGCGGCCCATCCAAGGCCGCAACCTGGCCGGCCGGCTCCCGCGCGCCGGCCAGTATCGCGATGCCATAGCGCGCCGCCGCCGCATCACCCTGCGGCCGCAGCATTTGACTGCCCTCGCCCGGCGCCGTCAAAATCAGGCCCGAAGCGCCATAATGCAGCGCCGCCCCCGCCGGCAGCGGCGTGGCGCGGGCGCTGACCAGCGCGGCCGACATGTCCATCCAGGCATTCTCGGCCATAGGCTCCCAGGCCAGGCCGGCCGAACCCATCCGCGCTGCGGCCAGGCTGCCTTCGTCCAGCGCGTCAGGGTCGCTGCCCGGCCCCGCGCTGATGAACCGCGCCAGGCCGCGCGAATGGGCCAAAAACACCACGATGCGGCCATCGGCCAATTCGGTAGAGGCCGCATCCCAGGCGCCGCTGCCCAGCGCCGTGCGCTTGGCCGGAATCGCCCCCGGATTGGCGGCACTGCATTCCACCACCCAGCCATGCCCGGCACCCACGCGGCCAGGCAGGCGGGGGGCCCAATCCGAAGCCTCACCCTCAGTCAGCAACAACCGGCCGCCGGCTGCGGCGCAACCACCGCTGAGGCCAAAGACGCCCTGCACCGCGCCCCCCAGCCGCTCCGCCCCCGGCCCCGTGGCCCGGCACAGCGTGGCCCCGGTCAGCCGCCGCGCCTGAAAACCACCGGCCGAGACCACCCATTGGCTGCGATGCTCCAGGTTGATAATGCTCGCCCCCTGCATCATCGCCGCCACCTCCGCCCTGTCCTGCCCATCAGGGAAGGCCATGGCCGGGTCAAGCTGCGGATGGACAATGGCCAGCACCATGCGCGGCAGCCCATCCGTGGCGCGTGGCGAAGCAATGGCCGCCACCAGCCGGCCATCCCAGCCGAATTGCGTGGCCGCCGCCTCGGCCTCCGGCAAGCCCGGCGCCCAGGCGGGCGCATCGGACAACACGCTATCACCCCAACGGATCAATGTGTGCATCCGCCAGCCCGGCGCCAGCACCTCGCCCTGCAAAGGGCTGAGCGCCTGGGCGGGGCGGAAGGGGAGCAAGAGGGCTGGGCTGCTGAGCAGCAGGGCGCGGCGATGCATGACCTTTTCAGGCTAGCAGCTTGTCGGCTTCCGGTCACGGCCGCAGCGTCGCTTAGGCGGTCTTCTTGGCCTCGTATTCTGGCTGCGCGGCCGCGGCGTGTTCGCGCGCCTCGCGTCGGGCGATCTCGGCGGGCGGCGCCTGAGGGTCAGGATTGCAGGACCTCGAACTGTCTCAGCTCTTTCCGTTGTTCACGACGATCCACGGAAACCTGCCTGATGTGTTCACCATGGTGATCAGCACCCAAGCCGGCAATGCGGCCCATCTGGGCGCCGACATGATTTGCCAGGGGGCGATGTCCCAATCAATCCCGCCATCCCTGCTTTGGGCTCTCGGCCAGCCCATCGGCAATTGCAGCCATGGCCTAGCTGAGACCTTTGCCGGCGGCACCACACGGGTGTCGTGTGGGGGCAACAGCATCGACTATCGCAGCCTGGCCGCGATCAGCACAGTGCCCGCCGCCGGCTACACCGCGGAGAACAGCAGCGCATGTCGGCCGACGACCACCTTCGCCCGCTTTACGAGGCAAGGCGGAAGGACGACCAAATCGGGCCATCTTCGTCTTCCCGTAATAATGTAGGGATAGACCCAATCCAAACTTAGCGTTAACGCTGACACTCCCAAGATCAAATTGGGCCCAGCATAATCAATGAAGGATAATACGATGATCCGTCGCTGCCTTTTCGCCCTCCCCCTGTTGGCCGCCAGTGCTCTGGCCCCTGCCTATGCCCAAAGCTGCGATACCAGCTTTGTGTTTGTGAACAGCTCCAGCAGCACTGTTAATGAATTTTATTTCGACCCGGCTAGCAGCGCCAATTATTCCCGTGACGAGTTGGGCAGTGGTGTCCTGGCCCCTGGTGGCAGCAAGAATTTTCGCGCTGCCAATTCCGGAATGTACGACTTCCTCGCGGTCCTTGAAAATGGCCGGCGCGTCGAAATGCGTGGTCGTGATGTCTGCGTGATCCGTCGGGTGACCCTCACCAACTCCGGCATGACCGCAGAATAAGCATTCCGTACCACCCACCCAGCGCCTTGACCACGAAGAACGGTCTGCGTGGCTGATGTCTGGAATTCTCGCTTACGGATCGTCCAGGCGGATGTTCCGTAGGCTGGTCTCAGTTTAGCGATGAGACCACTGGGTATTGAGTTTCGTGTGGCGCCACCCTGCTCCGATGCCTCGCACGACACCCGACATCCGGCTCCGGATCAACCCATGGGAGTGCGGTAGCGCCGGACGTCGCGCGTCAGCAGCGGCGGCTTCGCCACGGCGGCATGCGCGCCGATAAAGACGTCGGGCGGCCCCTCCGAGCGGGTGCCGCCACCCGCCCGGTAGCGCTGAAACACCTTGCCAGCCAGGAACAGCGCCTCCCTCGGCATCGCCGTCACCGCAATCTGCGCCGCGGACAGCAATGCATCCACCTCCTCCAACCGAAGGAAGCCCACCGAGAATTCGGCGTAGGCGACGTCGTTGATCATCACAGGGCCACGAACGGCCGCAGCCTCCAACTGGCACCGCGACCAGTCGGCCCAATCTGCATCATTGGTGACGAGGTCGAGCGGGATATTCGTGTCGACCAGAGTCACGCCAGTCATCAGCGCGGATCAGCGACATGATCTCGTCGGTGCTGAGGCCGACAGTGGCGGTGCCGTGCAGCTTGGCAAAACGGCTGGGCGGCCTGGCGGTGCGTGCCCGGCTACCTGCCTTGCTCAGCAGCACCCGGCCATCATCGGCAACCTCGAAGGTGACGCCGCTGCCGGGGATGATGCCCAGGAGATCACGCACCTCCTTGGGGATGGTGACCTGCCCCTTGGTCGTGACCGTCGTTGCCATACTGCGCTCCGACAATACCTAACTTCTCAAGAAGTCTTACTTAGGCCATCCCCCTGGTTTCCAGGGCTGGATAACGCCCGAAGGAGCCCAACGGCATTCTAGACCGCATGCACGCTGCCTGGAACGCCCTGCGTGGCTATGCCGCGGCGTCCGACCTGCCGGCCTCGACCTGGGCGCCGTCCAGCCGCCGCGCCAATAATGGATCAGAGTTCAGAAGCGCCCCGGACCGGCCCATCAGGGCAAGGTTTTGGGCATACGCTGCGAATTCCATCGCTGCCATCACACGCAACCGGCCTGCTGACCTCCCGCCAATGACGCACGCCATCAGCAAGTCAGACGAACCACCACACGACCTCCAACCACCGTTTGCGGCACCTGGCGAAGGTTGTATGGCCAGCCTTCCCATTGGACTGAGGTGTCATTTCCCTCCCATCTATGGCCGTGATCGCCATCGGTGGTCGTGGCATAGATGTACAATTGATGGCCGTCGGACTGGGTGAGGATGACATTGTCGGTGCTGCGCAGGGCGGTGGAAGTATTGGCCGCGAGGTTGAACCAGGCATGTGGGTGCCAGTTGCGGTAGCCGTCGGCATGGTGGATGAGCAGTCGGACAGAATGGTTGCAGGCATTCTCGACCCAAATCTCACGCCTCAACTGCTGTGCCGGCGCCGGAGCCACGGTCCCGAAGAGCAGCGCCGTCGCCGGGAGAGCAACGCGCGTAAGGCGTTGGAAAATATTAAAATTCATCCGAGGAATCCAAAACATGCCCTGCTTTCCATGCAAATACTTCATCCCCAACATCAGGGACCTCAAAACCATGACACAGAATTAGTTTCTTTACAATATTATAATCACTTGATAGGAAATTTCGCGGTTTTTCAGTTGCGTTAACCGCATCGAATTCAGACTCAAGCCGCCGAGGCTTAGTCGATCGGAAAGGCCAGAGCGTTTTCAAGCCTTGCTGCTTCGGAAGCCGACTGGGAAAACGCGGAAGACAAAAGCTGGAGCCGTTTCACCATCTTCGCTTGCGGTGAAACGGCTCCAGCCAGACGATCACCGTAACCGAACAGCCGCCTATGAGGTCTGGGGACGCAAGGCCGAAACCCTAGCTTTTGAGCATGGTCTGCGGCCACCGCGTCACCAAGTTTATCGGGCAGCCGGCGACGAAGGGCACGATGCCGCGCATTTGTCAGAGACGAAGGCGGTAGCGATGCGTCGCTCCTCGCGCGCCATGTGATGGTCTCGGCCCATATGACCCGGGCGGAGGTCGGCGCCGCCGGCAGTATGTATCATCGCCGCCCCCCGTCGATCATAGCGTTCGCGATCGGCGATTTTGCCTTCTGGCCATATATTGGTGATACCGGCTTCTTTATAGACATCAAAAAAACACGACTATAAAATAGAACAGGAATTTTTATACCATATCCTAAAGAAAAAACGCAGAATTTGGTTTTAAATTTGGAATTGCAAACATATGAACGACACGAAAATGCATCGCCAAGCAGTATGATCGCTCCGGGTAGCAGCTTTACTGGAACAAAAGCCTCAACAAGTTCAATCCGGCCGAATGCCGGTTTCGCGGGCGATGCGCATCCAGCGCGCCTGGTCCTCGGCGAGCCAGCGGGGAAGATCGGCGGATGCCACAATCAGGGGTTCCACCGCATTGGCGCGCAGGCGTTGGAGCATCGTGGCATCCATCGAGGCCTCGAAGGCCGCTTGCAGCCGGGCGAGGTTGGGCTGGGGCACGCGGGATTGGGTGAAGACGCCATTCCAGACGCTCAGATGGTATCCAGGCACCCCTGCCTCATCCAAAGTCGGCACCTCCGCCAGGGCGGCGAGGCGCCGATTCATGGTGATGCCCAATGCGCGGATTGAGCCGGCGCGGATATGCGAGGTGGAGCTGATCGAGGCATCGAATAAGAGGTCGATATCGCCCGCCAGCATCGCGGCAATCGCCGGCGAGGAGCCTCGATAGGGCACATGGACGAATTGCAGCCCAGTCATGTGCTGCAGCAACGCCAAAGAGAGATGGGCGGAGGAGCCATTGCCCACCGAGCCGCAGGTGATCTGGCCGGGCCTTTGCCGCGCCAACGCCAATACTTCGGCGACTGTGGTGATGTTGAGGCGGCGCGGATTGACGGTCAGCACATTTGGCTGGTCCGCCACCAGGCCGACACCGGCGAAATCGCGCACCGCATCGATGCGGGAATCCGGATAGATCACCGGGTTGACGCCATGCGTGGCCATGGTGCCGATGAAGAGCGTGTAGCCATCCGGCTCCGCCTGGGCGGCAGCCAGCGCGCCGATATTGCCGCCGGCGCCTGGGCGATTTTCCACCACGATAGGCTTGCCCAGATGCTGGCCCATGGCCTCGGCCGATAATCTTCCAATGATATCGGTGCTGCCGCCCGGCGGGTAGGGCACGATCATACGCAGCGGCTTGTTGGGGAAGGCTGGCTGCGCGCGCAGCGCTGGCGCGGCCAGAACCGGCGCGAGGCCGAATGTCGCCGTTCGACGGCTGATCAGTCTTTTCATGGTGCACCGCTCCCTGGGTCGTACCGCGATCTTAAGTGCAGGCTCCTACAGCCTGCCGCTCTCTGCAAGGGAGCGGGCGATTTCGCCATTGGATCAGCCGCCGCCGGCTTCGGCGTCAAAAATCGCGGCACCCAATCCCACCCGCCACTGCTGCTGGGCAGCCCGGAAATCGTGCGCCGGGTGCCCGCCACCGCCGCGCGGGCTGGGCAATTGCGTGGTATGAGTTCCATCCCTGGCACCATCGGCCCTAATACCCCCCCCCGCCCTCTTGCAGGCCGAGGTGGAGAAATGGGCCGAGGCCGTGCGTATGTCTGGAGCAACCGCCGAATGAAGACCCGCGTCACCGAAATGCTTGGCATCCGCTATCCCATCGTGCAGGGGGGGCTGGCCCGGGTGGCCTATGCTGAGCTGGCCGCGGCCGTCTCCAATGCTGGGGGCCTGGGGCAGATCAACACCGCTTCGCTGCTCGACCCCGAGGCGCTGCGGGCGGAAATCCGCCGCTGCCAGGCGCTCACGTCGCTGCCCTTTGGGGTGAATTTCCCGATCAACCGGCATGACCTCAACCCGCTGCTCGATGTGGCGCTGGAGGAGGGTGTCAAGGTGATCGCGCTGACTGCGGGCAACCCGGCACCCTATCTGCGCCGCTGCGAAGGCCATGCCGTGCACACCCTGGTGCTGACCGCCGGCCCCGAGCTGGCCCGGAAGGCCGAGGCTGCGGGCGCGCATATGGTGGCCACTGTGGGCTTTGAGGGCGGCGGCCATATTGGCCGTTCGGATGAGACCTCCATGGTGATGGTGCCGCGCGTCGTGGATGCGGTGAAAATTCCGGTGCTGGCGAGTGGCGGCATTGCCGATGGGCGGGGGCTGCTGGCGGCCCTGGCGCTGGGGGCCGAGGGCGTGGAGATGGGCACCCGCTTCGTCGCCACCATCGAGGCGCGGGCGCATGAGAATTACAAGCAGGCGCTGGCCGCAGCCTCGCCCGATGGCACCATGCTGATCAAGCG
>Ga0214921_10011905_pt1 | contig 10489 bp, 3 predicted proteins | sample LL1505_MetaG_FD_177992 | JGI IMG/M metagenome (GOLD analysis project Ga0214921, IMG submission 177992) | Freshwater microbial communities from Lake Lanier, Atlanta, Georgia, United States - LL-1505 | ecosystem: Environmental > Aquatic > Freshwater > Lake | place: USA: Georgia | collected 2015-05-28
TTTCCTCCGTATGACATGTATGGCGAACCACCACTCATTAATTATATTAATACTAATTATATAATATTAACATAAGTTTTTATGATAATAAATTAAATAATTGGTATGTTCATTGAAAAATAATTTCAGTTTAAAAAACTTCATCATAAATCATCATAAAAACATCAATCTAAACCCAAGTCTAAAAAAAATAATATTATAATTAAATATTTTTATGCCTACTCAGATAAATTATCTTCGCGAACACTTTCATATGTAAATGGAGTTAAATGACGTCTGATACCAACATTCATAGTTTCCATTTCTTGGACAAACAATTTAGAACTCCAGCTTGTTGGCACTGCGGCTATATCAGCATTATCACCGCAATATTTACACTTATATATATTTTTTGCAACATTTACAGTAGCGGCCTTACCGCATCTACATATATATTCAATAAATCCGTCTGAATGGTCAAAGAATTTTTCTTGTAGAAATTTAGATGACCCATGACTACAAATTACATCTCTTTCCATTTCACCGAGTCTTATACCACCGCCCGATGCTTTTCCGTCGAGTGGTTGTCGTGATAATACATCAGATGGACCATTACTGATACTATATACAGCGTCTATAACGAACTTTTGTAATCTCTGATAATATGTAGGCCCCATAAATATCATACAATCAATAAATTCGCCTGTAATACCGCTATATAATCTATGATAACCATATCGATTCATACCCATAGCTTCTAATTCATTACCTATCGTTTCAATATCAACATATTTAAACACGGTCGCATCAGTATGCGTTCCTTTCATAGCACAATAATTACCCATTTGAGTTTCGTATAATTGTCCGATAGTCATACGAGATGGTATAGCATGTGGGTTTATTATTATTTCGGGTCTCATTCCGTCTTTTGTCATTGGCATATCAGAGTCTCTTAGCAAAATACCACAAATGCCCTTTTGTCCATGTCTAGATGAATTTCCCGTCCAACATGGAGGACTAAACTGATCATCTCTTGAATAATATACATGAGTATCAGGAACTTCGAGGCAATAAACCATACCTTCATAATATTCATAACGCTCTATATGTAACGAATTCTTTCTATTATTAATAAATGGCTCATTTTTATATTTAACCACTCTAACAAATAATATACAATTATAAATTGAATTACACTCGACACTGATATTTTTTATGCTAGCTGACCACCCGGAATGTAAAGCCAATTGAGTTATTTCATTTGCTAATTCATAATTACTAGTATAATAACCCGTATCTATATTATACGAATTACCATTCATAATATTAACTAATAGTATTTGAGATTGTAATTGTGATAGATTCCACACATAATTCGGTAAATGGTATTCATTTGAAATTATTTTACGAAATTCGTTCCATATAGCAGGATAATCGTATCCTAATATTATTACCCTATTGTCATCTATCCCATAATATATATTTAACTTATTAAGAATGTATCGGATATAATTACGGTGATTTAATATAATTTTATATGAAATACTATCCATAAACCCGTTTGAAATAAATACACCCAATAACTTAAGCCAGTCATCCATAACGTATTTTTCAGGAACACCATCTTCCGAATATGCCGTATGAAATTCCTGATATGGCAAACTATTAATCGCCGATTTTTTAAATTGAACCGTTTTTCCAAATACTAATGGAGTCCTCTTTAATTCATAATGATTACTACCACGCGCCTTTGTATACAATTTATGATTTTTAGTAACACACATTTTTAATTGTTGAGTTTCTAAGTAATACATATCACCCTTATAATCATATGCAGATAATCCACTAGGTTTTACGTAGTCCAGAAATCCACCTTCTTTAAGTGTTGCTACTTTATGTAAATTTATGTCGATATGCTGAATTTGCAACCAACCATGATCTGTTAATACTTCTGCAGTACCTTTCATACTAAATTTATCACCGACTGCTATAGGTCGTACTTTCCGCACTGCTATTTTACAGAATCTTTCATCATCTTCATTTCTATCGACAATTACATTATGAACTATGCCTTCCTCATTTTCCTTATAAATTACTGACCTATCGGACATATTAGATTCATTATCGGCGCTTTTATGCGTTCGCATAAATTTCCCTATTATAGCATCACCTTTATTAATTTTAGTACCTCTGCCGATAATACCATCCTTTAACTTAGCATAAGAACCGGCTTTAATGTCCGTCGTAGCCGTAATATCAGGATTTCCAAATTCTTCGCGCTGTTCCAGTTCAGTTTTATAGAAGGTAAATTTGGACCCATCAAAGAACCCCCTATCGGAAGCACCCTGACTTATCACTAATGAATCTTCTTGATTATAACCCGAATAACATGCGATAGCAACAATCGAATTACCGCCATTGGGATATATATACTTACTGACTACGGTTCTTACTAATGGAGTCTCGCATACATATTGCAAAAATGTATCTTTATCACATCTAAAAGGCCAATTCAACGCAAATACGCCACATGTTTGTCGGCATTGCGATGTCTGATATGTAATTCGAGGAGCTTGATTATGGTTTGCAAATGGACTTGTTAATACAGTAATACCGAAAATAGCCTGTGGAATATCGCAATGCGTATATTCGTTTAAATCATTTGACTGGTCTTCTTTTAATTGGTCGAAATACGGACATACATAACAGTTTTCCTGCTCTTCAGGAGATATATATTCTACTATATTATTTCTTATTAGATATTCCATGTCTATTTCATTTGTTCTTAGTTTTTCTATGATATTTTTATCAACAGCCAACCCCTGTTTAAATTTATTAGTTTTATCAAATGTATTATTTGGAAACATTTCTGGATCTCTTTTATTATTATAGATAATCATAAGAGGACGAGAAACGCGGCCTACATCAACCCAAAAGAAAGCTTCGTCTTGTGTATTATCCCAATATATCGTGGTTAAAGGATTAATATCAAATGTTCTCCTTAATTTTCTGTATTTGGTAACAAGAAACAGACAATCCTTGGTACATCCTATCCATTCGCCATTAACATATACATTACGCAAATCATCTTCATATATGATATCATGCGTTGCCTTATCCAATGGAATTATTATAGGATCCATTAATAATATGTCTTTAATTATATCACTAGATGTCGCGCCTAATATAGTTGCAAAAATGGCTAATTGTTTGTTTATACCAACTTTTTCGCCTTCTGATGCATGTATACAGCAAATATATCCAAGAAATGACATATGGACTCTACGCATTTCATTAGCCCTTTCGGATTGTTTTGAACTATCGGTACTTGTTGTAGTTACTTGTCTTAGAGTAGAATAAAATGCTATTTGGTTTTTTCTGTCTACTAATTGAGATGACAACCTATTAATTCTGGCCTTTTTATTAACAGTAATTTGAGATTTATTTCCCGATGTAATTGTTTGAATTATAGAACGTTCAAAATCAGCCCCATATACACTAGATTTAACTGATGACGCCAAATCAACCTGACTAAACGACATAGATCTAAAATCTTTTACTAAACGGCGTTTAATTTGCTGAATAATAGATGCATTGAAATATGTTTTAAAAGTCTTGGCATAACTCGTACCAGCCGCATGAATTCTTTTACTTTTATATGAATCACGGTCAGTCGGTTCCATATTACCCATTCTAACTAGGAATAATTTCCTAATAACCAAAGCTAGGAATCGCAGCTTCTTCGGACGGTCTTCGGGTTTCATACCGATATGCGGTAGAAAGTTAGTATCTAAAATATTAAAAATCTTACTATAGGCGATTTGATAATTTTCTGGTTTAGTATCCAATTCTAGATATTTAAAATCAGTATATTTTAATTCTTCGATTATAATATTTAACACATCAGTTTGATTATATACATGCCGCCCATTAGACATCGTTGAATATTTAGCATTAATAGAATCTATTATGTAATTAAGCATATTTTTTGATATGTCATTTCCATATCCATATATAATATTGTCAAACATTTCTTTGTCGCTACCCCATCCTAAAACGCGAAAAAGTAGATAAAATGGAATATTAATACCTTTTAAATGATTTCTAACTATTTCGCATGTTAGTTGATTATCATTTAATAAGCGTAGTAAGCAGTAGTCTGAATTTTGGGAACCATCTCCCGGTTTGCTAACATATTCAACTCGCATTATTTCTTTACTATATCCTTCATTTTTAAATATACGTATTTGGTTGAATAAAATATTTTCAATACAATCAATAGCCCATTCAACGCCTTGAATAATGAAATATCCACCCGGGTCATTAGGGTCTTCATTTAACCGTATGAGAGCTTCCTTAGAGCATTTGTGTGTATTACATAATATGCTTCTAACTACAACTGGAACCCTACATATTTTAAAATTAAGTATTTCATCGGTTCTAACTTTATTTGTTCCGTTTTTAAAATAAGCAGTTGCTTTGATTGAAGCATTCACTCTCAGATTAGCACTATATGTTTTATTTTCCAGCAATGCAACATTTGGATAAAGTATTTCTTCTTTACCCGTATAATAATTTACCATAGTAGGCCTACTTATAAATACATCCGTAAATTTTATTAGAACATGGATACGATCAATTAATTTATCTTCCGGAGTACTGTCGCGTTGGTTAGCAATATCTTTTTCTACTTTAAATACTTGAGTAATAATTTGAGGTATACCATTCGTATATAAGTCATTAGCACTGGAAATATGATGATGGACAAGACCCTTTTCATCTATTTCAGCATCGCCTATTGAATATAGATCATCCTGGTCTATGCTATAATCGCCTATAATTAATTTATCTTTTTTAAATAAGTCATTCTTTTTAAGATTTTCCATATGGTTTGTTTTTATTTCACTCGCCAAAATATTAATATTGGTCTCATCTATATCACTTTTAGTTTCTGCTTTTTGATGGGGTTTATCGGACGACGGTTTCTTCTTATCATTTGATGTTTTGCCCATTCTTTTGATATAAAATTATATCGGCTTATATTTATACTATTATATTCAATTTTGGCAAAAAAATATATTAAATGAATTAAATCACATCGGGAATTTCTGGATCTACTGATTCATCAGAATCATCGGGTGATTGTGGTTCATTTATGTTATCGGGTGGATTATCAGGCCGACTATAAGGCGGATTGGCTATAATCATATTATAGGAACCATTGGGCACGGGTGGATTACCCGGTACATCTATATCATTATCATTATAGAAAATCCTTAAATCATTAATTCTATTTATAATATCATTATCATTAAAATTAATATTATTAAGATTATCAGCTATTTCTCTGGCTAAATTGCTATTAAACATATTATCAACAATGGTAATTAACGCAGCATCGTTTAAATCAGATATTATCACATTTGGGGCATAATGTTCGCCATATCGAACTTGATTTGGATTTTGATAAGGCACTTCGCCGGGAGCAGTTGCAAATATAGATATCCTACAAACAGGACACGTTGTTTTACCCTCGTTTAACCATGGGGTTATACAATCACTATGAAATGAGTGGGTGCATGGTAGAAAATATTCGACAGGGCTATCATGACCTCCTTCAAAACATATTGGGCAAACCTTTTCTTCAGCCATTATGCCGAGTAATATATTGTATATCAACAAATTCACTTTTTTATTATATTTTTATATGTTTAATCTAAATGTTTTAATAATTTTACGAGATAAAATTTAAAAAAAATATTAACAATAAAAATTGTTATGTTTATATACTTTCTTAATTTCATTTTTAGTATTATATGATTTCCTTCATTTCATTTTTATCTTTAATATGTGTTATTTCTTCAATACCTTCTATAATTTTACCATCTTTATAACTACCAAATAAATCACCTTGTGTTTTATCCTTCTTTACTTTATATAATTTATTATCAATTAAATAATATTGTTTTTTCCCATCTTTTATTATTTTTGGTTCATTTACATCAATTGGTTTAACATCATTATAACCACTAATTTTTGTTTCTTTTATTAATTTTTTTTCATCTTCAGTTAAATTAAAATATTTATAAACTTCTTCATTATTCCATACTTTATTTAATGGTGGTAATGGTATCCATTTACATGTAGATGAAGATATATTATGTGTTACTTTTCTTAATTTTAACAGAAAATTTGAAAATCTTGTTTTTAAATATGATAATAAACTTTCTGCTTCCGATTTAGAATTTACATTAAAAGATATATAACTTTCTGAATGTATATCATCCATATTTCCAATAAACATATTACCAAAACAATCATTATTTGCTGTACTTGCGGTGACAGTTATTACTTTATAATTATTTAATTTATTTTCATCTAATGTATTCTTATCAATATAATTTATAAATCCTTTTATTTGTGAAACATAACATGTAATGTAATTATCTTTTTTTTCACTTGATAATCTCTTATCTGTTAAGGATACACCATAATATCCTTTTGAATGATAAAGATCTGTAATTGAATTATATCCTAATATTTTATTAATTATACTAATATATTTATTATCAACAATGATATCATATTTTTTTAATTCAATATAAGAGTTATTAAATAAGCATTTATCATTATAATCATCATCTTTCAAAAAATAGTTAACCCCGCCTTTTATAATAACACTTGAACCAAAAATATCTTGAGAATTAATATAATTTTTTATATATACAATATCATTTCTATTTGTCATAAATATTAAAAATTTATCTAATCCTTTTCCACCAACAAACCATCGAGAAGGTATAATAAAACTTAATATTTTACATTTTTTCATATAATATTCTGTAAATTTGTTAAATAATGGTGGTGCATATCCATTATTTCCTTTAAATTCTTCATTATATGGTGGATTACCAATTATAATATCAAATTTACTTTTACCAAATACCTTATTTATTTTTATATTTAATGTATCTCCTTCATATAAATTTAATTTATATTCATTATTAATATTAAATATTTGTTTAATAACAAAACAATTCTTTTTATTTAATTCACCCATGTATAATTGTTTTTCTATTATATGTTTTTTTCTTTCAACTTCATTTGGTATTTTAGTTTTTAATCCTTCCATCAATTTATAATAAATTGCAATAGGATAATTTCCCATTCCTGTAGCAGGGTCATACCAAGTTAATTTTTCATTTGTCCAAATATTTTCATTATGTTTTTTCATCCAATATTCTTCTATATCTTTTAACATTTTATCATTTATAAAATCCATTGGTGTAAATACTTCCCCAAATGTTTTTTTCTCTATTACTTTCGGTTTTAAACAATCTGATATTAATTCCAATAATTCTTTTGGATTATCTATTAAACTCTGTAACGACATTTTAAATTGAATTGATATATTATATGTATTTGAATTTTTATCAAAATATCTACTTATTATTTCTTTTATTAAATCTATTAAATCTTTTTTATTCCACCATATTAAACATTGATCATCAAATGTATCCAATAATTCTGGATTTTCTTTTATATCATTTAACATCTTTACAAAATCCATATTTGAATTCTTTAATGTTAATAAACATGTTAATGGTATTAAATGATACAATACGTCTTTTGTAAAAATCACATGAATCTCTTCCTTTTCTTTTTCCTTTTCATCGTCTGAAATTTTGTCACTTTCTGAAGAACTATCCTTTCTAACTCTATTTTTACCTGTAGGCAAATCTTGTTTTTCGTCATCTTCATCTTTTACTGACACACCTAATCCAATTTTATTGTCCTTTAAACTCTTTGTAAATGTTTTATTTATTAATTTTTGCGTAGAATTATCGAACTCTTCATAATCATTATCTAATTTTCTTAAAAGTGTTCTAAAACTATTTATAGGATCCTCCTTCCATATATCCATTAATTTTTTTATTACCGTGTTTGAATTTAAATTTCTTTGTTCTATCATATCAACATCAATATTAATTAAGTGATTTTCAATAAGATACTTTATTTTATCTTCAACACTCTTATCTTTTTTATATATAGTATAATTCACACATGTATTAAGGACTCTACTTATATTTAAGTCTACAACGAACCCGTATTTCTTTTGTACCCCTTCGGTCATGCATCTATACATTTGTTGCAATACTCTATCGGACGAAAGTGTGTTGTTCATTAAAGCAACAACATCACACATATTCAACGTAATACCTAATGACAACATATTACCCGCTAATAAAATCAAACCTTCCTTACATTCAACCTTTGCTATTTTTTCATGTTTTGCAATTTCTTCTTTAATATCTTTTGCCAAATCTTTATTATTACTATTAATACACATAACATTATACTTTCTGAGTATTTTATCTTCTTTCATTAGTTTTTCCAAACATTTCGAAATCTCATTTATATTATCACTTGGTAGAAACCAGATTTGTGTAAAAGGTTTTCTAGTTTCTTTATCAGAACATATTTTCGTAATACGCGAAAACATAGAATTATCGCCGTTTTTAAAATCTATTTCTTTATTTGAACCCGATATAAAACGCAGTATGGTATTAACTTCGGTCTCATACTCAAACTTTGTTTTTTGTTTATTTAACGCAAATAATACATCAAAGCAAAACCCGTATTTACTCCCCATTATATTTTCTTTAATTATTTCATATCTTTGTCTATCAAACATTGTTGTAATTAAATGAAGGTCAGGCATATTTTGATAAGGTTTAAATATATCAGAAATCGTTAGCCCTTTATTAATAAAATAATTAACAGTTGAAATAATACATGTTTCACCATGTTTTTCTTTTAATCTATCAATATTTGTTTCATCAACTAGAATACTTTTACATATCTGCTCATCCTCGATATCCCAAAACATTTGACATTCTATAGGTATCTTCCATTCATGTAAAGGTTTATTATAGGTCGCGGTTAGATATATTTTAATAGTATTCTTGTATGAGTAAGAATCTATTATAGATTTAGATATATCAGTAGTACCACCGAAATGGTTTTCATCAAATCCTATAATATCTAGTTTTAGACTTTTAATTTTCATTATAGTTTTATCATTTATATAATTCCCTAATAATTGTTTTGATATTACGAATATATTATTATTACTAACTTCTATTTTATTAATATCGCTAAAACAACCAATATGATGTATTTTGAATATACCAAACTCTTTGAACTTATTAAATAAGTCATCAGTAAATTGAGGCACAGTTTCCTTAGGAGCCGGTGTTAATATTAAAACATTTAATTTTTGTTTTATATCGAATTGTTTTATAATTAAACCACCAACCATATAAGTTTTGCCGCTTCTGCATTTGCAACCCCATAGAAATCGTTTTTGACCTTCTTCAATAAGGCTAGATGTCTTTTGTGTAATAAGCTCTTGATGAAATCTCAAACATAAATTTGTTTTGTTTGATGTGTATATATCATAATTAATTACATTATTTATTTTATTCTTTATTATATCGGCCTTAAAATGCAAGAAACATTTATTTAAATCTTTCTCGTCTAAAATATTTTGTTCTTCCATATATTTAGTGATATATTCGCTTGTTTTGTTTGCATTTTTTACTTTTGCTAAAACAGAGTTCTTATCAGGAACCAGTAAATAAATTTTAAATTTTGTGTAAATTTGTTTATTATGGTCAGTTACTGAAATTATATCTTGTATATCATAATAAGACACTAACTTTTGTTTAGTAATATCACATTTGCGTTTAGGATATTTAGAACTAATAAATACGAATGATTCTTCATTGGTATTAAATAATGATATATCAGAACAACCGCTAGACTTACTACTTACAACTTTTTCATTTAAATATTTTGTGAATGTTGTAAGTTTTTTAAGTTTACCATTATTCATATTACCAAACATATTTATGAAATCTGGTTTTGGAAAATTCATGCAGAATCCAAATTTAATACAAATATCCCACAGACGTTCATATATAAATCCTTTTTCTGATTGCGTTTGACATATATCTAATATACTACTAACATTATCAAATGTTATAATATGTTCAATAAAATCACTAACAATCATTTTCTTCATCATAACTCAAATGATATTGTTATCGATTGTATTATATTATAACTTATAATTTAAATCAATTTTTGCCATCATTGATAGCATCATCAAAAAAGATATTAAATATAAATTTTAGTGAGTTTTCTGTTTCGTAATAAACCCCATATGTCTAATTAAATGTTTTCTTGCAAGCTTTCCTTTATTTGTAGAAACCACGGTCCATTCTCCTTCATCACTCGACGAAGATTCATCTATATTATTATCAAGCGATTCCTTATCACTTAATTTGGGTCTATTAGAACTGATTGAATTTTTAATAATAGTATGCGGTTGGCAATTGACATCAATATTATATGTTAATAATTGTTCTAAATCGGAATTGAACTCCAAATTACCCCAATTAAAATTTATTATTTTATCAGCCTTAACTAATGCATTCTGTAATTG
>Ga0214921_10011906_pt1 | contig 10489 bp, 9 predicted proteins | sample LL1505_MetaG_FD_177992 | JGI IMG/M metagenome (GOLD analysis project Ga0214921, IMG submission 177992) | Freshwater microbial communities from Lake Lanier, Atlanta, Georgia, United States - LL-1505 | ecosystem: Environmental > Aquatic > Freshwater > Lake | place: USA: Georgia | collected 2015-05-28
TCTCAACAGCGGATGTCATTGGTGCAGCAACACCAAGACTTGCTGCACCTGCTGACACCGATGCATGTACCTTCGCCGCAGCATCGCTGAAGACATAGCTCGAGTCTGGATCCATGGGATCATCGATCGGTGCAATACTGTCCAAAACGCGCTGATCCACGCGACCCGTGATCGTACCACTCTCGTCAACAATCACGTGATCACCAGCGCGATAAGTGACACGATGCCCCCTTGCCTTCGAACTACCTGGCATGCGACACACTGTCTCCTTTCCGTTAATGTTGACTGTTGCAGTTTTGCCACAAACGGCCTTGATGAATGTTCCGACTGAGGACGACGAATCGTCCTCGGGAAGCTGGGCCGCGGAACGACCCTTGTTACCACTATGCTTACCACCTCGGGGCATTGTAGTGACCTAATGTGGATGAAAAATGTATAGCATATTCAAATATTATAAATATTCAATTTTTTGATCATATTATTATCATTATTAAACTAAATTGATTTTATCAAGCATTATAATATATGAATACTGCATAAAATTGTGATATTGGTATTGAGGCAATTAGTGCAAAATATATAAAATTTGGCTGGTTAGAAATGGTTGACATTTTTAATCATAATAAAAAGGTGGCAAAAGAAAAAATGATACATTCAGATATATTGAAAAAATTGTTGCGAATGTTGGGTCACTAAAAATATTGACAAAGACACATTTAGAATCATTTAATTATGGGAAGATTCTATTATAAAATATATTGATAAAATAACTGATATGGTTTTGGCAGATGTGTTTACTTATTTAAATGGCAGATAGTGAAAGAACAAATTTTGAATGTAGTAATTCAAATGGCTCTGGTGTAAAGGTGCGAATACTCATTTTTTTCACTAAATTCAACAACTCAGAGTCTGTCAAGTTTAAATATTCAGGTTTTTTTGTGGTACCTATTTTTTTAAAGAATGGAATTTTTGTTGGTGCGAAATTTTCTATTTTCACGGATTGATCTACTTTATTATCTTTTTGAACTATTTCGGGTTGAACATCTTTTTGAGGTTCTTCAGGTTGATCAACTAGTTTATTTTCTTGTTTAAGTTCATCTTTCTTATTATCCTTATTATCTTTATCATTTGTATTATTCTTTTTATCATCTATATCTGTTTTGGCTGGCTGATTTTTATTTAGTGTACAGAGTGGAATGCCATCCTCATCAACAAATTGATCAAATCTTTTGAAAATATCTGAATGATGTTTTAGATTGTATGCTACTGAATTTGCAGCCATAATTTTCCGATCATTTATAGATTGTTTAATATGTGAAATACCGTGCTCCTTATCCTCAATAAAAATAGAGTATATTCCCATTATCATTTGTTCAACAGTCCATATTGGAGAAAATGATTCCATGTGATAATCAGTATTTGTCAAACAAATTTTAGTTCCAGCAGTAAATCTACCACTTGGTGTCAACATCATTACAGAACCTGGTTTATTGGGATGTTCCGGAGATAATATAATTTTGCCAATATAATATCCTCCCTCATATGGACTTCCTTTATCACCAACTAACAAGAAATAAAAAATGAATGGATTTGTTTCATCTTGGCATGCTTGTGCATATCCTAAATTGGATTTTTTTAATTTTTTCAGCTCTCCAGCCAGACGCTTCATGGTAATATTGTTCATTGCAGGTGTTTGAGTAGCCATGTATTAGTTGTTATTTGACTATATTATTATATGATTTTTAATATGATGTTATTTTATCAATTTTTTACACAATAGTGATTTGTTCAGTCACATCAAATATTTTTATGGTATAGATATTATAGTATGTCAGTGAGTGATTTGAATAAAATTTTTGTTGGTAATGTACCTTTTTACTGTGATGCTACTGATTTTCAGGAGTGTTTCAAAAAATATGATGGCTTTATTAAGGCAGAGATTATATATAAACCAAATACAAAAATTTCAAGAGGTTTTGGTTTTGTTGTTTTTGATTCACCAGAAAATGCATTAAAATTACTTGATAAAACAGATGTTGTGTTTAAGGATAGATTTTTAAGATTTACTACTTATGCATTTTCAAATAAAAAGTATTTGGATAATATAGGCCCAGTCACATTAGACACCAAAAATTATCTTTTAGTAAAATCTATTAAACCTAATATGACAAGAGATGATCTTAAAAATTTATTTAGTAATATAGCACCCGTTGGCAAATATTTTGTAACAACAAGTATTGAAATAGGTGAAAAGGGATCTGGCATAGTTGAAATACTAGACAGTACTATATTTAATTATCTTTTAAAAAAACAAATTTTGGTTGATGACAATGATAATATTTATGAACTTTCTAGGTGGAAAATGCAAAAAAATTATGTAAGAACATCAAATAAAGAAAAAATGATCAAAAAAAATGTACTGTCCCACTGAGTATACAAAATATATAAGTCTAGTTCATATGATATTATGCTTAGTTATAATAAATCGAGTAATATTAAATATGAATGTTATGAATTTGAAAAGCTGTTAAATCAAATTGACATTATTGGGTCAAAATACCAAATTGTGGATACTGTTAGATCAAATAATAAAAAAGCTGTCTATTTAGTAGTTGATACATCAAATATTAAACACATTCTCAAAATAAGACTAAATGATTTTATTACTTCAGATGAATTAAACATTTGTAAAATAATAAAAAGGAATCCTCATCCAAATATTAATAAAATTGGTCCTATTTATCAAACTTCTAAACTATTTATAACTGTCAAAGAATATATTGATGGATCAATGCTGTATCATTTAAAAAAAATAAAGTTGTCAGAGACAATCTTACTATTACTTTTAAAAGATATTCTATTGGGTTTGCAACATTTGCACAATTTACACATTGCACATGGTGACATATCTCCCTACAACATTATGGTAAAATCAAATAATGGGATCTATTTTCCAATTATTATTGATTTTGACCATTCTATTTTACTTGATAAAACGGATGAAATAGATACTAAATCATTTTCTGGTGGCACATTTGGCTATGTCCCGCCAGAATGTGTATATGGTATTCGAAATGATAAATCAGATATTTGGGCACTTGGAGAAACATTTAAATTTATCAATGCGCATCATAGCGGAAAAAAAATAAATGCAATCATTGAACTAATGACAGTTGAAGACCATATTATTCGACCCAATGTTTCTGATTTACTTGAATTATTATCCTAATCTGTATCCATCTGTTCTAGTTCATATTCAAAACGCCGCAATTGGTCAGTAAAATTGGCGATATTGGTAGCTGGTTGTTTTGACTTGACATGTTCCAATCCACTGGAAAAAGTAAATCTACAATGTTGTATTAAAAATGCAATTACTATTGTACAACATCTTCCAGTACCTCGAGTACTAGTAACTAAAATATTACCTCCGGATGATATAACTTTCATTATTTCATCATTGATCACTTTGAAATACTGAAATAAATTTTGATTTACTTCATCTTTAATATTGAGTCTAATCACATTACATTCTGGAATATCAGGAAATCTTACTTCTGCACGCTCAAATGAAATAACATGAGTTATGTGAAAATGCGAGATCATGAATTTACTCTGGGCTGTATATGAATCACTCATATGCAAATTAGGTAATACAGATATCATTGATGTTTTAATTAGTATCAACCATTTTAGGTACTGTGTAAATTTTGGTTTTATCAATTTTTATTTTGGTTTAATCCATTATAAAATAAAAATGCTATACAAGATCACAATATGATTCGCCAAATAATAGTCGCATATCGGGATTAATTATAACGGCATTTAATTTATTCATTGTGTTCTTTGTTATTGATATTAGTAATTTGACTTCCTGAAATAAGTTTAATGTTATGTCCGTTATAATTAATCCATCAACTGTTTTTTCTATGGAAATTGTTGGTAATAATTTTCTAGGACACAATATGACATCATGTGTTATACCCCATTTTGGTAAATAAATTCTGGCTACTGGCAAATCATCATATCTAAGATTAATAATATATCCAATCTGTTCAAGTGTTGCATCTGTTAGACTATGAACAATATTTAACATTTTTGAATATCTCTCTACCATTTGATAAATTTTTCCATACATATTTAATCTAAAATAGACATTAGATGATAAATATGATATAGGTTCATTATTTAGACTTTTCCATAATTGTCTATGAACACATATGTCTGCATATCTTCTCATGGGTGATGTGAAATGTGTATAATATTTCAAATTCAATCCCACATGTTCAGCATTTATAATGCCTCTTTGATAACTTGCTTTTTCAATTGTAGTCATGTAATGCATTTTTATTAAAATATCATCTGTTTTAACCTGTTTAATTTCTTGATGATGTGTTCTGAGAAGTGCATTGATAGGATCATATGATACAATCTGTTCAGCCACCAGTTTATTGGCCAATAACATATATACTGCAATCATTTGATGTGTATCATATATTTCTGTGGGATCAAAAGATTGATTAAAATGTTTTGTTTTTAGTATAAATGCCAAACTATACATATTGTTCAATTCTTTGGATATCATGGTTTGTGCTTGTTCATAACTTAAATTGTCTTTAATATTGATCATAGTTTTTTTGAATTGAACATCAAGCAGTTCACCAGTCATATCTGTCTTGATTATAACGCTAAATGCACGTTTTGGTTCACCTTTCTTTAATGACATGTGATTAATGGATAATGTTGGTGGTATCATATGTTGTGGAAATGATCCAGGTATCTGTGAATACCATGTTTCACATCTTTTTGATAGTTCATTATCTAAAAATGAATTATCTGGAACATATGATGTAACATCTGCTATGTGTATGTAAATTTCAAATATATCATCTACTTTTCTAACACAAATGGCATCATCAATATCATTGCATCCTTCTGGATCAATTGAATAACAATCATTATGCTCTATTGTTAATCGTTCTGGTGTTAAATCTATAATCTCATATGTCTGTCTATCTATTTTTTTTGTCCAATGACCCAATGCAGTAGTTTCAATTAATTTGTGATCACTTTTAGAATCACCCACATTGCCCAAATAATCCATAACAGTTCCTAAAAAGTTGCCATTTTCATATCCATCAATTGTAATAGATACATACACATCTGATTGCAATTCTACTTTTTTTGTTTTGACCAATACTTTTGGCATAAAGTGTAAAAATGGTGTAAATTCTTTTCTAACAAATCCCTTTGCTGGAACTGAGTAAATTCTCCTTGAACTTAAATGTAATATGCCAACATATGGGTTTATTAGTACATCACCCAATATTCCTGAATTAATAGTTCGTCCAATACATATCATTCCATTATCCTTAAATTTTTCTGGTAGGGGGTCAATAATAGAACCATCTGTGATAACATATGATCCATTTTTATAGTCAACAACAAAGTTATCAGAATCCATGATTTATTGTTTTATACAACAATAGTAAATGACTTTTATATCAAAAAATGGATCAATTTTTATTTTTGCAATAAAAAAATATTATTATGATAACCATTTATCAATTTCTTCATCTGCAATATCAATGGCTTTTAATTTGCCTATACACAGTTCTTTCAACTCATCTGTCATTTCTTTACCATTCAATGTTGATAATATGATAGCACTAATTCTTTCACTATTAGAAATATTAATTACTATGTCATCATAAAAGCCCATTAAACTATTTACTAATCTTGTCAATCTACCAGTAAAACATTTACAATCACTCTCCTTTAGTTCATCATCTAATCTTAAAATTAGATCTGTTTTATTAGGGTGCATCATAATACGTCCAAAAACTTTGACAAAGACATCATAAAATGATACTAACAAGATGGAATGAACATCTGCATCATCTAAATATGTCAAAAGGTCCGGCAAACATGAAATAGGCCAAGTTAGGCACTCTTTAACAATCTCATCCTTGGAACAATCAAATGGATCTTTAAAAAGTACATCAATAGAATGTTGGGTTGATGTTTGGATACTAGATGCATGAACATTTTGACTATCCTTGAATATTCCATGATTATTGTAATTTTGCATTCGTTCAATGAATCTTCGAAATCGGATATCCGGTGTTAATTCATTATGTTCAAATATAAATGATGATAATCTTCTACAGTTTAAAAGGGATGATGGTAAAGCAGTCAATTGGTTGAAAGATATATCAAGTGTTTGCAAGTTTGTCAAATGTATGAATACATTATCTGACAATTTTGTTAGCATACTACCATACATATACAACTTGTGTAATCTAATTAATGAATCAAATATGTTATCTGGTAATTTTGATAAAAAATTCAAACCAATATCTAATTTTTCTAAATTGATTAGAGGATCAAATATATTTTTGGGTATTGTTTTTAGTTTAATATTAGCAATATCCAGTGTTCGCAATCTAGTTAATGGAGCAAATATGTTTTCTGGTAAACTGGCAAAATTGTTAGTGAAAATGTATAATTTTTCCAAATTAATCAAACAAGTAAACAGACTTTTTGGAAGGCTATCCAGTTTATTATTAGATATGTCTAATGTGTAAAGATTATTCATGGCTTCATTTGCAAATATATTTTCTGGCAAACTGGACAACTGATTATGTTGCAAATATAGTTTGTGCAAATTGAACAAAGATGAGAACATCTTTTCGGGCAAACTGGACAACTGATTATACTGCAAATTTAATATTTGCAAATTGACCAAAGAGGAGAATATCTGTTCGGGTAAACTAATTATTTTATTAGCGGACAAGTCTAATTTTTGTAAACTGTGCAAAGATGTAAATATTTTGTCTGGTAAATCAACTATATTGTTATGGTTCATGTACAATTTTTTCAAATTGATTAAAGGTGCAAATATATTTTCTGGTAAGCTATTTATTTGATTATCGGAAATGCATAACATCTGCAGATTAGATAATGGTGCAAATATATTCTCCGGTAATTTTACTAATTGCATGTAATTCATGTATATTTTTTTCAGATTAGGTAAAGATTTAAATAAGTCTTCTGTCACAATTATTAAATCCATTAATGTCAAATTTAACGTTGTCTGATTAGTAATTGCTACATGTTTAATTATGTCCATTTCCATTGGAGGTAAATTTTAGAAATTATGCATAAATTGATTAGACATATGACTAATCAATTTTTTATTATTGCTTTATGAATTGATTATTACTGAGAATAATCCAAATAATACAGTACAAATACACATTCTTGTTTTATCTTATTACTAAAATCTTCTTTTGTCATATGATCAATTTTATATAATGATGGTTTTAATGTGCTATCATACAGATACCATTCATTTTCACCTAATAAAAAAAGTGTGTAATAATGCGGATTTATTTCTGAACAACATATAATACTCTGTATTGTCCATTGTAAAGCTTCCTGATTTACATTATTATTATGCTTTAATTTGATTTTTTTCATAATATTAATTTTTTGTGTCAACAATTTGCTATTTTTCTTTCTGTTAATATAAATAGGCAATAATATAGGTATTTCAGAAAAGTGATAGCATTGTGTTGTTTCTATATTATCTTTCTTATTTAATAATGTTTCATCAATCCAATATGTAACCATTGTTGACAACACATTTTCACTATAAATATCATCATCTGGTACAACCTCAATATATGGTAATGTTTTTTGTTCAGATTTCTGATCAATAGCATTTATTGTTTCAAATAACAGGTGTCCAGTCTTGATACCATTAATATAAAATGCATAAAAGTCATTAACATCAAATAAATCAATAATATTTTCATTATATTTCCAATTGCACATTACACAGTAGTTTCTGATTTCATTTAATATTTCAGAACCAATTGAATATCGCCTTCTTACCAAGTCAATGAAATTATACTTTATCATATCCTGTATGTAGTTAAAATCACTATCTTCGCTGTAATGATTTAATAAATTTTCAATATTAGTAGGTCTATAAAATAAAGCAATTAGTAAAGCATCAATGTAAGATGTATTGTATCCATTTTCAACAATTAAATATATATCAGACATATGATTATTTGTATAGATGTGTATTTAGGTCTATTCTTTTTTTGCTGGATCAACAAATGTATATCCCTTGGATCCCGTCAGATAATAGTTAACATCATTCAAATCTGGCAAATCAATTATTGTTATCTTATAATCATCTTCAATTCTCTTTATTTTAGTTTTATCATAATCAGAATTTGTAACAAAATTAATTGCCACACCGATTTTATTATATCTACCACTTCTACCAACTCTATGAATATACTGTTCAGATTTATCAGGAATATCATAGTTGATGACAAGCCCGACTTGTTGAACATCGATACCTCTTGAAATAATATCTGTCGCAATAATCACTCTTGTTATCATGTTTCTAAAATCTGCCAGTGTGGATTCTCTGTCAACATCAGTCAATTTAGAATGTATCATACCCACTGAATGTCCATCTGATTCTAAACTATGTTTTAATGTATCTGCTTTTTCAATTGTATTAACAAATATGACAGCTTGGCAAATATTAATACTTTGATACAAATCTGCCAGAGTATCATATTTCCACTTTTCTTGTCCAACATCAATTTTAAAATTTTTAATCAGATCAAGGCTCACTTTTTCACGCTCAACTAGGATATGAACTGGATTTCTCATAAAGTGTTTTGTTACTTCTAATGCATCATCCCTAAATGTTGCGGAAAATATGCACATTTGAGTTGTAGTTGGTGTACCTCTAACAATCTTTTTGATTTGTTCCAAAAAATCATCCTTCAAAAGAACATCTGCCTCGTCAAGTACAAGCATTTTTAAATTTTCCAAAAGCTTTGTCTTATTTTTGTTGTATTTATCCCTTTCAATCAGATCAACAATACGTCCGGGTGTTCCAACCCATATGTGACTCGTAGTTGCATCATTAAGATTTGTTTTGCTGTCTTTTGCAATTGTTCCACCAATACACAATGCAACCTTTACATTCATGAATCTTGCTATGCTGGTTAAAACAAAATGAATTTGCATTGCCAAATCTCTTGTGTTTGCAACAATAATTGCTTGTGGATGTAAAACTTTTACATCAATTCTTGTCAATATGCCAATTGTAAATGCTCCAGTCTTTCCAGTTCCTGACTGTGACTGTGCAACTATGTCACGGCCATCATACATTGCACAGATTGCCTTTGATTGAATTGCTGATGGTCTCTCAAATCCATATGCATAGATTCCCTTTAGTAGTTCGCCTGCATCCTTGCAAAGGCAATCCATATGATCAAAATCCTTAAAGTCGTATTTTTGATAGTCTATTTCGTCAGCTGTGCTTGTTTCCATTATATAGTTAAGTGATTATATTTACCTTAAGTGTCGTCTAGTTACTTAAACAATAAAATTCAAATTTTTGTGTTTAACACTGGGTTTCACATGATGTATTTTCTAGAACTAGTTCATATTGATTTAGTGGAATACTTGGATCAGATGTGATTAGCATCATACTATATGTTTTTTCTATTTCAATATATGCATCACAATATGTCAAACATTTTTTTAATTCTTTTTTAATTCTCTTAATAACTTTATTATAATATTTAACCAAGCTGGAAAACTTCATATCACATGCTTCATGATATTTTATCAGATCGATATCAAATTGTTTTAGACATTTTATCCCAAAATATTTACTCAATAAAATTAATCTATTCATTGCTTCCTCTTTTGTTTGTTCTGCCCATTTTTGTTTAATATTGTATGGAGGGTTATAGTTTATCATTTTACAACTATCTGTTCTATCAACTTCATTTCCAAACACATATGACATAATATCATATGAATTCATATAAGCTATTTGTTTCAATAAAATATTTTCTATTTCACAAATCATTTCCAGTGGTATTTTTTTTTGTTTCAATATTGTTTCAATCTTTGTGTTGTTTTTAGAACTATTTAATATCTTTGCTACCAAGTCACTCTTAATATAGTTATAAAGAGTGATCTTGAATGCAAACTGCATACTGATTGTTTCCAAGTGAAATATTAATTTTTTAATATTTTTTATTTCAATGAATTGGGCTGCATGCACAATTGATTCATCCAAATAGTTATGCAATGTCAAAACATATTGATGTTCGTCTTGTGTCTTTAATAGTTCGTAATAAACAAAATAGTAAGCATTTGTTGGGTCAATTATTGTACACATTCTATAGTTTTATATATCAATACTTTATTTTTAGGTTATTCATCACACAAACCAAACCCCTTGGCAATACAAATTGCAGCTATTTCAAGTTTGCATGAAATAGTACATGTACCGTCAATATTTCTTCTCTCAAGTGTCCATAGCTCATTTTTTTCCAAATAATCATCCCATTCATCTTCAGATACTAGCTGCTCATATGTTTCTATATTTTTCTCTTTCATTTTTGTCATTGCATGCTTTAGCAAAACAAAATAAGCTGTA
>Ga0214921_10011907_pt1 | contig 10488 bp, 11 predicted proteins | sample LL1505_MetaG_FD_177992 | JGI IMG/M metagenome (GOLD analysis project Ga0214921, IMG submission 177992) | Freshwater microbial communities from Lake Lanier, Atlanta, Georgia, United States - LL-1505 | ecosystem: Environmental > Aquatic > Freshwater > Lake | place: USA: Georgia | collected...
TGCATTGAGACTCATCCTTTTCCCAAGTATTTTCATCTTTAATGTAAATGATTTCTCTCTTTTTGTCGGTACAATGTATCGGACGTTTGGTAACATCGAGCGCATTCAGGTTCTTCACAATAATATTTGAAATACCTTCCACAAAACCCACTTCTCCCACGTTTTCCAGGTCGCTCACTTGCAACTTGATAGATTCTACAAAATCGTTAATATTCATCGCATCCTTGCAGGTCTCGTTTAAGAAAAGGTTCAGGTTGAACGCCTTGTTATGGGAGTTTGTTACCGTATTTGTAGTGTTATGGGTCCCATTTTCTATCACCTTCATCATCATACTTTTCATATCAGAATTCTCTTTCATTAAGTATTTCATAAACTCCTTTAGTTCTTGAATTTCATTTGTTGGCGAATTCTCAGTTAAACTAACATTCGCAGATGGTTCTTTTTCAGAAATACATTTTTTATTATGTTTCCATAATCCAGTTCTATCTTTATAAATTTTTTGACATATTTCACAAATATATTGTTGTGTTAAAGTTTGGTTCATTTGCTTGTTTTGCTTGTTTTTGTTGCCATTTGTTGAATTTATGTGTTTCAGTGTGGTATAATGATTCTCTATATTACTCTTTCTGTCGGTTACATAGTCACAAATTTCACAGCAATATTTATTGCTTGTTTTTTGCTTAATCTTGTTGCCATCCGTTGCCATAAAATAGCCACAGAATATAATTTCGTCATTTTCGCCAAAAAATAAAAAAAATTATCGTCACAAAATAAAAAATATTTTTTCAGCGACCAGACCATAAAATTCAATTATGGTCTCAGAAAAATTTTTGGCATAAAGTATTTTGGGTTTTGAAAATTGGACAAAAAAAATGTCCAAAAATGGATTTTCCAAAAAAGTCTTTACCAAAATGTTTCATCGATACTACACGCGAAGGGGTCGAATTTCCATCGAAAAACCATAATCTCCCTACATTTTGTAGAAAACGCCTCTAAACTGACTTATCCACCACCACATTTTTCAGAATATTTCGCACAATCTTATCCTCTTTTTCCGCGTCGTTATCACCTGAACCACCCATGGATTCTATAATAAGTTTATTGTATTTGTCGGAAACCTTCGAATATGATTTGTTATACTCTGGATTTTGTTCCTTGAATTTGGGTATTAACCGTTGATTCTTTGATACGACCTTTTTAATCATCTTCCGCATTTTGCCTTGCGATTCGTCTTTTTCCCAAATATTGTCATCTTTAATGTAAATGATTTCTCTCTTTTTGTCGGTGCAATGAATAGGACGTTTAGTGACATCGAGTGCATTCAGATTCTTCACAATAATATTTGAAATACCTTCGACAAAACCCACTTCACCGACGTTTTCCAAGTCGCTCACTTGCAATTTAATAGATTCTACGAAATCATTAATATTCATCGCATCTTTGCAGGTCTCGTTTAAGAAAAGGTTTAGGTTAAATGCTTTGTTGTGAGAATTGGTAGTATTGATAGTATTATGAGTGCCATTTTCTATAACCTTCATCATCATACTTTGTTGTTCCATCATCATTGTTTTTAATTCACTATTTTCCTTTATAAGCATCATAATTAAATTTTTGTCAGTAAGGTTATTGGTAATAATTGTATTTTCATGTTCAGATACACACGTATCTTGTATGATACAATTCTTTTTGTGTCTCCATAATCCTTGTCTATGAAGGTATTCTTTTCCACAAAAACACGTAAACATTTCTCCGATATGTTGATTTTTTTCAATTTTTGGCTGTTTTTTGGCTGATTTTTGTCCCTCAATGTAACCATTGGTAACCTTTTTATGTTTAGCACTTTCGATGTGCGATTCGTAATTACTTTTTTTGCACGTACCATAGTCACAATTTTCGCAAAAATATTTCGCGGCTGATTTTTGGCTTATTTTTGGCTTAATATTGTCCCCTAATGTCCCCATTTTATTAAACCAAGAAAAAATAGTTTAAAATTTAAAAAATTTTATCGTCACAAAATAAAAAATATTTTTTATGTCGCGACACCATAAAATTCAATTATGGTCTCAGAAACATTTTTGGCATAAAGTATTTTGGGTTTTGAAAATTGGACAAAAAAAATGTCCAAAAATGGATTTCCCAAAAAAGTCCTTGCCAAATTTATTCATCGATACTACACGTGAAGGGAGCAAAAATGGTGAATAAAATCATGAATTCGCTACAAAATGTAGAGAAAATCTAATAAAATTGATATAAATTTGGCCCAAGAAATGATGGTATATTTCATTAAACATGGTGCATATATGCTCTACCAATAATTATCCAACTGAAAATGAAGCTAAATACCAATCTCACTTTGAAAAATTCAGTTATCCTTTACACATCTTTCAAAAATGGGCCATTGAAGGAATTGTGGAAGGACATCATGTATTGGCCTGTTGTCCCACAGGCAGTGGTAAATCATTGCCAGCCGAATTCGCTCTCGACTATTTTCATTCAAAAGGTAAAAAAACGATTTATTGCTCACCCATCAAAAGTTTAAGTAATCAAAAATTCAGTGATTTCACCCAGAAATACCCCCATGTTAGCGTTGGTATTATCACAGGTGACATACGTTGCAATCCAGATGCCGACGTTTTGGTCATGACCACGGAAATACTTTTAAACAAATTGTATCAAATAAAGAGTAAAGATAATAACATTGCAAATATCGCAAATTCTTCCATATCCTTTGAAATGGACATTGAAAATGAATTAGGTTGTGTAGTGTTCGATGAAATTCATTACATCGCCAATGAAGATAGAGGTCACGTTTGGGAAAATTCAATCATGATGTTACCAAAACACGTCCAAATGATAGGATTATCCGCCACTCTGGATGACCCAGTGAAATTCTCGTATTGGCTGGAAAACCGCGGAGAAGTAAATACCAGTAATAAAATCGTTTATTTAACTGCGAAACATGTGAGAGCCGTTCCATTGATACACTATTCGTTTATCACAGTGCCGCAAGGAATATTCAAGGCGGTAAAAGACAAATCACTTCAAGTAGAAATAAAAAATATCATTAACAAACCATTTGTGATACAAGATGCCAAAAATACTTTTAACGACGAACATTATTTAAAAATGCATAAAATGTTGAAATTATTCGAGTCGAAAGAGATTCGCGTAAAAAAATCACACGCTTTAAATGAAGTCGCCAAATATTTAACCGAAAATGAAATGACCCCTGCCATATGTTATATATTTTCCATAAAACAAATCGAAACCTATTCGAAAGAAATAACAACAAATTTGTTGGAATTTGATTCGAAAGTTCCCTATATAGCAAAAAGAGAATGTGATAAAATTTTAAGAGAAAAATTACCGAATTTTGAAGAATACTTTCATTTGCCAGAATATATAAATTTGGTGTCTCTTTTGGAAAAAGGCATTGCTACCCATCATTCAAAAATGTTGCCCATATTCAGAGAAATCGTAGAAATATTCTTTGCGCGTGGTTATATAAAATTATTGTTTGCCACCGAATCCGTAGCCATTGGTTTAAATTTACCAGTAAAAACTTGTATATTCACAGATATTCATAAACACGATGGAACCAATTTGAGACTATTGTATGCTCACGAATACACTCAAAGTGCAGGTCGAGCAGGTCGTCTCGGTTTAGATACAGTAGGACACGTAATCCACATGAATAACCTTTTCAGAAATGTCGATTCTGTGTCCTATAAAACCATGATGAATGGCAAGCCCCAAACACTTACGTCTAAATTTAAAATCTCGCACAATTTGTTATTAAATTTAATTGATATTGGTGACAATAAATTAGTCGATTTTGCCAAACGTAGTATGGTAACAGGTGATTTAGACCAGCAGCTACAACAATTATATTATAAAATCACCGCATTAAATGGCGAACTAGATAATATGAAAACATGTGCCGCCACCAACCTAAGAACCCCTAGCGAAGTCATACAACAATTTATAGATTTGCAAAAGGCGCTTTCCACTGCGGTAAATAAAAAACGCAAAGATATTGAAAGACAACTGACCCAGTTACGCGATAATTATAAATATATTGAAACTGATAAAATAACTTTTCAGAAAAGGAGTGTAAAAGAAAATGAAATAAATGAATTACAACGGCAGTTTGACGGCGTAAACTCTTATATCAAGTCAGGAGTAGCTTCCGTATTAAACCTATTGAAAGACGAATCATATATAGAAGGTGCTGCTAACCCAGACAATGGTGAATACGATGAATCCAGTTTGAAACTCACCATGAAAGGTAAATTTGCAAGTCAATTACGAGAAGTGCATTGTTTAGCTTTTGCCAAATTATTAGAAGATAAATCGATGGAACATTTAACATCCAAACAGTTAGTATCTTTGTTCAGCATATTCACCAATATTAATGTTCAAGAAGAGTGTAAAAGTATTTGTCCAGGTTCGCGTGATGAAGAAATACAACAAGCCGTCCGTTTATTAACCGTTATGTACAACGATTATCAAAATAAAGAATTCAAATATGGAATAAACACTGGTTTTGATTACACTATTCATTATGATTTGTTGAATTATGTGGAGGAATGGTGTGATTGCGAAAATGTCGAATCTTGTAAAGCGGTTCTGCAAAAATTAGGGAGCGAAAAGGAAATATTCCTAGGAGAATTCGTAAAGGCTCTATTGAAGATTAATAATATATCGTGTGAAATGGAAAAAATCGCGGAAATGACTGGAAATATAGCCTTTCTCAGTAAATTAAAAGAAATACCCAATATGACATTGAAATATGTAGTTACCAATCAATCACTTTACGTATAAAAATATGCCCAGATATTAGGTTGGCAAATATAAACTGTAAAAATTTTTTTCTGTAAATAATATAACATGAGTTATGCAGATATTGGAGCGCTTTGCTTAACCGAAATTATAGGAGACTTTGGTTATAAAGAATTCGCAAACAAAGGTGGTATTAAAAATTTCGCAGTCGGTTCGGTAGGTTATCTAGGTGTAATATATTTTTTAATCAGGTCTTTACAGGGGTCACAAGTTTTATTAGTAAACGCTGCGTGGGATGGGTTGAGCGCGTTGATTGAATCTTTGGCCGCCATAATTGTATTGGGTGAAAAATTCAATGACCCTTGGAAATATGTTGGCATTTTTTTTATTGTTTTAGGGTTGTTCTTTTTGCGTCTTCCAGTAGTAAATGAACATAAATTTATCATTCCGAAATTTTTCGTTTCGTAGTAAAATAAACAACCTAATAATCATTTAAACGTTATTTCTTTTTATCTATAACATCAAATATGGAGGTTATCAATAAAATTATCAACAACAAATATAAAATACTCGAGAGAATAGGAGAAGGTGCCTTTGGCTCTATCTATAAAGGTCAAAATATTAGAACATTGGAACTCGTGGCGATAAAAATAGAGCCCATAGGCAATGGAACCAAGCTTTTAAAAAATGAATCAACTGCATACCAATACTTAAACAATATTGACGGCATACCGTCGGTAAAATGGTTTGGAAAGGACGAAGACAATTATTACATGGTGATTCATTTATTGGGCGACTCTTTGCAAACTATAAAAAACAAGCGAGATTGTTTCTCTCTCAAACTGGTTTTGCAAATAGGTATTCACATCGTAGAATTGTTAAAGACAATACATGAAAAGGGGTTGGTTCATAGAGACATTAAACCAGATAATTTTCTATTAGGCTTAAATAGTGACAGCAAACGTATTTTCATCATTGATTTTGGGTTTTGTAAATCGTATTTATTTGACGGAAAACATGTGCCGCAAAAAAGGACGCATAATTTAATAGGAAGTCGAACATATGCCAGCATAAACGCGCACCATTGTATAGAGCTCAGTAGACGTGATGATTTGGAATCTTTAGGTTATATGTTGATTTATTTTTATACAGGTTTTTTGCCATGGCAGTTGGTCAATTCAAATGATCCCACGAATACCAATGAAACCATTATAAAGAGTAAGCAGTCTATTACGGAAGATGATGCCCTACCCAAGATACTCGTCAATTATATAAAGTATGTTAGGAACCTGGGATTTTCGGAGAAGCCAAATTACGCGTTGATTATAGACGGTTTCAAGAGGGAAATAGAGTTGTAATAGAAATATATCCAAATAAAAACAATTAAAAAGAAATCGTGATTATATTATATTACAATGACCGAAGTCACATCACTCCGTATATATGACAAAATGCCTGAATTTATCGAATCTGTCTTTAGTGTTTTTCAAATGGTAAACAAAAAGGCGGAAACTCAACAAGACAAGAGATTAAAAATGATTGCCTTAGTGATTTTCAATTACGTTAGAAAAACCGCATCAGATTTTAAAGTAAATTTAAAGACACTTGAAACAAAGGAAATAGACTCAATTAATTTGATTCCTATTTTTGAGTATATTGCTTACAATAACATAGAGCTTTATGATTTTGATAAAATAGACGTAAATGATGTCGACACTAGTAAAAAATCCGATTTAGAACGCTTTGTTTTAACACATGTATACTATATTACGCAACCAAGAGCTTAAATGTATTGTTCTATGATATAATACATTTAGGGTTTTATATGAATACTGCCAGTATAACTGTAAATATAGGCGGTTTCAAGGAAATTATAGATACTTATTTACTCACCCATTCTTCGTATGAAAATGGTAAGATTTCGTTTGAATGCGAATACGGTGAACTCATTTTTTTAAAAACGCGCACAAATGTACTTACTGTGTTTGGTATATATATATTTCCAGAATATAGAGAGAAGGGTATTTGTCGCGCTCTGTTGCATTATTTAATCGACGTTTCGGGGGTACATTTTAAATTTTTGTGTATTCAGTCCGTTTTATCAAATATATTGTATGATTATTTGTTGAGGTTTGAGTATAAAAAGAAATATTTTACTATACAAAAAAACGGGTTTTTTTATAAACTGTAGTTTTCGAATACTATGTGTACATGTAGAACCTATATGTATTATGAAAATAATATTTGTCGGTAAACTATATAAAGATAACGCGCGAATATAGTTTATACTATGTCATCTAACAAAGACGATGTTACACCTTCAGAGCACTTAATCGGCCGTGTTAAGTGGTTTAATAACAAAGCTGGTTACGGATTTATTACAGTAACCGACGGAGAACGTTCAGGAACCGATGTTTTCGTGCATCATAGTTCCATTAACGTTGAAAATCAGCAATACAAATATTTAGTCCAAGGGGAATACGTAGAATTTAGTTTAAGTAAGACAACTTCTGGTGCCCATGAATGGCAAGCCGCAAATGTAATTGGTATTAAGGGTGGTAAATTAATGTGCGAAACTAGACGTGAATTTAAAATGTCTAGAAGCACCTATAAGACAGAAAGGGGTGATGAAACCGAACCAAGAGCCGCCAGACCAAGAGACACTAGACCAAGAGTTCGCGGAGAAGGACCTAGAGAAAGTGGGGATAGAAAGAGTTGGACTTTAGTAAATAATGCAGCTGATAGTAAACCACGTGGTAGACCTCCTCGTCAAGGCGCCACCGTGAATACTGAAAATAAATAAAAATTTAGACAAAATATACTATGCGAATAATTTCAAAAATAACTTTACTATTTAACTATTTTTGAAAAACTTAAATTATTACAATATTATATAATGAGTGATGATGACTATAAATCGAGTTCTCCAGAAGCTCAGTTAGGAGGCGCACGAAGAAAAAATGGACATAAGACGAGTTGTTCGTGCCATATTTGCGAGAATATGAAAAATAAAGCTAAAAGAGGAGGCTATGAAGAAGATGCTGAAAAAGAAATGGTAAAACGAATGGGTGGTTCTAATAAAAAAAATGGTCATAAGCCTAATTGTGGTTGCCCTATTTGTAAGAATATGAAAAATGCCAAGAAAAAGGGTGGCGCAGATGAAGATGCACTTGATGTACCTGATGTAAAAGAAGGTGGTCGTAAAAAGAAATGTAACGGACATAAAGCGGATTGTAAATGTCCAATTTGTAAGAATATGGCAAAAAACAAGAAAGGTGGAGAAATACCTGATATTGAAAATGGGCTTAGAGGAGATATCGAAGAAGGAGGTATTCCTGCTGAGAAAAAGGAAGAAGTTGCCAAGACTAGTGGCAAGGAAATTGTCGCAAAAGATGACGAATACGATTTGTTAGATGCTGCCGAAAAAGGGGAAGCAGGACCAAATATTGTAGGAGGCACACGCAAAAGACGCGGCTCTAGAAAATCAAATGGACACAAGGCTAATTGCGGATGTCCTATTTGTAGAAATATGAAACATGGTAGAAAGACGCGCCGTCATAGAAAACGCAGTCACAGACGTCGTTAACCGGGATACATCGGTATACAAAAGTAGTGCCTCTATATACCTATCTATTCATATAAATAATATTTATAAAAATCGATTTAAAGTTTACTTGACAAATGTAGATATAGAATGACTAACGCACCAAGTGTTGAACAATCAGCAGAACAATCAAGCAACGAATTATGTGAACAATTTGAAGGCATTGTAAACGGATTAAACAATGTTAAAACACAAATATCAGCGCTTCAACAAAACCTTAAATTATTAGAAAAATCCGTGAAAAAACAAATGAAGGGATTAAAAAAGGAAGTTATTAAAAACAAGAAAAGTGGAAATAGAAAACCATCTGGGTTCGCCAAACCAAGTAAGGTGACAAAAGAATTATGTCAATTTATGAACAAAGAAGAAGGGACTGAAATTGCGAGAACTGAGGTCACGAAGGCAATATGCTCTTATATAAAACAACATCATTTGGAAAATTCTTCGAATAGTAAGATTATTACACCTGATGACAAATTAAAAGGCCTTTTGGGTATTGAAGAGGGTCAAGAGTTGACTTATTTTAACATTCAAAAATATATGAATAAACATTTTGTAAAAGACGTCGTTTTAGCATAGATAAAGCGTTAAACACTTATAAATTTAATTTTTGCACCTCGTAAAAATTAAATACTTATTCCGCACCATTTATGCGTTGCCTTGGTGATATTCAACAATTGTTAGTTCGTCCTCGTGTTGTTCGCACGATAGCTTCCATAATAAATATAATAAATACATTTAATTTGCTATTTTAAATTACTCGTATTACTATATATTTATGTCAAATATAACTGCCATTATTGCGGAAACGGTGAATAAATTATTTAAAAACGAGGTTAATCATTATATTTTTATTTATACCCCTCCAAAAGTAGGCTCTACAACATTAGTCTCTTCTTTGAGAATATCTTTAGGTAAAAGTTACAACATCATTCATATTCACGATGAAGTAATGCTGGAAGTATTAACTGGTATAACCAATGTAACTATAAATGATATATTGAATTATTTGTCGAATTCAGGTAAAAATGTATACGTGATAGATGTGTATAGGACACCTATAGAGAGAAAGATGTCGGCTTTCTTTGAGAAAATAGCGCCTTATCACTTTAACAATCAAGAGGAAAATATTAATAAATATTCTGTACAGCGTGTCGCGAATAGGTTTAATAAAGTGTTTCCTCATTTAGAAAGTGGAGACCATTATTTCGATAAATATAACATAGCCGATCCTGTGCCATTTGATTTTACAAAAAAATATACTCTTCAAGAAGTGAATAAAATAAAATATATAAAGTTACGCTTGTGTGATTCGAATTTATGGGATACTGTTCTCTCTGAAATATTTCATTCCGATATCGTATTAATTAGCGATTATAAAACAGAAAATAAAACCATAGGGGACCTGTATAATAAATTTAAAAATGAGTATCGATTGCCTTTGAATTTTTTGGAAGATATCAAAGGTTGTAAATATTTAAATTTTTATTATAATGAAGAAGAGAAAGAGACGTATTTTAATTTTTGGAAGCGAAGGATTTGTAATGATGTGGTACCGTTTACATCAGACGAATTTAAATTTTATATGACAATATGCTTAGAGAATCAGTATATAAATGATATTCAAGGGGAGCATTATATAGATAATGGTTGTTTTTGTAAATATTGCATTAATAAACGTAGAGATATTTTTTTTCGAGCGAAAAATGGAGAGAAATACTTCGATAAAATTATACATTCCGACGTGGTGCATGAAGTAAAACAAAAAACTAAAAAAAAGGTGTTGGATGCAGTGAATCATAAAATAATGAATACAAAATTTAAACCGAAGCAATTCAAAATTAAAATTGGAAATGCATAATTTTTTGAAAGAGGATGGGGTCATACATAGGGAACCTGGGTTCCCCAGAAATGCATAATTTTTTGAAAGAGGAGGGGTCATAGGGAACCTGGGTTCCCCAGAAATGCATAATTTGTTGAAAGAGGAGGGGTCATAGGGGAACCTGGGTTCCCCAAGAAATATTATAAAAAAAATGTAAGTGAGTAAGAAGTAAGTAAAATAAAAAAAATTGAAATAATAAAAAGAAGGTGGTAAAAGAGTA
>Ga0214921_10011908_pt1 | contig 10487 bp, 8 predicted proteins | sample LL1505_MetaG_FD_177992 | JGI IMG/M metagenome (GOLD analysis project Ga0214921, IMG submission 177992) | Freshwater microbial communities from Lake Lanier, Atlanta, Georgia, United States - LL-1505 | ecosystem: Environmental > Aquatic > Freshwater > Lake | place: USA: Georgia | collected 2015-05-28
TCTTCTATTCATAAAGAATCAGAGAAGAGACCATCAGATCCTGACCTTGAGTACGAACGGGATGAAAAAGATTGGTGGTGGTGTGACGATGTATGACTCAGCAATTACAGAATAAAATCAGGCCAACCTAAAGACAAAACCCCCACCATTTCTAGTGAGGGTTTGCTTTTCTGGTGGGCCCACCAGGACTTGAACCTGGGACCAAAGGATTATGAGAGCAGATACTCAAAAAAAACCACTAGGATTTCAAGAGGTTAAAGCGTCTTATTATCGGTGTGTAGTGTTTTGTGTGGTGAAGTAACTGAACTTTTAGAAACATGTATCTCACTCTTTGGTTTTGAAAACTACATGATTTTTGGAGCAACCATCTAGCACCTCGTTACTCCAAAATACTTGTGATAGATTCAAGCTTTACTTTAAGTAACGCCTTGACGAATGGCGCTTATCGATCCAAAGCAGATGCTTAAATAAAGACGGGCGCCTCAGGCGCCCGTTCTCGGAACTACGGTAAATTTAACTTACCAACTATAAGCATAAGAACCAGAATAGTTAGAATTGGGACCGACAGTGATTGTTTTATTAGCAATATCTGTGTAATTAGTTACATCATTATCCAATATCAAGCGTCTTGCCTTTAAATCAGTTGCTGCAGCCGTCCTAGCGGCAACGAATGCCGCCCTAGTTGGATAACGCTCAGTAAGGGATTGGCGGGAATCACCAGCGATAGTTCTTTCAGCTGCTGTGCTTGCAAACGGCACAAACTGACCAGCACCTTCAGCACCATCTAAGCCATCTGATTTTCCACCAAATGTAGACCCCTTCCGTAACGCCCAACCAGAACTTGTACCTACAGGCACAGTGACTTCTGGTAAACGAATGCCGGCAATATCATGACCGTCTGCATCTACCTTTGGAACAGCAGCATAGTAGAAAGAACCGGTTGCATTGTTAGTAATAGGATCCAAAATACCTTTATCGTATAGCGGACCAAAGTTCCAGTAGTTTCTGACTGTCACCAAACCTGAGAAGGTATCTATCGAAGTTGGAATCGTTGGATAACCTATGTCAGCTCGTGCCACTTGACTAATGCCCTTGGCTGTATAAATGCCAGTCGTAGGGATTTTGACAGCGGTGCCCGCGGTTACGCTTGGATTAGCACTTGCCGGAGGGCTGACATTGCTCGTAATCCACTCATCCAAAGCCACCCAAAGACCCCGGTTTAGAGGTATTTGATCAACTTGCGACCCAAATTGAGAATTAGAGCCCGCTGTGTAAGTTGCGGTGCTTGAAGGAGTGCCGCCGTGGGGCCCGCTAGATACTAGGTAGTTGCGAACGTTTACCGGCTCCACCAAATCTGCACCAGTATTTGGATGGCTGGTTAATACTGAACCAGCCTTCACCCATATCTCATTAGATGAATACAAATTCATTACCTTAGGGCAAGTATTGGTTGCAGTACAACGCACATTACGGCCATCGGTTTTACCAGTTAGAACATCAGTAGTAGTCGTGTATGAGAATGGAAATACCGCCTCTAACTGAGCAATGTGATTTTGGCGATTACGTTCTGTACGGCCTACTTGCGCAAAGCGGTAATTAATGCCTAGTCCATTCCCTCCTCCAATGGCGTTCAAGTTGCCATCAAATACCTTAGTACCATCTAAAGCTTGATTAAAACCAAGCCAGACGTAGTCATTGAATAAGCGTGCGGGCTGAGACCAAGTCCAGGAAGCGACGCTCTTAATATAGCCAGCCAATGGATTAGCAGTGCCAACGGTATCAGTCTTTGCATTGCGCAACCATGCGACAAAATCGCGCATCGCTGCCAAACCAGCCGTTGCTACGTACGGGTCCTTAGCGGTGTATGTCAACTCATAAATCCAGCTTTGTGAAAACTTAGATCCATCCACAAAAGCAATCGAGTTGGTATTTGTAGATGTGGAGCTAACAGCACAAGAACTTTCTCCGCCCCACTTCCATAAGCTTGAAGGAACTACTTCTGCTGTGTCAGTCATATACTGACGCCTAGTCAATACCGCTTTTGTAGTATCGGTGCTTGAAGGGCTGTAATAAGTCGCAAAGCATGCAACGCCTCCTGAAGTATCGCTTACAAGATACTCATACATTGGACCAGTAATGGAGGAGCCATCAGGGTTAACCGCCAAAGGTAATACCGCTTTGATCAAGTCCGCAGTAGCTGTAGCCATTGGCTCGGCATCCCATCCAGACCACACCAAGGTGTAACCCAGATTCATGAGAAATGCCGGGTATGGAGAAGTATTGTCGATATCAGTTGCTGCGCCAGGATTATTCGAACTTTTCATGCCAGCAAAGAGGTTATATAGCTTGTTGCCACGGTTAGGGGCTTCATAAAAGACCTTACCGTTCCCCTTAGATAAATCTGAAGGTTGAAGAATAAAGAAGTCAACTGAATACTCAACTAAACCTTGAGCGTTCTTTTTTGCCAAGGCAATATCCGTAATCACTTGATTCTTAGGATCTGCGGGGTCGATGACGCCGTAGGCAGTGCCACGAATCTTGTCATAGGTGCCTACAGTGCCAAATTTAGTGGCACCAAATGTCGATTTTTCACTCTTAGCTGTGTCCATTACAATTTTAGTAATACCAACTGTAGGTGGTGTGGCTGGGGTGCTGGTAGTGCTGCTACCACCAGAACAGGCAACCAAGCCAATTGAAATGGTACCGACAAGAACAAACTTACTTACCCAAGATAAAGACGCTGTTTTTTGCATATTGCCCCCTAAAGATAGTTATTTTGATGATTCTTTTATAAGTTCTAGAAACCATACTAATTGACTCAAATCGAAAAAACGAAGAATTAAGGGTAAACATTACCTAAGGTTTTCCCTAAAAAATCCTAAAATGTAATGAGATCTTCAAAAATTACTGCTAGTGAAAAAAAACCGCTATGAGCTATAAGCAACCCCCCATGCAAGTCCTTTTGTTTGATCTCAATTAAGGTAAACACAAAAAATATTCAATCGATCTGCTAGAGGACGTCCACAGAAAATGATTAAAACCATGTTGAAGCCTAGAAGCCTCTTTTTTCTAGTACTAGCAGGTGTGTGCCTAGCTATCGTCGCATGGCTCTCAGTTAGAAGTACGCTGTTCGCCACCCAATATGAATGTCATGCGACTGGTGAAAGCTTTCGTTACGTTGATGGCATCAGAAAAGAACAAGAAATTCCCAAACGCATTGAATTTACGCTCACGCTCTATGAGTATGGAGGGCATTTTACAATCTCTAAAAATGAATTTTTTCCAGAGCTACAAAATCCTCAGATCGTGCTGGATCGTAAGAAAAGTAATCCTGTAGATGCCTTCTATAACTATGACGTTATTAACAGTGAGACGAAGTTTAGGACAGTGAGTTCACTGATATTTAATCGCGTTAGCGGTGACTACAAGATCTTTCATCATCGCTGGATTCCGCCTAACGAGTGGAAAGACTCTGATCTTTACACATTCCAGGGTTACTGCCTCCCTGCTAAGAAAATTTAAGGCCACTACTCGTTGACACTCTCTTTACAACCATCACATAAAGTAATGCGCAAATAACAAAACCCCCACCATTTCTAGTGAGGGTTTGCTTTTCTGGTGGGCCCACCAGGACTTGAACCTGGGACCAAAGGATTCCGGTTTGTGTAGCTTTCACTACTCCCTGGACTATGCCTTCATCATATCGATTGCTCGACTTAGATGGGTGCCGTCTAGTCTCTACACCTTCAAAGCGATTTATCGCTAAGCTTGGCTCGGCGTTAGCTTGTGCAGCTTTTGGCTACCTTTAGCTTTCTCCGAATTTGACACCATCCCTTATGCAGTTTCCACGCATAAGGCACAACTTTCGCTATGAGTCCTCTGCTCTAACCAACTGAGCTATGGGCCCTTAATCGTTACATTTACTACACACCTTTTAAGGGATGTTTTTTACTGCAAAACCACACTAAAACCGCATTTACTACACACCTCGGTTTTTGCTCCGGTGTGTAAGCGGTGTGTAGTGAATTTAAACCGCCTAATTCACCACTAACCTCTTGAATCTATTGAGGTCTTTGCGACAAGACCCCTAGGGCTTCTTTCTTATGAGAGCAGATACTCAAAGAAAACCACTAGGATTTCAAGAGGTTACAGTGTCTCATTATCGGTGTGTGAGTATTTGTGTGATTAGATTAACAAGATCATAAAATGTAATACCTCGCTCTTTGATTTTCAAAAGCAAAGGATTTTTGGAACAACCAACTAACACCTCGTTGCTCCAAAGTACTTTTTTAATGATTTATAAGCGTTACTTTAAGTAATGCTCGAATGTAGTTTTTAGCGGACACTAACTCCTTCAGCACAATTCGAGCGTGCGTGCTACGCCTTAGAGAAATTCGCTGTTACCTGAATATCTAACTATCTTAATACCTTACGCGATAAAAATGGTGCTTTGTAATACCGTTGGTAGCTATATTTCGATAGACTTATTGTACAATTATTTTGGAATCACCCTGCTGCCACCAACATGTATTAAAGTGTTATCAAAATTAATGTTTGTGCATGCTTATGCATTATGAAGTTTGAAGTCAGCATCTACTTACCATATCAAATGAGGTGTTTATGAAGCGGGTACTTATTGCTTTTAAAATTATTACCCTGACTCTTGCACTTAGTGCTTGCGGTGGTGGAGGCGGAAGTACAACACCCTCGAGCACTGCTCCAGCCGCATCAACTGCTACCCAATTATCGATTTCTCAAGCCTTATTTGCGGAAAAGTCTTTATCAGCAAGCGGACAACTATCTTGCGCAAGTTGTCATGCTGATGAAACAGCCCATTCCACGGCCTCTGGAGTTTCACTTCCGGTAGGCGGCGTACTGATGAATCAACAACTCTCCCGAAGCAGCCCCAGTCTGATGTACAAATCTACTACTCCAACATTTAGCTTTAATAATGCTGGCGAGGCTATTGGTGGATTTGATTGGGATGGGCGAGTCAACACATTGGCAGATCAGTCTGCAGGCCCTCTTTTGGCAAGCGCCGAAATGGCCAATGGCAATATCAATACTTTAGCTGCAAAAGTAAGGGCTCTGAGTTACTTCAAAGATTTTGCTAGTGTATTTAACGTTCCTGCAAATGCGACCGACCAGCAGGTATACGACATCTTGCGAACTGCATTTGAGACTTATCAGCGCCAAGATCCAGACTATTTACTTTTTAATAGCAAATTTGACCGTTTCTTAGATGGTACTGTCAGTTTAAGCGCCTCCGAAGAACGAGGACGGCAACTATTTAACAATCCTAATAAAGGTAATTGCGCTAGCTGTCATAGCAGTCAAATTGGCCCGGGGCAACAGCGTCCACTTTTCACTAATTTTCGTTATGCTGCCTTGGGAGTTCCGCGAAATAATACGAGTACCGCAAATCAAAATGCTTCATTTTTTGATATGGGATTATGCGGCCCAGTCAGAACAGACTTAACAGCACGCACTGATCTTTGTGGCCAATTTAAAATTCCTACCCTAAGAAATATTGCAATTACTGCCCCATATTTCCATAACTCAGCTATAGATACCTTAACAAATGCTGTTCGATTTTATGCAACTCGAGATAGCAATCCTGCTCTTTGGTATCCAACAGTGAATGGAGTTGTTGTCAAATTTAACGATCTTCCTGCAAACCTAAGAGGGAATGTTCCAGTTAACCGGGCACCATTTAATTCAAACTTATCAGCCCAAGAGATTGACGACATCGTAGCATTTTTACTCACCTTAACTGATGATCGTACTGCACCTGCAAACCTGCCAACCATTCGAAATTAAAACCAAATCTCATAACAACGCCGTATTTTCATACTTTAGCCTGCCCAGCACGATTTAAACCTGCGACCCACGCCTTAGAAGAATTCGTGGCTACTGGAAAGTCAAACAATTTCAATGACTTACACGCTTGAATCAGGACTGTGTAATAAACTGTGCAATGCATAAGTGTCGCCTTAAGTAATCCTCAGAATACAAACCCCAACCAGCGCTGATAAGTGTTTCTGAGTGTATTGGAGTCATAGGAGATCCCAACTAAGCATTTATATATTAATAGCCATGAATACTCTTACCAACTATCCCCACCCTCATCGCCCAGCTTGATATCAATGGTATGAAGATATGGCAAAAAATTCCATTAAAAAGTCTGAAAATCTTACAAAGTAAATGCGCATGCAGATATGTCGTCTCGTCTTACTTCTGATCCCTGCCACTCTGCTAATGTTTCATAAACGTCATCGAGAATAGCTTGGGGAGCTTTATTTCGATTACTGGACAGCACTTCCATGAGCCGCTTATTACCAAATGCAATGCCTCGCTCATGCCCTACTTGGTCAATAACGCCATCCGATACCAAAAGAAACATATCACCTTGATTGATTTTTAGGCGACATGTTTCAAGAGGGGTATGTGGCTCGATTCCAGAATAACCTAAGGCACGCCTCTCGCCCGATATGCGCACAACCGCAGAATTACTATCCGATGGGACAACATATAAGTTTGTCCTTGCGCCTGAAAAAAACAATTCATTATTGGATTTATCAATCCTACAAATAGCCCCATCAAAGCCGTCATCTGATTCTGCTGCTAATGCATCTTGATTTAACAATGATCTAATTAAGTCACCGCATTTTGACAAAGCAACGCCAGGATCAATCTGAGGGTCGATGTGGTAGATACGGTCTAGGCTTGAGGAAACAAGCATCGAAAGAAGTGCGCCAGGAACGCCGTGACCTGAACAGTCAATCAATGCAATGGAGAAATCATTATCATCGCCAGGTGTTGTCCAGTAAATATCGCCCCCGATAAGGTCGCGAGGCTCCCATAAAATTCCAGAAGCATTAAATCTACGGTTCATCACTACATCAGAGGCAAGCAAACCCCTTTGAATCCTGCTGGCATAGTTCACGCTATCCATGTGATGCGAAAGTGCTGTCTGCGCAACCGCTTCGGCCTTTTCGGCAGAACTAATTGCAGCAAGCAAAAGAGACTGTTTTACTTTTAACGACTCCGAAAGAACCATTTCAGAAAAAGAAACGCTTGATTCAAGTAATTCAAAACTGATATCAAAGGTATCGGAGTTATCGCCATTACTTCGGCGGGGTAATTGATCATTTATCCTAACACTAATTTGAAATTGAGCGGGAAAGCTAAGTCGTAATAAACCATAAATTATCCCCTCACAATAGGGCGTAATTGAAGGCACAGAAAAACTTCTAAAAGTTATTTGACAGTTATCTTTTGCGGTTCTTTCAAAGAAATAACCAAAATTATCAGCGTGATTTTTTGTATCGCCTCTAACGCCACTGTGTAATAAATCAACTAGCCTCGATACAGAATCAAATGCAACTTCAAACTTATCTATTTCAATATTTTTCCCTGAAGTAGCATCCAATAAGTTGCTGGATATATCATCTACAACGCTCTTAAGCCTTGAACGAACAATATTTTGATATGCAAACCCAATAGAATACAAAGCTTCATTGCCAAGTTTCTTATGAATATCCGAAAAACATTGGTGCTGTAATTCTCGTGAATACCATTCATCCAATTGAATGTGATCAACCCCATATTTAGAAAGCAAGCGACTGCCCATTCCTCCAAGATCATTCATGCTATGAAGCATCCCAGAGAGGAGTGCGCCCGTAACTAATGGTTCTGTTTGTGAGTACGTCATCATGCCTCTAAAAAATTTAAACAGTAAAATTGCAAAGCAAATACATACTAAAAGTAATTAGCTACTAGAAATAGCTTCTAATTTATGAACGGCACGTTTTAAGTCCTCAAGCAATGACAGTCGCTCTTGGAGTGTTAAATCAGGCGTGGGTATATTGAAAGTATCATCTTTAGATACTCTTATATTTAATGTGCTCATATCAACATGGTCGTCGTCCAAAATGTTGATAACGCTGTATGTTTGTATTGGCCTATTAATGCCTTTAAGAGTTAAGACATCTTTGCTTATGACCTTAACGTGATCCTTTATTAGCGCATATGTATCTGATGAGATTAGGATGCCACCAGGCTCCGAAGCGCTTTCTATGCGGGCCGCTAAATTTACCTCTCCACCAATGATCGTATAAGACATTCGATCACTACTGCCAAAATTACCCACATTACACCAGCCAGTATGAATACCAATTCGCGTAATAAATGGGTGCTGAAGACCTTGGTTTTGCCATTCTGTATTTAAGGCAGATAGTCGACTTTGAATTTCTAGCGACATCCTCACGCACGCTAGAGCATCCTCTTTATCGCCCCTCGTATCCGGATCACCAAAAAATGCCATCATGCAATCACCTATAAACTTATCGATTGTTGCCCCATGCTTTGCAGCAATATTCGATAGCTCGGTAAAATATAAATTGATGTATTTTGTCAATACCTCTGGTTGCAGCAACGATGATGTATTGGTAAAACCCTGAATATCAGAAAAAAAGACGGTTAAAAGCTTACGCTTAGTTTTAATTTCATCCACTTGATCGCCATTAAATAGCGACTCGTAAATCTGCTTGGGCAAATATTTAGACAGCTGTCCTGCAATCTTTTCAACCTTTGCCTTTTCAAACTCAAGCTCAGCTGAAATACTTTGTAATCGGCGCTCATTTTTATCGCTAATGCGAATTAATTTAGAGGAATTTTTGAGTAACTTCGAGTAGTGGTTAGTTAAAGTGCTTAACTCAACGAGCAATTGATCCGCAGATAAATCGGTTGCAATATTTTGAAAGTGATCTAGAAGAATCTCTTCTTTAGTCAAAATAGAGTCACTCATGACTTAATCGCTATACAGGTATTAACTCAAAATTGGCTAAACTTAATTCTTCAGAAAACTCCTCTCCAAGCTCTTGCATATTGTCATCATCGGCAACGTAATGCCATTCAATCTTGACTGAATTTCCACTGGCTGCAGATTCTTCCATTGCGGTAAACAAGTCCATAATTACTTTTGCTGAAGAGCTATTAAAATACTTCAATTTGAATTTGCAAGTAATCGGCTTGTCTTGCTTGGTACCTAAAAAGGCTATAACTTGCCCAATTGGTTGAGTATAAAATTTGGTTGTATCTTCAGGGTAGGACTCACCCTCCAAAACAAATTCATATGTATCAAGGTTTAGTTTTAAGCTAGGTGTTCTTGCGGTTGGGGAAATATCGATGTTATCCATGCTAAACCTTTAAAAATTTGCTTCAAAACAAAAAAAGTCGAGATTTTCTTCCGCGTTTTCTACGATGTCGTAGTTCCAATTTCCGTTAGCCTCGCGAGCGATTGAAATAAAACCTACACCGGCCCCTTTTGAGCCTTCTGGCGGACCATTGCGTAACTGGTTACGCATCAATGCGCCTAATTCTTTTCTATCCAGTCCCCGAATAGATTCCAACTGTTCTTTGAGCTTAGCGGTGTCAGATGAGTGAATCATGTTGCAACAAGTGACAAAGTGTTGACCATTAGAATGCTCACCAATAGCAAGTAAACCAAAAGGCAAAATTGAAGATTTCGCAGGGTCATCCGCATTTTCTTGATGGCCTTCAATATCAGAATGAACTGCAGTTTCTGCTGAATATCGAATGACATTTTGGACTTGCTCAACAAAAGCTGAAAAAACACCTCTAGAAATCTTTTGATCTGTCTGGTCTATTTCTAACTTAGTTCGTAGCGCATTACCAATGCCAGTCAAAATATCTTCATTAAGATATCCACTATATGAAAAAACAATACCTCGTTTATCGAGCTCTCTGCGAAAACTGAGATAAGACTTTCCGTCGAGGTTGTTTTGTAAAGTCATATGCTTTTCTTTATTAATTGGGATCAATAATTACACTTAATTTTCATTAAGCAGCTGAAATCAGGGTTTTAATACTAATCGCTGACATAAATTCAATGCACAAAAAAAGTAAAAAATAGCTTCTTTGGAACTACAAGTTTTTAGTAACGTACCCATTGAATCCGCACCCCGCTTAGAGACTACATTTTGATTAGCAACAAAATATAAAAAGATCTCAAAGAAAATGATGATTTTTTTGATAATACATAAATTTTATATAAACTTTATGTCGTGGATGCGCACTCACTATTGTTTTTTGAACAACGCTAATAGCACTTAATGGTATACCCTAGATTATATCGGAAGCGCACTTCAACGTTATGTCGACTAATGCGGAACAGACAGAGCAACTCAGATTTATATGCGGAACTAAAAGTTTTGAAGGATGGGGTGGAACTTGTTTGGCCTGCCCAGCACGATTCGAACGTGCGACCTGGGCCTTAGAAGAATTCGTGGCTGTTCGAATGTCTATGTATTTCAATGAGTTACAGCGTTAAAACTAGACTGTGTAATAAACTGTGCAATAAGATTTGTTGGGAAAACGGACATTTTCAAGCGTCCATTTAAGAGTGGCTTGTATACTAAGTTTTTGCTCAGGGAAAACTAGTAAAAATAAGTAATTAGGGAACT
>Ga0214921_10011910_pt1 | contig 10486 bp, 9 predicted proteins | sample LL1505_MetaG_FD_177992 | JGI IMG/M metagenome (GOLD analysis project Ga0214921, IMG submission 177992) | Freshwater microbial communities from Lake Lanier, Atlanta, Georgia, United States - LL-1505 | ecosystem: Environmental > Aquatic > Freshwater > Lake | place: USA: Georgia | collected 2015-05-28
ATCCCGAACAGGACAGTGAAACGATTCAGCGCCGATGATAGTGCGGGTTCCCGTGTGAAAGTAGGACATCGTCAGGCTCTTATAGCGAGAAACGCCCCATAGAAATATGGGGCGTTTTTTTTCGTCTCTTGTTTTCTGCTTTTATAAATTGACAATCAAATTGTCTTGGATGGCAAGCGCCTGGCTGCGTTGCAAATCTTTCAAGAGGTCTTGAACCCAATCTTGCACACTCATGTGAGGTGCATGCGTCTGGTGCAGCGTTTGAATGTAGCGAATGCCCGTTGCCCACTTCATAAAATCAGCGCTGGCAACTTGGTGCAATTCCAACAATTTGTACTTCAACAAAACCTTGGCGCCATAGCGTGCGTGTTTTTCAGGATTTTGCACAAACGCATCCAGCTTCTTTCTGGCCACAACCAAGGCGCTCTCAACATCTTGAAAAATAGTGCCGTGACCCGGAATGATCCATTTGGCTTGAAGTGACTCAATCAAATCGAGGGTTTGGCTCACTTCGTTGAATGCAGACAAGCCTTCCAACTCCGGAAACACCACACCAAATCCATTGGCCCACAAAGCATCTGCAGAAATAAGGACGCGCTGTGAAGCTTCAAACAAAATTACAGAGTGCGGGTCGTGCCCGGGTGCAGCCAAAACTTGCCAATCTAAATTGGCCATTCGAAGTACTTGTCCGTGCTGGAGCAACGCATCAAATTGAAAACGGGGACAAAGCTGGCCTGTGGGCTCATAGCTCAATGCAGCTTCATCCCAAACGGCCACCGCTTTTGATTCGCCAGGGGGAATGTGCGTTGTGATGTTGGGATAACTTGCCTGCAAAATGGCGTTGCCACCACAATGGTCACTGTGCAAGTGGGTGTTCACCAAGCGATCGAGGGGTCTGCCATTCAATGCGTTTTGCACCAGCATCAATGTTTGCGACTGATGCGTCACATAGCCACTGTCCACCAGCGTGGCCGAATGTTCATCGGTGAAAAGGATGTTGTTGGCAGACAGCCAGCCCCTCTCAAAAACTTGCAGCCCGGGGATGTTCAGTGATTGATCAGGTGCCAATCTATCAGACCTGGTTAAATATGTATCAAAATTTAAACAAGGGGTTCAGTGCGTATTGCTTCTGAGCTCACGTCGCAAAATTTTGCCGACGTTGGACTTGGGCAATTCATCTCTGAACTCAATGTACTTGGGTCGCTTGTAGCCTGTGAGGTTGTCGTGGCAATACTTGGCCACGGCATCTTCGGTGAGCATGCTGTCGCCGCGCACCACAAAGACCTTGATGGTTTCGCCTTGCATGGCATCGGGAATGCCAATGGCAGCACACTCCACCACGCCGGGGCACAGTGAAATGACGTTTTCCAATTCGGAGGGGAACACGTTAAAGCCGCTCACAATGATCATGTCTTTCTTTCGATCGACAATTCTGAAAAATCCTTTTTCGTCCATGATGCCCACGTCGCCCGTGCGCATAAAACCATCGGGCGTGAAGGCTTTGCGTGTTTCTTCTTCTTGCTTGTAATAGCCCACCATGACGTTGGGTCCGCGAATGCAAATTTCACCCGACTCACCTTGAGGCAAGCTCTTGCCATCGTCGTCTTTGATGGCCATTTCAATGCTGGGCAAAGGCAAGCCAATGGAGCCGCTGAATGAAGTTTGCGTGACTGGGTTGTTGGTTCCAATGGCGCAGGTTTCGCTCATGCCCCAGCCTTCAATCATGGCGCTGCCTGTGGCGGCTTGCCAAGCACGGGCCGTGCCTTCAGAAGCGGCCATGCCGCCTGCTTGCGTGAGACACAGATTGGAGAAATCGATGGTCTTGAACATGGGGTGCTGCATCAAGGCATTGAACAACGTGTTGACGCCAGGCAGCAGGTGGAAGGGCCGCATTTTGAGGGTTTGAATGAACTTGGCAAAGTCGCGCGGGTTGGGCACCAAGGTGAGGTGCGAGCCTTGGCGAATGGCCAAAAAGCAAAGCGTCAATGCAAAGATGTGATACAGCGGCAGTGCGGCAATGCTATTGACTTTGCGCAAATCGGGCATGCGCTGCAGGGCAGGCGCAAACCAAGTTTCGGCTTGCAAAATGGCCGCCACAATATTGCGGTGAGTGAGCACGGCGCCTTTGGACAAGCCGGTGGTGCCGCCGGTGTATTGCAAGAAAGCAATGTCATCCAGCGTCTGCGGTACAGACCTGAAATTGAGATTTCGACCCACCGCAATGGCCTGCTTGAACGAGGTCACTTGGTGCTTGTCGCCCAATGGCAATTCAAACTCAGGCACCATTTTGGCCAAATGGCGAACCGCAAAAGTGATCCATCGGCCGTAGAAGGGACCCAACAAATCGCCCATCGATGCCAAGACAGTGTGCTTGACTTGAGTGTGTTCAATCACTTCGCTCAAAGTGGAAGCAAAGTTTTCCAAGATCACAATGGCCGATGCGCCAGAGTCTTTCAATTGGTGTTGAAGCTCGCGAGCGGTGTACAAAGGGTTGACATTGACGCAGGTGTAGCCGGCACGCAAGATGGCTGCCATGGTGACCGCAAACTGAGGAATATTGGGCAACATCAAGGCAATGCGGTCGCCAGGCTGAAAACCCTGCGCCTGAAACCAAGCGCCGAGAGCCTGCGAAAGTTGGTCCAATTCCCGATAGGTCATCCACCTTTCCATGCAAACAGAAAAGGGCGTGTCGCCATGCTTTTGAAAGGCTTGGTTGAGCAAATCGGTCAATGAGCCATATTCATTGGGATCGATCTCGTGCTTCACGTTGGCGGGGTAATTCTTTAGCCAAATCTTGTCCATGTACTGCTCCTAGGAATGTGAGCATTGTCGTCAATCCGAGTGGCAATCGCCATGAGGCATTACCCCTGACAGGGATTGCAAAAGGCTATTTTTGTCCACTGAGCGACAAGCCCCATCTCAGGGCAAATTGCGCTAGCGCACAGACAGGGTGGCCAAGTTGTGCAAGAATGCGGGTAAACCCTATTTCTCGACTTGCTGTTTTCACCCAATCCCTCTGGCGCCGCTAGATGCGGTGGATCCCCAATGGGCCACCTGCGCCGAATTAGGGGTTTCTGTCGACCTGAAAATGCGCGGGCGCGGCTTGGGCGCGCGTTTGTTTGAGCGCGCTGTGGTGCACGCACGCAATCAGGGCGTTTCCTTGTTGTTCATTCATGCTTTGAGCGAAAACACCCCCATGCTCAAAATTGCCCGCAAAGCAGGCGCTCGGGTGGAGCGCGATGGCAGCGAAAGCGATGCTTACCTCAGCCTGCCAGTAGCCAACATTGACAGCCAAGTGAACGAAATCATCGAGGAAGGCATGGCCGATGTGGACTTTCAGATCAAGGCCCGTGCCAAGCAGTTTTCTCAGCTTCTTCAGACATTACAGGAAGTTCGAAAAGGGGTTCGTGAATCTCGTCACAAATCCAGCGTTTAATCCGCTATCCTAGAGGTTCTGCAACAACGGCGCCATGCCAATCCACTTGTGTCCGACCCCCATCCTGCGCGTTTGAACGAACGAGAAGACAAACGCTCATTTCTCCAAAAACTGGCTGAGTTTCTCCACCCTGGTCCCGACTCCAAAGACGAGCTCATCGAGACGCTGGTTGAAGCCGAAGACAACAAAATTATCAACGCGCAAAGCCGCTTCATGCTGGAGGGCGTGATTCGCATGGCAGACATGACAGCAGGCGATGCCATGGTGGCCGCACCGCGCATGGATTTGCTGTCCATCGATGCGCCGTTTGATGAGTTGCTGCACCAAGTGATAGACACCGCACACTCGCGTTTTCCTGTGTATGAAGACGACCGTGAAAACATCATTGGCATCTTGATGGCCAAAGATTTGTTAAAGCTGCAGCGCGCACCTGAACTCAACATTCGGGCTTTGCTCAGGCCCGCGGTGTTTGTACCGGAAAGCAAAGGCTTGAACGACTTGCTCAGGCAATTTCGCGACAACCGCCAGCACCTGGCCATCGTCATTGATGAGTTTGGCCGCACCGCAGGTTTGATCACCATTGAAGATGTGCTCGAAGAAATTGTGGGCGAAATTGAAGACGAGTTTGACATTGAAGAAGAGGCCGGCGACATCTTTGGTTTGGCCGATCAAACTTACCGCGTGAGCGGTGACACATCGCTCGAGCGTGTGTCGGAGGCTTTTGGTGTTCAGCTCAATCCAGAAATCACAGACGAAGAAAACCACCACTTCGACACCATCGGTGGACTGGTTGCGCACGAAATGGGGCATGTGCCCAAACGCGGCGAAAAGTTCAGCTTGTCGGGCTTGGATTTTGTGGTCTTGCACACGCGCGGTGGTGCGGTGCGTTGGTTCAAAGTCTCCCCCACTCCCAACTTGAAAAAATAAAGATCATGTGGCGCCTGGCCCTGTCAGTTGCAGCGGGTGTGGTCCACGGTTTCTCAATGGCCTGGCCCGCTTCGGTGTTGGGTAATGGCCTAGGCGTGGCCGGTGTGAGTTCAGGCTTTTTGCAGTGCGCCAGTTTGGGTGTCTTGGCGGCGCTGCTGTTAACTGTGGCAACGCAAGAAGCCCGTGCATGGCGGCAAGGTGCTTTGCTGAGTGCTCTTTTTGCGTGCAGTGCCATGACGGCCACGTGGGCTTGGTTGTATGTGTCGATGCATCGCTACGGCGGCTTGCCGTCTTGGCTGTCCGCATTGGCGGTGCTGCTTTTGGCGGCGGCTCTGTCGCTTTATTTTGGGGCAGCTGGTGCTGTGTGGGTGGGCTTGTTCAGGCGCTGGAGTGCAGTGCGCTCTGCCATGCCAGAGTTCAAACGCGCGCTGGCCGGCCTGCTCTTGTTTGCTGCCCTTTGGACTTTGGCCGAGCTTTGCCGCGGTCAGCTTTTCACGGGATTCCCTTGGGGGGCGGGTGGTTACGCGCATCTGGAAAGCAGCTTGGCGGGCTATGCCCCATGGATTGGCGTTTATGGCATTGGGTTCATGGCGGCCTGTTTGGCCATGGGCGTTCCGCTGCTTGTTTCGGGCCTCATGGCCGGTCGAACACGGGCCTGGCAGATGCTCAGTGTGGGCGTGCTCATGGTGGCTGTGCTTGTCCCTCTGGGTCTTCAACAGACTGCGCCCGAATTCACACAGGCCGCAGGCAAATTGAAAGTGCGGCTGCTGCAAGGCAATATTCCTCAAGACGAAAAATTCATTCCGGGGCAAGGCGTCCAGCAAGCACTGAGTTGGTACGCCGAGCAACTTCTGGCCAATTCGGAGCCGCTGGTGGTCACCCCAGAAACCGCTATTCCTGTGCTGCCTCAACAGCTCTCGCCTGCTTACTGGCAAGTGTTGAAAGACAAATACGCGCCGCCCCATGCAAGCGCGCAATTGCCCGCCACACCACAAGCTGCCTTGGTCGGTATTCCCATGGGCGGGCCCGGCGTGGGCTACAGCAATTCTGTGCTGACACTAGGCCCTGCAGACCTCAACTACCGCTATGACAAACACCACTTGGTGCCATTTGGGGAATACGTGCCGCCCTTTTTTCAGTGGTTTGTGCGCTTGATGAACATGCCTTTGGGCGACTTCGCGCAGGATCGCCCACCGTCCAGTGTTTTGAGATGGCAAGGCCAGCGTTTGTTGCCGCAAATATGCTACGAAGACTTGTTTGGGGAAGAAGTGGCCCGCTACTTTGCCAAGCCCGAAGACGCGCCCACCGTCTTGGTCAACATGAGCAATTTGGCCTGGTTTGGAGACACCACTGCGCTGGCGCAGCATGTGGCTATTTCGCGCATGCGCGCACTGGAATTTCAACGGCCCATCATTCGTGCCACCAACACCGGTTTAACGGGCTGGGTTGACGCGAAAGGCACCGTGCGCGAATCCTTGCCGCCGTTCACGCGGGGCGCTTTGGTGATTGAGTTTGAGGGTCGCTCGGGCCTCACGCCTTACGCGCAGTGGACCTCGCGGTGGGGCTTGGCGCCACTTTGGTGGCTTTGCGCTGCAATAGTTCTGGTTTTAGGTGCGATTTCTCGGCGCTCTGGCACGCGCTCGCTTTAAAATCAAGGGTTGCCGCCGCTGTTCGGGGGCGTTCTCATTTTGAAGCCATGTTGACCTTCCAACAAATAATTTTGAAATTGCAGTCCTACTGGGACGCTCAAGGCTGCGCGCTGTTGCAGCCCTATGACATGGAAGTGGGTGCAGGCACTTCGCACACCGCCACATTTTTGCGCGCCATCGGACCCGAGCCTTGGAAGGCCGCCTATGTGCAGCCCAGCCGCCGCCCCAAAGACGGCCGCTATGGCGAGAACCCCAATCGTTTGCAGCACTACTACCAATACCAAGTGGTGCTCAAGCCGGCCCCTTCCAACATTTTGGATTTGTACTTGGGCTCGCTAGAAGCCTTGGGCTTTGACCTCAAAAAGAACGACATTCGTTTTGTGGAAGACGATTGGGAAAATCCAACTTTGGGCGCATGGGGTTTGGGCTGGGAAGTGTGGCTCAACGGCATGGAGGTTACGCAGTTCACTTACTTCCAACAAGTGGGCGGCATTGATTGCAAACCCATCACTGGCGAAATCACTTACGGCCTTGAGCGCTTGGCCATGTACTTGCAAGGTGTCGACAACGTCTACAACTTGAAGTGGACCGACACGCTCAGCTATGGCGATGTGTACCACCAAAACGAAGTAGAGCAATCGACTTACAACTTTGAGCATTCCGATGCCGAGTTCTTGTTCACTGCTTTTTCGGCCTACGAAAAACAAGCTCAGCATCTCATTGGTGAGCAACTCGCATTGCCGGCCTACGAGCAAGTGCTCAAAGCCGCACACACTTTCAATTTGCTCGATGCGCGCGGTGCCATCAGCGTCACAGAGCGCGCGGCTTACATTGGCCGCATTCGCAATTTGGCGCGGGCCGTGGCGCAAAGCTATTTTGAAAGCCGCGAGCGTTTGGGCTTCCCCATGGCGCCTCGCGAATGGGTCGAACAGCTCAATGCCTTGAGCAAGAAGGCTGCCTGAAGGCAAGAATTAACATGACACATCAAAACCTTCTGGTCGAATTGTTTGTAGAAGAGTTGCCTCCCAAGGCGCTCAAAAAATTGGGCGAGTCTTTTGCCAACGTGTTGTTTGAGCAATTGCGCGATGCAGGGCTCACGGGCTCAGATGCCGTGGTCACGCCCTTTGCTTCGCCACGTCGGTTGGCAGCGCATGTCACGCAAGTGGCCGCACAAGCGGCCGACAAAGCGGTGCAACAAAAACTCATGCCCGTATCGGTAGGCCTAGATGCCACTGGCAACGCCACACCGGCCTTGCTCAAAAAATTGCAAGCCATCGGTGCCGATGTTTCAAACCCTGCTGCGCTGTTGGCGTCGCTCAAGCGTGCACCCGATGGCAAAGCAGAGGCTTTGTTTTATGACAGCGTGGCCAAAGGCGCCACGCTGCTGCAAGGTTTGCAAAAAGCCTTGGACGAAGCGCTGGCCAAATTACCCATTCCCAAAGTCATGACCTACCAACTGGAAACAGACTGCGAATTGCCGGGTTGGACCAGTGTCAATTTTGTGCGCCCCGCACATGGCTTGGTGGCCTTGCATGGCACGCAAGTGGTGCCCGTAAAAACTTTGGGCTTGAAGGCGGGTCAAACCACGCATGGACATCGCTTTGAAGCCAATGTGTCGCCCGTGGTCATTCAAGATGCCGACAGTTATACAGCCACGCTGGCGCGTGATGGCGCCGTCATTGCCAGCTTTGCCGAGCGCCGTGCAGAGATTGTGAAGCAGTTGAGTGCCGCTGCCGCCAAAGTGGGTGGTGGTGCCAAAGCCATTGAAGACGATGCCTTGCTCGACGAAGTCACAGCCTTGGTGGAGCGTCCCAATGTGCTCACCTGCGAATTTGAAAAACAGTTTTTGGAAGTGCCGCAGGAATGTTTGATTTTGACCATGAAGGCCAATCAAAAATATTTCCCGCTGCTCACGGCAGAAGGCAAGCTCACGCACCAGTTTTTGGTGGTGAGCAACATTTCGCCAGCAGACGCCAGTGCCGTCATTGGCGGCAACGAGCGCGTAGTGCGTCCGCGTTTGGCCGATGCCAAATTCTTTTTCGATCAAGACCGCAAGAAAACCTTGGCCTCGCGTGTTGAAGGTTTGAACAAAGTGGTCTACCACAACAAGCTGGGCACACAAGGCGAACGCATGACACGCGTGCGCGGCATTGCCAAAGCTTTGGGCCAAGCGCTGGGCGGCAACGAACTGGCGCAAGCTGCCGACACCGCCGCGCAGTTGGCCAAAACAGATTTGCTCACCGACATGGTGGGCGAGTTTCCTGAGTTGCAAGGCATCATGGGCGGCTACTATGCGCGCCACGATGGCTTAAGCACCGACATTGCCGACGCCATTGAAGACCACTATCGTCCGCGCTTTGCGGGCGACGAATTGCCTCGCAACCAAGTGGGCTTGGTGGTGGCTTTGGCCGACAAGCTCGAAACCTTGGTGGGCATGTTTGGCATTGGCAACTTGCCCAGTGGCGACAAAGACCCCTTTGCTTTGCGCCGCCATGCACTGGGCATCATTCGCATGCTCATGGACAAAGATTTGGCGCTCGATTGGCGACAGTTGTTGGCAATGGCCGTGCCTGTGTTTGGCGACAAAATCACCGACCCCTCCGAAGCCTTGACCAGCTTCTTATTTGACCGCTTGGCAGGTTCATTGCGCGAACACGGTTACAGCGTTCAAGAGGTCGATGCTGTGTTGGCTTTGCACCCTGCGCGCTTGGGCCAAATTCCCAAACTGCTTGCGGCGGTGCGCGCATTTGCGGCATTGCCCGAAAGCCCAGCCTTGGCCGCTGCCAACAAACGCATCGGCAATATTTTGAAGAAGGCCGATGAAGTGGACGCGCATGTGAATCCTGCCTTGCTCAAAGAAACCGCCGAGCAAAACTTGCATCAAGCCATGCAGCGTTTGCTGCCAGAGTCAGAGGCTTTGTTCAATGCCGGTGATTACACGGCGTCATTGCAAACCCTGGCTGCATTGCGCTCGCCAGTCGATGCCTTCTTTGACGACGTCATGGTGAATGCCGAAGAAATGGATGTGCGCTTAAACCGCCAAGGCTTGCTCAAGTGTTTGCATGTGGCCATGAACCGCGTGGCCGATTTGTCGCGACTGGTGTCATGAAACTTGTCATTCTCGATCGCGATGGCACCATCAACCATCCCAGTGATGAGTACATCAAAAGCCCTGAAGAGTGGCGCGCGCTGCCAGGCGCTTTGGAGGCCATCAGCCGCTTGAACCATGCGGGCTATCACGTGGTCATTGCCACCAACCAATCGGGCTTGGGCCGGGGCTTGATGGACGTGGCGGCAGTCAATGCCATTCACAAACGCATGAACAAACAACTGGCCGCAGTGGGTGGCCGCGTGGACGCTATTTTTTATTGCCCGCATGCACCCACTGACGCTTGCAACTGCCGCAAACCCATGCCCGGTTTGCTCGAGCAAATTGCAGAGCGATTTGGCATCGACCTAGCCAGCGTGCCATTTGTGGGCGACACCCTGAACGACATGAAGGCGGCGCAAGCGGCTGGCTGCATTCCGCACTTGGTGTTAACTGGCAAGTCGGAAGCCTTGCGCGGTCAGCCATTGCCCTCGGTGTTTCCTGCAGGCACAGCGGTGCACACAGACCTGCACGCCTTTGTCGATGCGCTCTTGAAGAAGTCATTGGAACCCGCCCTATGAACTTCATTCGTTCACTCATTCACATGATGTGGATGACGGCCACGGTCATTCCTTGGGCTCTGGTGGTGGTGTTTGCTTCCATGTTCATGCGCAGCAACCGTTTGTATTGGTGGTGTGTGGGTTGGTTGCGCAATGCCATCAACAGCGGCACTTTTATTTTGGGCATCGAGAACCGCATCACGGGCATGGAAAATTTGCCGATTGGCGAAAAAGACCCGGTCATCTTGTTGGTCAAGCACCAGTCCACGTGGGAGACATTCTTGATGCCCGTCATCATGCCTCACCCCTTGGCGTATGTGTTTAAAAAAGAATTGCTCAGCGTGCCATTTTTTGGTTGGGCCATGGGGCGTTTGGACATGATTCACATTGACAGAAGTCAACGTGCGCAAGCTTTTGCCAAAGTGGTGACACAAGGCAAACGCCTCATGGACCAAGGCGTTTGGGTCATCATGTTTCCGGAAGGCACGCGCATTCCACGCGGCCAAAAAGGTGTTTACAAAACGGGCGGCACGCGCTTGGCGGTTGAAGCGGGTGTGCCTGTCATTCCCATTGCCGTGACCTCTGCCAAATGCTGGCCCACCAAGGCCTTTGTGAAAAGGCCTGGCATTGTCGACATCTCCATAGGCAAAGCCATTTCCAGCCAAGGCCGTCAACCTGAAGAGTTGATGCAAGAGGTGGAAAACTGGATTGAATCGGAAATGCGCCGACTCGATCCTGAGGCTTACGCAGACGCTTGATGCCAGGTCAACCATGCGCAATCCGCTCCAATTGGTTCTTGACTTTTTAAGCCCACTACAAGCGCCTT
>Ga0214921_10011912_pt1 | contig 10486 bp, 14 predicted proteins | sample LL1505_MetaG_FD_177992 | JGI IMG/M metagenome (GOLD analysis project Ga0214921, IMG submission 177992) | Freshwater microbial communities from Lake Lanier, Atlanta, Georgia, United States - LL-1505 | ecosystem: Environmental > Aquatic > Freshwater > Lake | place: USA: Georgia | collected...
TTGGGATTTTGATATTCATCCAGAATTTTATTTGGACCTTCTTTAATAGGTTTAGTTTCTGTTCCATATCTCAGCATACAATATGCTTTCTTAGAAATTTTATAAAAATCTTGTACTATAAACATATCATTTTGGTATTGTTTAAAAATACTTTCACATCTGCTTTCATCAGCAGGGTCGGGGCAAGTATAATATAGTCCATTAAAATAAACAGGCATTGAGACTGTTTTAGGTCCTTCTTCATCTTTGGACCATCGTTCAATATCATCTTTTTCAAAATAACCAGTGTACATTCGTTGTTGCATCATTATATATACAGATGGATATATAATGGTCTAATATAAAATAATTTTATCAATTTTTTTAATATTTTATAATGTAAGACATAACTAAATATGGTTGTAAATTGTTATGAGCTGCATCACCACCAGTATTATTAATAGTGATACCAGTTACTGAAGAACCAGTATTCGTACTTATTGTGTTATTAACTGCTGGGTTCGTCGTTAATGATTCAGCAGCTTCAATCGAACCATTTGGTGCTGTATATCCATGACTATGTCCATTATCTGTTACACCATGATTATGTTGTGGCATTTCATCAACTGTAAGAGTATGTGTGTCTGCACCACCTGTTTCACCCATAGTGTCAAATTTTGTATTGCTTGCGTCCCGTTGAACTATAACACGACCTTTAAGATTAGGAACTTTAAATGTTGTACCATTAGCGCTTCCATATGTAGTACTAATAGCATCAAACAAAATATTATATACAGTACGACTATAGTCAGCACCATCACATAATAACCATCCACTTGGTGCAGCACCAGAACTACCACCAAAAGCGATTATTGAACCTGCAGGAATTAGTTGAAATGTGCCAATAACTGCACTACTCTGAAACGAATTTTCATATATTTTATCTGCATTTAATGTACCATTCACATCAAATTTATGGTTAGCATTTGTTGGTGTCTTATAAATACCAACATTAAAATGTGTATTACTCTTGATAATTGCATTATCACCAATATTGATATCCGGATTTTCTCTATAATCACCTTCAATTTGGAGGTAATTAGACATAGCATTAATTTTTATAACACTTGTAGCGTGTGCAGCCTCACGACTTGCAAGAACTCCGCTAGTTTGATTATCTGTATATTTATACATATATTATATATATTATATATTTATTTATTAGTGGATGAAAAATTATTTTTTAAATTATGATATAAAAATATTTTTAATATAATAAATTACTAATGTCCTTGACAACATATTTTGCATTATCTGGAATTTACGGATGTTATCGTGGATTTACTACGCCTATATTTAATAATAATGAGAAAAAACAACGACTTTTATTCAGCTTAGCAACTGGCCTTAAATATGCTTTTCCTCCTTCAAATATAGTTCAAGTAGTAAGATTAGGCGGAAGATTATATTATAAAGCGAAACATTATAGAAATCCAGAACTACTAAAAAACCACATGCCATATTTTCCGTTTAAAAAAATAGATTTGTACCATGAATGGCAGTTTTATAATCCTAAACTAATCTAAATATCAAAAAATAAAAATAAAATTATTGTAAATCATCTATATTTATTATAATATTATAATTATTTACATATAATTATGATGTTATTTTTTTTGATTTAATTTTATAATATTATCTACTTTATTTATATGCTATTAAAGACATTTAATATTGATACAGAAAAAATTAATGAACGAAATAAACAATTAATTGATTTAAATTTAATGGATAGACTTAGTTCTAAACAGAAAAAACTTTTGAATTTTTTTAAAGGACCACCTAAATTTATTAATGAAGATGGACTATATAGTTATTCTGATATAACAACATATTTAACAGATGAAAAGTCATTTGGTGAAATTAGTGTAAAAAACTTAAAAGATTACATTATTATTTATCAAATTAATAGAGAAAAATCAGGTATCAAATATGATAAAATTGTGGAACAATTAGATGATATTCTTAAAACTATCCAAAAAAAACGCATCAATTCCGTCATTAAATATATTAAAATTTTTGATACTATTTTTACAAAAGGTATTCAATCTACAGACACTGTTTATAGGATGATGTCTGTACCATTCGATGGTAATGTTATTAAAAATATGACATCTTGGTCTTTATCACCAATAGAATGGTTTTGTAATTTAGAAAAAGCAGAGTGTCATTTATATGTAACAAAATTATCAAAAAAAATAAAAGTAATGTATGTTGAAAACAATAGTAAAGACAAAAATTTAAAAACATTCCAAGAATTTGGAATGTATGAATTTGAATATTTACTTCCTAGAGATATTGAATTCAAAGAACTCAAAACAAAAAAAATTGTTATACCTAATCAAAGATTTGCAATAAAGAATTCAAAAAATAAAAAAAAAGAAGTCAAAATTATAATCCATTATATTAAACTCATAAAAAAACTTAAATCTAATAAAGATGATCTCGTTAAAAATATCCCTATCTCACTTGTCACTCAAAATTCATAGCTTTTTTGTTTTATCAATTATTTAGATTTCATAGATTTCTTGGATTTCTTCGAAGATTTGCGTCTCTTGCCTCTCATTTGAGAAGCGCGTTTAGATTTCTTAGAAGATTTCTTAGATTTTTTGTAAGATTTGCGTCTTTTACTCAACATATTTATATATACTTATATAAATTAATCAATATGTGTTAAGCACTTAAAATTTCATTTTTTTGATGTATAAATATTATATTTTTTTTTAATAAATGAAAATTACTGTGTTAGATTATTCTTCGTCTGATGAATCAGTTTCATCTTCATCATATTTGGAATAATCAATTGTTAATTCTTCTCCTTCCTCAATCAATCTATTTGTTATAAACCCCAAATATTCACTATCTGGATCATCATAGATGTCTACATTTGGCTCTCCTGAATTATTCATATAAAACGAGATATTAATATTATTTGGTCCTGATGCTAATATATCATAGTTTTTGCTTTTTTCAGAGCCAAAAAAACGATCAATTATTTTTAGAACATTTTTATTTAAATTAGTTACATCTTTTTCCTCAAGAGTAATAATATCATTTATTTCGTCTTTATTTTTAGTTAGAGTTTTGAATGGATCAGTACCTTTTGGAATATTTTTGATTGCCATAACACCGACTTCATTATTTTTATTAACACCTAATCTACAATAGATATCATTCTCAAGATGTTTAATTAGTTCATTTCTTTTACTCAACATATTTATATATACTATTTTAATTAATCAATATGTGTTAGGCACTTTAAATTTCAATTTTTTTATATGGGACAATTCATCTGTTATAAAAAAATTAATTAAAACCATATAATGGATAGAAACATTAAATTTTAATTGAGACAAAAACTGGTTTAGGAATTTCTTTCTCCAAATCTATCATTCCATAACCATATGATGTTTTGTTTTCTACAATTTTATAATCGAATGCATCACGATTGCCAAATCTTAGTTGATGTTCATCAAGATTTCCAAGTTCATCTAAAACAGCACCACCAGTTCCGAATATATATTGATTAATTTTTATTTTGTCTAAAAAATTTATTGTTGCATTTTCATAATAGTGTGTATCAGCACAAAGATGATGAATTTCGCGAATATTATATTTATTTAATGATGCGTGAACTTTAGTAAGTGTTGGTAATTTAATAGTTGGATTTAAGCGTTTTTTTCCTTTTGTCTCTTCAGTAATAAAGGTGGCAAATGGATAATGTGAACCAATATAAATTTGTTTATCCTTACTTTTATCTAAAAAATAATCTAAAGCAGTTTCCATTGTGGACTTTACATTATTCATATCATTGTCTAACAAACTATAATACATATTTGAATATGTTTTACTATCATATTCAAAATGATCATATAATTTCATGTCAATAAAAAAGAATGCATATTTTTCATTAACTAACATTTCATTATAAAATGTTATCAATGTTGCATTATTTTCAATAGCATATCTTTTAATAAATTGATACATTTCTGCATCTTTATCGTCTTCAAGAAAATTTCTTTGAAAATCATCAACATCATGATTGCCTAATAATATATATACTTTAGGACCATCTTGACCTCTAGGTAATTCATCAAATGCCGATTGAACTTCATTAAAATTAAATATTTTTTTCTTAGTATTCGGATCTGTTTGTCCATAGTAATTATCACCAGCAACAATTAAAATATCGTTATTGGTAATTTTTTTTCTGATTTCTTTGAAAACAGACCTATAAATAGGATTGCCGTCTTTGTCTAAATTATGACAATTAGCCCAGCAACCAACAAAATAGATTTTTTTAACATTATTATTAGTAAGAGTATATGACATCATATAATTGGTAAGTTGTAATAAAACTATTATAAAATAAAAATATCAATTTTTTTTGTAAAAAATAATTATATTAGTTATATATATATATATATATAATGGATAGATCTTCACAATTCATAATGTTTTTTATAATTTTTATTAGTTTATCTATGTATTTATTATGTTGCACCAAAAAGACTAATATATTTTATGCACAGATCTTTTCGGGATGTGGTATGTTTATGACAAGTGAAATAGGTCGCAATTTCTTAGATTCCGTTTTTAGTAAAAAAAATCGTCTATAAAAAAATTATTATTATTAATTAACCATTAATTATTTCATTATAGATATTATATAATTCGCCAGAAATTTTCATTTGTTTAAGATCAATCCCTTTTTTTTTAATTATATTAACATTTGGATATTTACTAATATTCATACTTTGATATATATGATGATTATCTTTTATATTTACAATATTAGTATCTGTAAATAGATGATATTGAGTAGTATCATTAATTACATTTTCGGATAAGTTAACATATAATGGATTGTAAATATGTTTTCGTCCATATAATATTGTAATAGAATTAAATGTGATAACAAGAGGGATTTTCAGAAGAGATCCAAATAAAATGGCTGCATATGCACCTGCAGAATTACCAGTAAAAATTACTTTTTTATATTTTTTAATTTTATTATCTAAATATGACACAGTTTCATCTATATTATTAGTAATACCACTAATACCACAATGATAACACATTTGTTTTTTGTCTTTATAAAAATATTTATCAATATTTGGAAAGTTTTTTGAAAAAAAATTAAGAAATTCAAATGGAAGAATACCACCAAATTCAGATGCAAACCCACCAAAACATACAATCAAAGTATCATTATTATTATCAATAACAAATTCAGATTCCATATATATATATTATTATATATAATTAATAATATATATAAAATTATGATTTCTAAAAAATCAATATTAACTTTTTTCAGTGTAAATGGAACATTATTGACAATTAGTTCAATCAAATATTTTGTTTTACATTATATACAAGATTATAATATTTTTTTAAAATTTTTTTTGATGTTTTTTACATATATTATTCGTAATTATATTATGATGTTTTTATTGTATCTCGCAACTAATCATAAAGAAAACACAAGTATTGAGAACTTAAAAAATAATTCAAGTTATCAGATATCATCACATCTGTATTTATTTTCAACAACATTATTAGAAGTTATTACAAATTTATTTATATACAATTATTTAATAGACAATGAATTGACAGATATGCAGAATATAATTAATTCGCTTTTATATTTTATACCGATATCTTTTTTGTTTGAAATCATATTAGATTTTTTTCATTATTGGACACACAGAATATTACATATAAATAAACAATTTTATAAAACAATACATAAAACACATCATAAACACGCTAATCCAGTTTTAATTAATGCATATTATTTCAGTCCATTAGATATAATTATTACAATAAATATTCCTACAATATTAGCAATATCAATGCTTCCATATAATTTATCTTTATTTCAATATACAATGATGACTGTTTATAAACACTATGGAGAAATTGCAGGTCATTCTGGTAAAAAATTATCACCTTCTTCTTCACTACCACAATGTGTATGGTTACCACGATTATTAAATATTGAATTATATGCTGAAGATCATGACGCTCATCATAAATTTAATAATTGTAATTATGCAAAAAGATTTTCATTATGGGACAAATTATTTGGGACATATAAAAAACATAATTTTTAATTTAAAAAAAACTATTTAAAAATAAAATGTTACTATATATTGTATTAATAATAATTACCCTATAGTTTATAACTATAGTCATTTGATAGTCCTCTATCATATTTATCTTGTGATAAATATGATTGTCTAACATCTCCAATATTATTTAATAATATTATTGGTGCTGTTTATATAATGGCGTGTTATGGATAGTTTAATGTAAAACATCATACCTTATACATATGAAGATTTATAGATCGTATCTATATTCCATTTCATTTCTCTATAGATGCCTATCATACTCTTAATATGATAAGCAGTTATCTGCTAATACTTAAAAAATAACTTATATATTATATTATGTTTGAAAAACTTTTTATGGTTAGTTTAACTGGTCTATGTGCTTATGGTTTATTGGATTTGATGCTACCCGATTTTGTTGCATTAATTCAATTTAATAAACATTTTATCGTTCTTAATAGTGCTGTTCTCATCTCTTATCTATCTTACAAAATGTGCTAACCTCTTAATTGTATAGGAATTTTAATAATATTGAAGTTTTCATCTATTGGAACAATTATTTGGTTTTCAAATGACTGATAATAACAAGCTTTATTAACTGGTTCTATATTAAAATCAAAATCAGTGTAACATACATAGCGTCTAGGTCGTGTGTTTGTAAATATCCTTCTTTGTAAATTATCTAAAAATGCAGTTGGTTGAAATCCATATTTTGGCATAATTATATATATATATATATATTAATATCATATTTTTAAATAATATTAGCAATCATAAGGTTCCATATGATTGCCCGTATAGTGTAATGGTTTTAACACGGCAACCTTCTAAGTTGTAGATCTTGGTTCGATTCCGAGTATGGGTGTTTATAATCCAATCATATAATTCATATGATTGGAATGTTATCCTAATGGGATGGAGCGCCATCTAAAGTGGTGTGCGAAAGCAGAATTGGTTCGATTCCAATACATTCCATTCTTTTTTTATATATTTTTGCTGTCTATTATGTTTCACTATATAATAGACAGCGTACCGAAGTAGTCGAACGGGACGAGCTTAAGCCTCGTTGCAGTATGCCTCGTGGGTGCAAATCCCACCGTTGTCATCATCTTTTTATATTAATTAAATTGTATAATTTAATTAATATTATTCAATCTATAATTTTAAGGTCCAGCATACGCATTATATTATATATAATAAATTAATCATGTATTAAATTATAATCATTATAGCATTTATAGCAAACATAGCAACTATATAGCTATAAATGCTATGAATTATTATATGATTCTAATGTGAATATTGTTATATTAAAAAAATGAAAAAAATTTTAGTTGCGTAATCCATTAACAACAGCTTTTTGGCGATGTGTCCTTACTGTTTTCAAGAGCAACTTGTTTCAACTAACTGATAGTAATAATAGTTGAAACATGTCGCTCTGAAAATAACATTGACTTCCCGCCTCCCGAATTTTTTTTTTATAAAAAAAATTGAATTTTATTTTATATATTTTATCCTTTGCTTGAGAAGACATTACTTCGATTTTATATTGTTATTTTATAAATAAAAAGAATGCTCTCCATATCGTTGTCTATTATATTGTTATTATTTTTTTCGCACTTCTAGCCTAACCACCATCTACTTTTATTTTGTAATATTTTTATTTGTTCTTTTAATTCATTTATATCTTTGTCGTGTTCTCTTTTTGTATTTTCTATATATTTTTCATGTTCTTTCTGTTGTTTTTCCATTTCATATTTATGTTTAATCGCATTTATTTCGTTATTTAATTCCATTGTTTTTGTTGTTAAATATAAATTATATGCACCAAATGTTAATGCTCCCAGTGCTCCATTTCCTATCGATTTTAAGGTATCCATAGACATTATATATATAGTAGATTATTAATTTATTTATATATCATAATATAAATAGATCAATCTTTTTTATATTTTAGTTATTATAGCATTATGAGATCATTAAATTAAACTAATAAATAAGTATTGCACTAATCCATATCGTGAATTATTATATGGAACTATTTTTAATAAAAAAACTATATAATGAAGCCACGATATTGTTTTGAGATTATGTGACCATTAAATGTAAATAACAAATAATATTATGTTCTAAACCATATTGTGGACTATTATAAGTATTATTATTGTTTTATAAATGAAAGTTGAAAATTTGATCCAATGTTGAGGTTAGGCGCAATACTGATTTCTAACTAGTAACAGCTATTATATATTTATGGATCAGTAAAAAGATTAATATTATTATCAACTTGTGTTTTAAATTCATCTAATAGTTCAATATTAAGACCAGTATTGAGATATTTTAATGATATACAGCCACTATTTAATAATTCTTTTAATTTGTTGATCATATCATATACAATTTTAACAGGTTTTGTTTTTGGATGAAATGAATCATTCATACAAATATATGTATTACATAACTTTTTACTAATAATCTGACAACTCAATTGGTCGTTTAGAATTAAGACTGCTAATTTCAATCCATTACTATTTAATATTAACTGTTTTCTTTTTAATTGAACAGTTTGATTAGATAGATTATTCCAATCTGGATTTAATTGTTGAATTATTGATTCATATCTATTCCATAATGAATTAAATAATATATTGAGTGATTGTCTAAACATAGTCAAATTATTTATAGCATCTTTCGCAATATCAAGTTTTTTATATTGTAAATCAATATCATCTAAATGTTTTTTATTTTTATTTTTTAAAGATATTATTTGACTAACATGTTTTTCCAAATCATCATCAAACTCAATACGCATTTCTTTGATTTCAGTTAAATGTGATCTTTCTTGTTCCACTAATTTTGTATATACTTCACCATAAACATCGTGATCTTCTGTTCTAGCAACAATTTCTAATATTTGTTCTGATATTTCAGTAGTCATAATATATATAATATATATTTAATATTTATATACACCATAATAAAATAATATCAATCTTTTCATATTGTGGAACCATATTATGGCTATATTCACAAGATTTAATTTTCTAAATTATTTTATTTATAGATGCAAATGCTATTCATATGATGGTTTAATTATAATAATATTTAAATATATATTGTATATAAAAAATATAATGGATACTTATATTTTTTATATTGGTATGATATCATCTTTATTACTAGCAATCACTCCTTACGCTCAAGTTTTTTCTTCTTTACGACTTAAATCCGCAAAAGATATTTCTATTTTTTTTATCATTTTACAAATTATTGCTAGCTCTGGTTTTACTCTTTATGGCTCTTTAATTAACGAAATATGGATCATTATTCCAAATGCATCTTTAGTATTTGCAAATATATTAATTGGAACAATAAAATATTATTATGAAGGTTATGCGAGACCTGCTATTTCTTGATAGAATAAAAAAAGCGACGCTTTTTTATTCTATCAAGAATTAGCGGTCTCGCTCAGCCGCAACTGAAAACCTGCTATTTCTTATATATTTATCATCTACTAGCTGATGCTTCAGCATCAGCTAGTAGATGATAAATATATAAGAAATAGCAGGTTTTCAGTTACGGTCCGTTTTTTTTACCCAACCATCTAAATGTTGTATTAAAAAAATAAATAATGAACTTCCTATATAAGCCACTATTCCACACTTAACTTTTTATTTATAATTTAGAAAACTGACTTTTGCAGTTGATGCTTAAGCATCAACCAGCGATATAATCTTAATTATTATATAATTATAATAATTAACATCATCAAATGCTCTTTAATACAATAATTCAATTATTATGGTTGGGCTTGAAAAAACTTTGTTTTTTCAAGCCCAAGGTTATGCGAGACCTTCAAAAAAAATTATATAATATAAATAAATTTTATATTATATATATAATGCAGTTTAAAAAGTCTGATATTGAACTAAGAAAAAGTAAATACAACACACTCAATGAAAAATTATCATATCTATCAAATAGCTCTATTAAAAAGATAATCCGTCCTGACAAAAATGATGAAGAAAAAAAATGGGGTCTTAATAAGATCATTACATTTAACAAACAAAAAATATTTATTAAAGCAATACCAATAGCGAAATTATTCGCAAAAAATGATAACCATCTAAATAGTGCTAATTTATATAAAATACCAGCATTTTATAATTATGGTTTTGGAAGTGCTGGAATTAATCCTTGGAGAGAGGTATTACTACATATTAAGACCACAAATTATGTACTAACAGATACATTCCATAATTTTCCTTTATTATATCATTATAGAATAATAGAAGATGATAATAACAAACATTTTAAGTCAGGATTAG
>Ga0214921_10011914_pt1 | contig 10485 bp, 10 predicted proteins | sample LL1505_MetaG_FD_177992 | JGI IMG/M metagenome (GOLD analysis project Ga0214921, IMG submission 177992) | Freshwater microbial communities from Lake Lanier, Atlanta, Georgia, United States - LL-1505 | ecosystem: Environmental > Aquatic > Freshwater > Lake | place: USA: Georgia | collected...
ATCACCTGCACCGCGGTCAGTCGAATGACTGCTACTGGCATGGGCTCTTCGGGGGGGTCTACATCACGCACATGCGCCTCGCCACGTTCGAGCACCTGATCGCCGCCGAAGATATTGCCGACGGAACTTACCGGCGCACAAGCGCAGGCGCAGCACTGCCGGCACTCTTGGCCGACCTTGACCTCGATGGCGCGACTGAGATTCAGCTTGCAAATGCTGGCGCGCGACTTCAGATTGACCCATCCGAAGGTGGCGCGATCACCTCGTTTGACCTGCGCGCGCCACACCATGCTCTGCTCGCCGTCATGCGCCGGCGCCCCGAGGCGTATCACGAGAAGCTACGCGGACATGCAGCAGCCGAGGCAGCTGGCACATCGGCGAGCGCGAAGAGCAAAAGCGGTGGGGTTGCATCGATTCACGATATCGTCTCGGTGAAAGAGCCAGGCTTGGCGGCGAAGCTGCAGTACGACGACTATGAGCGTCGCTCCGCGCTGCTTCGCCTTTACCCTGCTGGCACAAGTGGTCGCGCGATTGCCGATGGCACTGCAACGACAATCGGCAACCTTGCCTCAACACCTTGGGCCCTGACGAAGCACGACGATCGCAGCGCAACGCTCATCACCACGCAGCAGATTGGGAGTACAACCGTTACAGCGACGCGAATGATTCGACTGGCTGGCGGTCGCATGGATCCAACCCTCACCGTCGAGACGACCCTGGCGCAGACTGGCGGTCCCGCCCTCAGCGTCGTGCTAGATGAGGAGTGGAACGTGATGCTGCTTGGGGGCGGTGGCAATCCCGCCGCACACTGGACGGTGTCGGGCGTGCGCACTGCGCATGACGCACCGGGTGAAGCGCTCGTCGGCACTCAGATCAGCTCCGGTAACGACTACCTCGGAATTGTACTTACGACGAACAGCGCGCCGCAGGCGGCGGCTGCGTGGGCACCGATCGAAACGATCTCCAACTCCGAGGGGGGCTTCGAGCGCGTCTATCAGGGGAGCTCACTCCACTTGATGCGCGCGATTGAACTACTCCCTGGCACAACCATTACGGTGCGCACCGAGCACGCCTGCGGCCTGAGCCGTGACATCACCGCCGAGGAGGGTCTCCCCTCCTAATCAACCTACTCGGCGAGGCCGAGTAGTCGCTCGAGGAGTGGGATCGGTGGCGTGCCATGCGAGAGCACTGCCCGAAGGTGCTTCGGTCGGGAGAAGCCTGGCGTCTCCACACGGTTCCCCGGCAGGTCTGCGCCGTCAACGTGTGCAACCGGTCCGCCAGCGGCACGCCGTGCACGATCTTCGACCTCCCAGCATCCCATCGAGCCCACGAAGTAGGTCGGCAGCTGCGTCGAGGTGAGGCGCGCACGAAGATACTTCGACTTCGCCTCCGTCTCCTCCTGCCAGCTCTGGCCAACCATCAGGTTGAGTGCCCACGCCTCATCTCTACCGTCGGCATGGATGCCCGCATCGAGGAGCGCGTTGGCAATACAGCGGAGATAAAACTTCCAGTGCACCAGTTCCAGCGCGAGGTCGCCGTCGCCAAACCCTTCGTCGAGCATTACCTGGGTAACGTAGACGGCCCACCCTTCGGCGAATACCCCAGAACCAAATGCGGCACGGAGTGGGCGTGGCGTCTGGTTTGCAGCCGCCAGCTGCAGGTAGTGACCCGGGATCGCCTCATGAATCGCGAGGAGCGCCAACATGCGGTTGTTGTCTTCGCGCATCTTCGACTCAACCTGTTCTGGCGTGGCGTCATCGGGGGCTGGTGTCACATAGAAGAAGCTCTTCTCGCCGCGATCAAGGGGGCCGGGTGCATCAAGGAATGCGCCAGCGTAGGCGCGCAGAAAGAGTGGCGTCCACATGATCTCGAGCGGCTCCTTCGGCAAATCAACAAGTCCTGTTCTGCGGATGAACTCCTCGCATCGTGCCGTCTCAGCACGCGAGCGATCAAGCATCTCTTCCGGGGCACAGTGGTCGCCACCGATCGAGTGCAGCACCTCGGCAACGAGCTTCGAGCGGTCGCCGTTCAATGCGGCAGCCGCCCCCTCCCCGAGCCACTCTGGTGCAATTTGCTGGGCGATAGCGATCATGCGCGCGCGAACCGCAGCGAACTCCTGTTCACCCTTAGCGGCAATCGCAGCACGGTCGTGTGATCCGAAGAGGGTGTGGCGCAAGGCGCGGTCGTAGAGAGCCGCGCCGTAACGCCCCTCGCCAGAACTCTTTGGAAGCACCTCGCGCTGCAGTCGCTCAATGAATTGATGAGTTGCAGCGATGGCAGCATCGGCCGGACCGCGGAGGATTTCGCCGTAAGTTGCCACTCCAAGCTCAGCGAGCTCGGTGATTCCGGGCGCTTGCGCGATCGCCGTCTCGGTATGCAGACGACTGACCGGCCGCGGAGGGAGCGTGACCGTGCCCGTTGGTAGAAGTTCGCCGCCGCGCCGCGGTGCGCCATCATCGGCGGGAACGCGAAGTGCGGGGAGGCCGGTGAGGTCAACAATGGCGGCATCAAGAAGGGTGGGGATCTGCGAAAGCCGGCTGGCGAGGTCGCTGGCGCGGCGCTCTGGAGTGCCGAAGCCACGTGCGATCAAGGGGAATAGCCCGCTGCCAATGACAGAGACGGTATGGAGCGCATCCCACGTCTCGGGCTGTACCTCCTGCAGCTCGAATCGGATCGCACGAATGGTGCCAAGGACCAGGTCACGATCGCAGAGATCGTCGGGGGTGAGGCTCGACGCTGGGATGGCGACCAGCCGTCCCTCTTCGTGGTCGCACCAGGCCAGCCGCTCGGCACGACCCGTGCTCCCGGGCACGCCCCACGAGCCGTCGTGATCGTGAACGCCCATCCCTGTGGCGGCTACGGGGTGTAGCGCCGCGAAGCGAGCAAGGAGTCCGGCGGCGTCGAGGGCATCAATCATCGTCGGCAGGGTACCATCAGCATATGGGTGCACAAGAAACGACCGACGCCTTCTTCGAGCTGCTGAATGCGGATGACCGCGCGGGCGCCCTCAGGCTGATCGATGAGCGCGTCGAGATGCGCGTGCATGTTGCCGAGAGCGTGCAGCTCTTGAAGGGCCACGAACGCGTTGGTGGCTGGTTCCTGCGAGCCGATAAGGGCTTGCGCATGATTCCAGGCGAAGTCAAGGACACTGGCGCGCAGGTGGAGTGCGACATCTTGGTCGTGCGACCCGGATCGAAAAGCAGCAAGATTGACGCGACGATCAAGGTCGAAGCCGGCAAGATCACTGCGATCAACTTTTCGCCGCGCGACCGCTAGGCGCCATCTCCCCTACGGGCTGGGTGAGTTAACCACGTCGGGAATCACTTGCGGAATGATGAGCTCCTGGCCCGCGTAGATCGTCAGTGACTGTCGATCTATTGCCGGATTTGCACTCAGGATGACATCAATACTGACTTGGTAGATCCCAGCAATCCTCCCCAACGTATCGCCCGACTTCACGCGGTAGAGCACCGACTCGGGTGCGGACGTCGCGGTTGGCGACGGACTGGCGTCACTGGTCGGCACGGCGCTCGGAGTTGGCGTCGCTGTGACACCAGCGATGAATCCGTTGACCCCCTTCAAAATTGTCGGCAGGGAGAAAAGCACCACTGCGGCAAGAACGAGTAACGCGGCGGCACCTTGAGTGCCCCCTGGGATCCTCGGAAGTCGCAGGGCCGCACGAGGTGCCTCATCATCCATTGTGCGTCGCTTATGCAGAGGCACAACGCGTGCGCGCTCCTCTTCGGATGGGCTCAACGCGAAGGCTGGGTCAGCCGGCGTCGGCGCCGTGGACCAGATACTCCCCTCAGGGAGTTCGTCGTGCGCGGCAGGTACCTCATCGCTGCCGAGCGTTGCCGCAGCAAGATCGACTGGGGCACTCGCGGAAGGGGTGCCATACGGGAGCGACCGCGGAGCAGGAGCGTCGATTGTTTGCGCCGCCTCCCGAGAGGCCCATGCAAGAAAGATCGGGCACGCGGTAAAGGTGGGGGTGAGACAGGTCTCGCCCTGCCGCTGCAGATCAATCGGCTCTGCGGGGCGCTTTGCAAAACATGAGTGCGCAGCATTCGGCTGTGACGATCGTTTCGAAGAGTCCACACCGGTCGCAATGAATGGGCAAACGTTGGCGCTCATGACGCCGATCCTACCCCCTCGCGCCAGATCGTCTCCATGCGATCAGCAAGGGCGTCACTCCATGAAGCGGCAAAGGCCAACTCCTCCCGGCTCCCGGCCTCTGGGGCTGGGCGATCCGCGCATGGCGAGGAGTCCTCGAGTGCGATCACCTCAACACTCGGCAGGCCGAACCTGCGATTACGGAATCGGAAGATGATCGGAACGATCGGCACCCCTGTGCGCATGGCGATGAGTGCAGCGCCAGGGCGAAACTCCGCAAATCGATCAACAGGACCGCCAGTTCCGCCCTCCGGCATGACGCCGTAGTGTGCGCCAGCGGCGAAGACGGCGCTCGCCGCATTCAGATGCGTTTCAATTCCACTGGTGCCGCGCCAGACGGGAAGGAGGCCGCCGAGTCGCCGCAGCAGAGCGGAGCGCACGCGCCCACGACCGACAATGAATGGTCCGAGGCCGAGCCACCAGATCCGCGGTGCTGCCGGGGCGGCGATGCCGAGCGCGAACGCTTCGTGATAGCGACGGTGGGGGGCACCAACAAGGATCCGTGATCCCGATGTGGCGAGGCGATCGAGCCCCACCGCGCGCACGCGCATCCCGAACACGCCGAGCACTACGCGCAGGGTGAGGCGTAGGGCTCGATAGGAGGGACTCGCCTCCGCCCAGGGCTGGCGACCAAGCCATGCGACGCCCTCCCCTGCCGCAGGCGGGATCAGCGCATCTCGGCTGTACGAGCCGTAGGCCCGTACCTTTCGTTCGCTCATATGGTGAAACCCTACACGCTCGCACCCACCGCCACGCAGGGCTGCCACACGCCGCACAGTCCGCTACCGTACAGAGAGGCGGCCACCATGGCCGCGCAGCAGAAAGGGGAGCACATGGAGACCGCCCAGCTCGTTCTCGTCTTTATCCACCTGCTCGGGATGGCCGCAGTCGTGGGCGGCTACTTCGCCGGCATAACGAGCTCCCCGAAGCGCCTTACCGCGGGGATCACCCACGGCACTCTGCTCCAGTTCCTGACGGGCCTCCTGCTCGTTGGGCTCGCGGAGATGGGGACCGATCCGGTGAACCACACGAAGTACGGCATCAAGATTGCGGTCACCGCCGTGATTCTGTTGCTCGCATGGCCACGTCGTAAGGACGTCTCCATCGCGGCGAACACCTATCACGCGATCGGCGTGCTCGCGCTACTCAATGTTGCCGTAGCTGTATTCGTAAAGTAGAGAGGAGAGAAGCATGAAGAACCCATTCAGCCAGTTCACTCCGGTCACCGTTCATGCCCACTGCGACGTGCCGTGCGGCATCTATGACCCATCGGGAGCAGTGATTGCCGCCAAGACGGTCGCCCGCATGGTTGAGCTCATCGGCCAGATTGAGGTGACCGACAGCGCCACGCGCAACAAGTTTGTACGCTGCGTTGCCGTCAAGGAAGAGCACGCCGAGAAGGTGAAGCACGAAGTTCAGATCATCTGGTCCGACTACTTCAAGCCTGAGCACTTGGCGAAGTTCCCCGACCTACACGACCAGGTCTGGAAGCTGCTCAAGCTGGCGTCAAAGAACAAGCAGAACGTAGATTCAGCCGCGGCGGCAGAACTTGTGGCTGCGACCGAGGCGTTCGCTGCTACCTTCGTCGCGTCGAAGGCGTAACGCACCGCTGTGACCGAACGACCCGGAAGGATCTGGGTCGCCGATGTTGTTGAACGCTCAATGGAGCCGGCCCTCCTTCCGGGGGACCGGCTCCTTGTGCTTCCAGCGGGCCCGCGTGGACTCCCTGGCCTCCGCGGCACACCGCCGATCGGCAGCGTCGTCATCGTTGCGCGCGATGGTCGTTTCGACGTGAAGCGTGTGGCTCCCTCACCACCTGGCACATCGGGGCTCTGGCTCCTTGGTGATAACGCGGCACTTTCACGCGACTCACGACATGACGGGCCTCTGCCCCTCAGCGCACTCCGTGGCAGAGTCGTCTACCGGATTGGGCCCAGTGGCCGTAGGGGAAGAGTCGCCGCGGCGCGCTAAGTGAGCGCGCTAGAGCTGCGCGTGAAGCTCTGCCAGCAGGTCGAGTGAGTCTGTCTCGGTGGGATCCATGTGTTGCACCATGAGGCGGCTCGCCCCCGTCTCGCGGAAGGCGCGCATCTGCTGCAACGCCTGATCAGGGGTTCCTACTAGCCATCGGGCGCGGCGTGGTGCAAGGTACTCCTCAGGATCACCAGCAGCACCAATGCGTACCATGAAGCCGCGGATCTTCTCCAGATACTCAGCCTCCGTTCGGCCGATCATCGCCCCCGTCATCGCAGAGCGATCGAGGCTTTCGGGTGCCCGGCCTGCGGCTATGCAGGTCGCATCAAGTTGCGCGAACTTCTCGTGGGCCGTCGCAGGGGTCGACGAGGTGAGGTTGAACTCGTCAGAGAACTTCGCCGCGATGCGCATGCCACGAGGTGAGCCTTCACCACCGGTGATGATCCATGGAACGGGCGATGGCTTCGGGCGGAAGAGGGCGTCGCTCACGCTGTAGTGCGTGCCGCTAAACGACCAACCGTCGGGCCCGGCCCAGAGCGCGCGAACGATCTCGAGTTGCTCCTCCAGCATCTCTGCGCGTGTGGCCATCTCGGGGAACGGGAAGCCGTAGCGGCGATGCTCTGACTCATGCCAGCCGGTGCCGAGACCAGCGTGGAGCCGCCGCCCCGCCATCTCCTGCACGGTGGTGACCACCTTCGCGAACTCGCCCGGCGCCCGAAAGGTGACGGGGCTGACGAGCGTGCCGAGCGTGATCGATGTTGTCTCGCGCGCGATGCCCGCCAGCACGCTCCAGGCGTCGGTGGTCGCCTGGTCGGCAGCGCCTGGGAACGATTCGTAGTGGTCTGTGCGGAAGAAGCCACTGATCCCGACCGCCTCGGCGCGGCGGGCGGCGGCGAGCTGCTGCTCGTACGACAGGTTCATCTGCCCCTCAATGACCACGGCAATCTGCATAGGCGAACCCTACCCCGCGGCAGACTTGAGCGGTGAGGAGTACGATAGTTGCAACGCGAAATACCGCCAGAAATCTGACGGCGCGATATGGAGGTACACGCAATGCCCACCGCTAAGACTCGCCGCCCTGTTGCGGCCAAGCAACGTCCCGCCGCGAAGGAGACACCTGCCCCAGCAGGTGCCGACCTTTCGAAGCGCGCCAAGCAAGGCATCATCGTCGCGATCATGCTCGCCCTCTTCTTGGGTGCGCTTGACCAGACCATCGTCGGTACCGCGCTCCCGAAGATCATCACCGATCTAAGCGGCGCGAATCTGTACACCTGGGTGGTCACGATCTACCTACTTGCCAGCACCGTGACGGTGCCGATCTACGGAAAGCTCTCCGACCTGTACGGCCGCAAGCCGCTCCTTCTCGCCGGCGTTGGCCTCTTCCTCATCGGCTCAGTGCTCGCCGGACTCTCGCAGAACATTGAGCAGCTGATCATCTTCCGCGGCATCCAGGGGCTCGGCGCCGGTGCGCTCTTCCCCATTGCCCTTGCAACTATCGGCGACCTCTACTCCGCCAAGGAGCGCGGACGCTATCAGGGGCTCTTCGGTGCGGTCTTTGGGCTGGCAAGCCTCGTTGGCCCAGCGCTCGGCGGCTGGCTTACCGACACCTTTAGCTGGCACTTGATCTTCTATGTGAACTTGCCTATTGGCCTGATCAGCATTGCGATCATCGTGCTTGAGCTGCCAACGATCAAGGGGCGTGCCAACCAGAAGATCGACTTCCTTGGCGCACTCGTCTTTGCCGCGGGCATCATTCCGGTGCTCATTGGCCTCACCAACGTGCAGACGAACGCGTTTGCAACGCCAGAGGTCGCGGGCCTCATCTCGCTCGGACTCGCGCTCCTTGGCCTCTTCCTCTTCATTGAGGCGAAGGTCGAAGAGCCGATCATTCCGCTCGAGCTCTTCCGTAATCGCACCTTTGCGGCCGCCGCTGCAGCCTCGTTCTTCGCCTCGTTCGGCTTCTTCGCCTCCATCATCTTCTTGCCGCGCTACTTCCAGACAGTGCTCGGTGAGACGGCGACGAACTCCGGGTATGCAACACTCCCGCTCCTGTTGGGTGTGATCATCAGCTCGGTTGCCGCCGGACAAATTGTCGCGCGACGCGGTCGTTACAAGTCGCTGATCCTTGGGGCAATCTTGCTCGTTGCTGCAGCGTCCGTGTTGCTGACGAACATCAAGGCAGACACTGACCCGTGGGTCCTGCGCCTCTGGATGTTACTCGCCGGTCTCGGCGTTGGACCAACCCTCTCGGTCTTTACAATCGTGGTGCAGAACGCCGTGCCGTTTAAGTTCCTCGGCGCAGCAACGTCGAACCTCACCTTCTTCCGCCAAGTCGGCGGATCAGTGGGCTTGGCGCTTGTGGGCTCCTACTTCGGTGGGCAGCTTGTAACCACCATCCCAGCGGAGTTGGCGAAGGCGGCGCCCGTGGGCACGTTCACCCCGTTCTTCACCGCAATCGGTGGAGATCTGGCGCAGCTCACTAACGTAGGTGGACAGTTCGACCAGGCCCTGATCGGTCTGATCCCTGTGCAGTACCTCGATGCCTTCTTTACCGCAATCAAGGCGGGTATTGCCGATGCGATCGGCTCGATCTTCTGGCTCTCCGTGGTGGCCAGCCTCGTGGCGTTCGTCGCCGCGACGCTGATCGAAGAGATCCCGCTCCGTGGCGGAGCAAAGAGCGCACCAGCCGAAATGTAAGTGGCTCCGGGCGTACCCCCTTGGGGGTGCGCCCGGTTCACACCCGTCGGCGCAGCTCCACCCCTATGATTGGCGCATGAGCGCCTGGTTTACTGTTGCGGTCTCCCCGAAGGTCGGCAGTCTTGCCGCCGTTACCGCTGCACTCGCTTCAGCCGGCATTGCGGTAGAAGGGGTCATGGGAGCGCCAGAGGTCGACGGCTCACTGCACCTAGGCGTTCCCGACGCGCAGCTACCCGCTGCGATCGCGGCGCTCACCACGCTCGGACTTCTCCCCATCACGGAAGAGTCCGATCCCACCGGCGAGGCTAGTGCGCCGCTCGACGCGGGGATCATCGGCGCGATCTTGCGCGGACCCCGCTCCTAACTCCAAGGGCGCCCATGGCTGCACGCACCCTTCGCATCGCCACCTGGAACGTCAATGGCCTCCGCGCCCGCGCTGAGCGAGTTGCCGCCTGGCTCGATGCAGCACAGCCAGACATCGTGCTGCTGCAAGAGACGAAGTGCGACCCATCCCAGATTCCCGAGGGACTCTTCTCGGCGCGATCGTATGAGGTCGCTGCTCTCGGCGCGGGTGGTCGAAACGGGGTCTTGATCGCATCACGACACGGCCTCACCGATGTGCAGGAGAGCATTGCCACCTACACGCCGCAGGGGAGCGATCCCACACTCCCCGACCTGCTCAGCGAGCCGCGTCTGCTCAGTGCTGTGTGTGGCGGCCTACGAGTTGCATCGGTCTACGCGCCGAATGGGCGCGAGGTGGACGCGCCGCACTTCTACGCCAAGTTGCACTGGTACGGAGCACTGCGTGCCTGGTCTGCGGAGCGCATCACCGAGCCTGCCCCGCTGCTGCTCGGCGGCGACTTCAATGTCGCACCGACCGATGCCGACGTGTGGGACCCAGCCGCGCTGGTTGGTGCGACCCATGTCACCCCACGGGAGCGCGACGCCTGGAACGCCCTCATTGACCTCGGCCTCATCGATGCCGCACAAGACGTCGCCCCAGGTGGAGAACGCGCGCCGTTCACCTGGTGGGATTACCGCGGCGGCGCATTTCATCGCGGCTGGGGGATGCGCATCGATCACCTGCTTGTTGAGCCGCGCGCCGGCACCATCGTCAGCAGCGCAGTAGACCGCGACGGTCGTAAGGGTGAGTCGCCATCGGACCACGCGGCACTGACCATTGATCTGGCACGACCGGCGTGATCACCGAACGCCTGCGCGCGCGAACGCCACACTCCGCCGCGGAATCCATGCCGCGCGCCGCGGCGATCATTCGGGCGGGCGGCCTTGTCGCCTTCCCCACTGAAACCGTCTACGGCCTCGGGGCGAACGCCTTCGATGCGCCAGCGGTCGCACGCATCTTTGAGGCGAAGGGTCGCCCAACCTTTGATCCGCTCATCGTGCACATTGCCGATCGCGCCGACCTCGCCCACCTCTTCACCGAGGCTGCGCTCGCCGACCCACGGATCAAACTCCTTGCGGATGCCTTCTGGCCTGGGGCGCTAACGATTGTTGCCGCCGCGCGACCCGAGGTCCCTGGCCTGGTGCGTGCCGGTCTCGAGACAGTCGGCGTGCGTCTGCCGCGACACGAGACGGCGCTGGCACTCATTCGGGCGGCTGGAACACCGATCGCTGCGCCAAGCGCCA
>Ga0214921_10011916_pt1 | contig 10484 bp, 13 predicted proteins | sample LL1505_MetaG_FD_177992 | JGI IMG/M metagenome (GOLD analysis project Ga0214921, IMG submission 177992) | Freshwater microbial communities from Lake Lanier, Atlanta, Georgia, United States - LL-1505 | ecosystem: Environmental > Aquatic > Freshwater > Lake | place: USA: Georgia | collected...
TTACATTTTCTATACACAAACTAACAATTTTTATAAAATCAAAAATCTATAGATTTTTGATTATATAATAAGACTGCGATACGAAATTCAAAATTCTAAAGAATTTTGAATTAGTATTCGCACAATTTTTATAAAACTGCGATATGAAATTTATACAAGTTAACGTTTTTGAGTAGTTTTGATATATAATAAATATAATGTCATAGCACCGCCAATTATATTTATATTATCGATATACAATGGCAAAGTAGATATACATAAATATAATATTGTATCATAATACTTAATTTTATTTTCTTGATATAACTTTTTAATATCATTAAATAATCCTATAGACCACAATATTATCAATAAATATACAATTATGCTTATTAAATCTTGTGAAATATTAAATAATTTTATAAATGGTAATAAACTTCCAATTATACATAGTTCGCTAATAGAAAAATATTTAAATCCTAATGAGAATTCGCCTGTATATTTATTCATTAAATGTTTTACACTAAATATTGATATTGCTAAAACTAATATTGTTTTACTTTGCATATGGTCAATATTAAAATATTGTAATTCCATATTTAGAAATAATGGCAAAATATATCCATCCAAACAATGATCTAATATTTCACCTAATTGAGATGTTTGATTAGTTGCTCTTGCATGAACACCATCTAAATTATCAAGAGTCCAATATAATAATAATGATAATGAAAAATATTTAGCATTATTATATAATTTATAATAATTTACTAATGATACCATTATAAAATTAGTTATTGTAATTATATTTGGATGAATACATTTGGGTATTATTTTTTCTAATCCTACAAAAATATTATTAAAATAATTTTCATGAAAGTATGATAATTTTCTCATATATATAATTATAGTTAATTCATATCATTTTATTTTTTAAATATATTTTTATTGAAATAATCTATTAAAACTCCTAAATGTGAAATTTTTCCATTGTTATTATTAACATGAATAAATTGTATATCTAGATTTAATGCTTGTTTACCATCTGTATTTATATTATCTCCAACAAATAAATAATTATCATTACCTAAAGAATCCATTATTAAATTCTTTTCAAAAAATGGTTTTCCACACATATAAATCGGTTCTTGTTGCGTAGATGATTTAATTAATTCATATAATGAGCCCGTATCTGGTATTGTTAATTTTTCATCAGGATATGTTTTATCAATATTTCCAATTATATAGGGTGTATTGTTTTTTATTTTAGTACACACATTTATTAATTCAGAAAAATTATATTCTTTTTTAAATAATATAATTATTAATTCTGCTTGTTCTAATGATGTAACATTAATATAATTTTTAAACCAATTAATTACATTTTCATTTCCAAATACATATACATTTTTATTAAGATATCTTATTTTAGATAATATATCATGCAAAGATGTTACAATTTGATCTATATTAAAAGCAAAACCACAATCCAATAATCTAGATAATAATTCACTTGGTAAATAATTATTATTATTAGATATTATTTTTACTTTTATATTATTAGATTGTAATAATTTAACACAATCAAGAGCATAGGACATTGGTTTATTATTGATTATTAAAGTATTATCATAATCAAATAAAACACATTCTATATTTGTAAGATTCGGTATATTATTATTTATTATATCAGTTGTTGATATTCCTTTTGTATATTGTAATATTTTAATCTCAATATTTAATTTATCCAAACCATCTTCATAATAACGTATTTGTTTTTTATAACTTTCAAGTTCCCAATCATCGCCGTGAAATATAATATTAATATTATATTTTTTAATAATATCTAAATGACACGATCCTACTAGAACTATATCACAATCAATTATTAATTTTAAATTATTCATTCTACATTGTTCATTCTCAATTGGCTTTCTTTTATAACTAGTAACCATTTCATCTGTATGTACACCTAATATTAATTTGTCACAATAACTTTGAGCCATTTTAATTATATTTCGATGCCCATAATGCAATTTATCAAAAACGCCTGGTAGATAACCAATCATACTAATAATTGAGAAAAATATTAATTCACATAAATTTTTATAATATTTTTAATTGCAAATTTCGTATAGCAGTCTTATTATCAATTAAAATAAATTAAACATGACAATACATAGTATACTTACAAGCAAGTTTTCTACAGATATTTCTATGCTAAAGCTAAATATGTATATATACGATATAAAAAGAAAAAAAAATAGAAAAAAATAAAAAAATTATATGTAATTTATGAAAATAAAGAAAATGAAAATAATGAAGATAGTGCATACGTAGCTAACAAAACAAGCGAAGACGACAATGAAGGTGATGAAAATAATATTATAAATAATTTGATTAGTAACATTATATTTTTTTTACTGAAAAGTGTTTAGAAAACTTTGTTTTATACCGTTTTATTTTTCAGTGAAAAAGGTGTAATATTTATATATGGATAACTACATGTATAATATCCAAAAGTTTCTTCTTTTAATATACTAATGTATAACATTCCATCTTGATCTTTATGTTGATTATATACTTCTCTTAATTGTGCAGTTGTTGGTATTAACATTTTATTAATCATTAAATAAATACCATCTGATGATTTTATATTTAAACTTTTACGTAATATAATATATAGAGATCCAATTGTAACATCCTCTTCAATTAAGTATTTATGTTTAATAAGTTTTATGTCTTCACATTTTGTATCAATAAATAAAGGTATTCTATTCGGATATTTTTTAAGCAATACTAAAACTTCAGCAGATCTTTGCTCTAATGTTTTTTTATTATGTCCTTCCATTATATATATATATAAATATATATTTATATTACTATTATAAAAAAAATTATACTTTATTTATTTGCATCCATTCATCTTCAAATGAATCGGTTAACATATTATCATTAATAATCGGTTTTTCTGATATAGTTTCTTTACTTTCTGTAATAGGAACTTTATCAAGCAATTGTGTTGTTGGTAAATCTAAAACAGTCGCATCGTGTGAAATAATATTTCGAAGTTCAATCATTTTATTAAATCTCGTATTAAAATATTTATTATATTGAGCTATTTTATTAAATTTATAAGGTTTTTTATCTATATATTTTGATATGATGTCAGCTGCATCAATACAAATAAATATGCATATGCTAATAGCACTTCCAAGTATAAAATATTCAATCATTAAAATATACTATAATTATAATATAATATATATTATTTTCAATTTTTAATTAGGCTTTGCCTAATTAAATATCTCTTAGTTGTAGAATAGAAAATGCTAAGCATTTTCTATACACAAACTAACAATTTTTATAAAACTAGGCTACGCCTAGTTTTATAATAAGACTGCGATATGAAATTCAAAATTCTTTAGAATTTTGAATCAATATTCGCACAATTTTTGATTGTATAATAAGACTGCGATACGAAATTCAAAATTCTTTAGAATTTTGAATCAGTATTCGCACAATTATTATTTAGGAAATTAAATAGTTATTAATAATAATGAATAGATTGGATGAAATTGATATATTTATAAATAGTGAAATAGAAGATAATTTTGGTAAAATATTAGAATATTATAAAAATGAACTTGATGGTTATACATATATTGAAGAATTAAAAGACTTTGCAGTTCTACCATTAAAAGGATCATTAAGATATATAAATAAATTTAGTAAAAAATTATGCTTTGGTGGATTATTAATAAAAATTTATGAAAAAAATGGAAATTATTTTGCGAGTGTTAAAAATATTAGAGGTAATATATATCATATTTCATATAATAATAATTTTATTTTTTATATGAAAAATTCAAATGAAGTTTTTCGAGATAATCTTACATGTTTTATATCAGATTATGAAAAAGAATTATATCAATCATAAGTAACAATATTATTAGTTATTCGAGATAATAAATTTAATGATTTAGTATAGTATTCTTGTTCAAATAGTATGAAATTATTTTCCAATGTTGTTAAATATAGTATTGGGATATTTTCATTACTAAATAAAGCACTAATATGAGCTATTATACCAATATCATTTACACATTCTTGTGTATTCATTAATTGTATTATATTATACTTTATAATATATACATTATTAGTAATGTATGGTTCAATAATATGATAACATTCATCTGAAATAATTATCATTTTTTCATTATCAATTGTATTATGATGGTAATGAAAAATTTTAGGTTTATCATAAAATAATAATTTTGGTAACATAAAAGATAATGATTCTATTGGTATATGTTTTAATGATATACACCATACATATTTTCTAGATACATATATTTCAAAGTTCATTATCTGGAAAAAACCTTCGGGTTTTTCTGATAAAGTAGAGGTAGAATAAAGATTTTGTCCGTTCATATATTTATAATTAGATTTTATTTAGTTAAATATTAATAATAGTAATTTGCACTTATATCTTTAATTTTATTATACATTTCATCTATTGTATCATTCCAAATATCTAAACCATTATTATTTCTTAGATGTGAAATATTCTGATTTAATTGTTCTATAGTTGATACACCTAGTATAATCTTTCCAGATGGTTTAATTTTTTTTTCTAACCACTGCAATGAATATTTACAACAATTTTTAGATTTTAAAAAAGGTTCAAAAGTGTCAAGTATAGGTTCTTTCCAAAATAAATTTTGATAAATATCATTATTCTTAAAACGCGAATTACTATGATAAGTGGATTCAGATTGATATTTTCCAGTAAGTAATCCACCGGCTAAAGGATTATAAGCCCAAAATTCAATATCATAATCATCTAGCAAAGGGAAGATTTCTTCTACCTTTCTACTAATTACATTGTACATACCTTGATAATAATTAGGACTTTGTATTTTATGATTATCACAATCATCTAAAATATTATCCATTTGTATTAATGAAAAATTAGAAATTCCAAGATTATTAAATTTTTCCTGTCTCCATAAATCATTGCATGCTTCTAATGTTTCAATAATTGGTGTTTCATAATCAGGGCAATGTAAAAAAAATATTTCTACACTATCTTGACCTAAATTTGAAAGCGATGTTGTTAATTGTTTTTCAATATTTGGCTTGGATAATTGTCCTAATTTACCATTAGTAAAATCATTCATATACCACGGATTCGCTTTAGTAGCAATTTTCACAGGTGCAATTAGATCTGGTAATATTTGACCTAATATTTGTTCTGTTTTTGTATTACCATAATAATAAGCAGTATCCAAAATTCTTTCATTTCTGTTAGTTAATTTAATATATTGATCAATTATAGATTTATAATATTCAGGTGTATTATTTTGATTTGATGAATACTTGTAACCAATATTCATAGTTCCTAATATAATATTATTCATTTATAATTAATTATATAAAAAATTTTTGTGAATAACGCATTATATAGGTGCATTTCCTTCATTATTTAAGAACCACCACACATCATATAAGTGAAATAATCCTATAAATAATAAAGAATAATAAATATAATTATTAGTTTGATTTTGCATTATATATAAAATTATATATGCAGCAAATAGATGATAACTTGTTTTAATTATTCTATTTATATAAGAAATAATTTTTAATTTTGTCATATACTGTGTTAAATATATTATTTTTTTGTAAACATATATCACCAAATGTCATTGATAGTAAAATTCTTTTTTCATTATTATGAATTGGTGTTGCCATATGTTCTATTTCACTACCTTTAAATATAATTATACTATTTGGTTTCATTTTATATTCATATATTTTATTATTATATTTATATTTAAATATATTGCTAGAAAGATCTGTTTTAGTTTCATTTTCATTAATTACAGTTAATAATACAACAAATCTATCACCATAATAATGTGATTTATCTTTATGCCAGTCAATATAATCACCTTCTTTTGTATATATTAATAATGAACACGCATTCATATCAGCAGCTGTAACACGTTGTATTGGTTTATGTACTGCATGTGATAATAAATTTAGAAAATGGTTTGAATAATATAATTGTAATAATAGATCATATGTTGAATCTTGGTGTAAATTCAACATACTAATACCAGAACCCTTCCGTATAAATCCATTCTTAGAATCATATGATTTATTATTAAATATATTTACAATATTATTGAATATATTATTATCAATAACATTATTAATAGTAATTATATTATTTACATATTGGATATTATAATTAGGATTAATAAATTCTATATTTGTAATATATTTATCTGTGATATATTTTTGTATTTCAATATTAGAATCGCTATTATATATAATAATAAAAATTAAAATAATAATAATATAAATAATCATTATATTATGTTATAAAATAATAAATAATTATATTATAAAAATTGAAAAATTAATAATTATAATAATGAATATTAAATACTTGAATGAGCTATCTAATTTAAATATTTTGTTAGAATATGCTACATTATATCAAAATAAATATAATAGTTATGAAGATCTATCGCCATATGGATGGAATGCTCGTGAAAGTAAATATAGCGATTATGCAAATAAAATAGTCAAACAATTAAGAAATATTTGTCATATCTCAGAATATATTGATCACGATGGATGCAGTTCTAATAGTTTTGATTCTAATCTATATAGTTTATACATTATAACAAAGAATAATAATATTTATACATATTATTTATATGAATTTGAAATATGGATTGGACAAAATAATGAGTATGAATATAAATTATATAATAAAAAAGATAGTAAAATACTTTACAAAACTAAAAATTTTTTTTACAAGACTTTATAATTATTTTATATAATAAATATAATGAGGAAACTTTATTATAAATATGAAAATCCGATTAATCATTTAATAATACACTCATGTGATAAGTTAATTCATGGGTGTGTAAAATATAATATTACACCAAACATGATTACAATTGGAAGACTATCAATGATACCATTTATTTTATATTATTTATATTATACAGATGATATTATATTTACAGTAACTGCAACTAGTATATTTTATTATCTAGATTGTCTTGATGGACATTTAGCCCGTGGTACCTGCAAATGCAATGCATTCGCAGCTAACGGGACATGTGAAGCTTGTCTCGGTACAAATCAGGTAACAAAATTAGGGGGCTTTTTAGATCATTTTTCTGATGCATTATTAATTATTGGATTATTATATTACATATACACTAAATCTAATACACCTATTATTATTTTAGTTACTTTATTATTTTATATGACACTTATACAGTTAGGATTACAACAAAAGCATTATAAATTAGAAAATCCAAATGCACCTTATGAATTATTAGATGAATGTAATAGATTACATGCTTTGGATCATCATCATATAAAATGGACTAGATATTTTGGCGATGCATCACTTTATGTAATTATGTTATATATAATTATTGTTATCAAAGTATATAATCACTAATTGTCTAGTTTTCTATTCTGCAACTAAATAATATTTCCCGTAAACTAGAAAAATTGAAATTAATACTGTATATTATCCTATTACAATTCATCTATTTAGTTATAAATGAGCATGTCATACACAACTGATTCTACTAATTCTACTGATTCTACTAATTCTACTGATTCTACTAATTTGCGCACACTTCCTCCGTTGACGCCTCCGCGTGAACAGAAACAGCGATCTGTTCCGAGTACACCACCCAGGAGAAGCATGACACAGAATAGTTATGTACAATCTTTATTGGCCGGTGGTTCTGATTGCGATCAAAAATATCAAGCGCCTCCACCCAAGATAGATCTTACTGATAATGAAAAAAAAATTCTTGCTAGTGAGAGTAAAATTCAACCCATTGACATTGATGTAAATTCAACTAAATCAATTTTGTTAATCGATGTCCAATCTGAGCTAACAACCTATAAACGAGGTAAATGCCGACTTAGATTGAAGCTTCAATGCGATGGTGGAAAAATGATGATTAGCGGGAAATCTGTGACACCTCCTAAAGATATTTGTCTGGTAAGCGATACAAGTGGCAGTATGCACGGTTCTAAAATTGATGATCTCAAAAGTTCACTTATCGAGTTCATACGTTTTGGTCATGGCCCTAATTCACGTGTATGCATTATTGAATTCAACGGTCACACCACTATTCGCACACCATTCACCAATATTGAGGATAATCGCAAACAACTTCAAAATATTATATCATCATTGAGTGCGGATGGTGGTACCGATATTCACGAGGCAATAATGAAATCCGGACTTGCATTTGAAAGCCGTGCAGTTTGTCAAGACGGCGTTCTGATCTTTCTTTCTGATGGTGAAGATCCATCAAATCTGTCAGACGCTTATAAAAAATGTGATGAACTAGTTAGTCAAGGCTCTCGTGTATTTAGCATTGGATATGGCCCTGAGCATGATAGCAAAATTATGGAAAAGATTGGAAACTATGTTGCTATCCATGAAGCAGACAAAATAGCAGGTGTTATGGGGGGTATTCTTGGGTCCATTTCATCCGAGAATGTAAGTGATGTAACTGTTAAGATTACACCCACAAATGCTACCTTAAAAGACCTTTCATGTGGATCTTATCCAGCAGATATTACAAATGGAACTATTAAATTAAATCGTATTCAAGACGAAGAACAGCGGAATATTCTTTTTGAGCTCGAGCTTGAATCCAAAGCATCTGTTGATATTTCTGTAACATTTAAGGATAGTGTAACAGGTTCTATTGTGCAACAGAATATTACTTACAATCCAGTTCAGGATGATTCAAAGCCTAAATATAACTGGGATGTAGCAGATCAATATCTTCAGCAAGATGGGACTAATGTTATTATCAAGGCATTAACTATAGCTGATTCTGATGATTTTACCACAGCTCAAGATTTGCTCAGGAGTGCGATAGCCAAAGTAGAACAATCCTCTGCATATATAGAGAAGAGATTGATTGGAATTGCTGTGCATGACAACCTGACAAAGGCACTTAATTCCATGACTAACTCACGATCATATCGCAATGGGGGGCGCGCTCAAGTATCTACCACAGCAACCCAAAATTCAACACAATCATCAATATATACTGCTCCTGGAGATGTAAATGTATTTCAGACCAATGTCAGTAGGTCAATTTCTAAAAGCCTCACTAACTCGGTTAGTAGGAGGTACGAGCCACATATGCCCGATATTGATGAGGATGAGATGTGATTAACCATCACTCGTGCAAATGCTACCTTAAAAGCACTTTCATGTGGATCTTATCCAGCAAATATTGCAGATGGAACTATTGCATTCAAGACTATTCAAGACGAAGAACAGCGGAATATTCTTTTTGAGCTCGAGCTTGAATCCAAAGCATCTGTTGATATTTGTATAACATTTAAGGATAGTGTCACAAATTCTATTATGCAACAGAATATTACTTACAATCCAGTTCAGGATGATTCAAAGCCTAAATATAACTGGGATGTAGCAGATCAATATCTTCAGAAAGATGTGACAGATCTTATTATCAAGGCATTAACTATAGCTGATTCTGATGATTTTACCACAGCTCAAGGTTTGCTCAAGAGTGCGATAGCCAAAGTAGAAAAATCCTCTGCATATATAGAGAAGAGATTGATTGGAATTGCTGTGCATGACAACCTGACAAAGGCACTTAATTCCATGACTAACTCACGATCATATCGCAATGGGGGCGCGCTCAAGTATCTACCACAGCAACCCAAAATTCAACACAATCATCAATATATACTGCTCCTGGAGATGTAAATGTATTTCAGACCAATGGCAGTAGGTCAATTTCTAATAGCCTCACTAACTCGGTTAGTAGGAGGCACGAGCCACCTATGCCCGCTATTGACGAGGATGAGATGTGATTAATCATCACTCATGCAAATTAGCATGTCAGTTGTAATTTTTAATTTATTTATAATAGCGACTATCATTTTAGTATCTGCTTTTGCACGGTGTGCATTTTTAATTACTTTATTGCATATTTGTAAGTACATATCAGATAATTTTCCAGATGTTAATTCTGGTTTAATTAATCTTAAATCATATCGTGTATCAATCATACGTATTCTTTTTTTATCAAGTAAATTTTGTGAAAAAAGAATCTTGAAATCAAATTGTTTTCCATTGTGAGCAATAAATATTGGTTTATAACAATATTTCATAATTAATTCTAATTCCATTTTAAATTTTGTAATATCTTTATCTGCGAAATCTAGCATGTCATTTGTAATATGTGTTATATCAATAATACTTTGTTTTAGAATAGTTGTTGGTTTTATTAAACCATTACTTACTTCGCATTTAAAATTATATTCATAAACATATCTTTCTATTATTTCCATATTATCAATTGCTAAAAAATTATTCTCATCAATCATATTTGTTTCTAAATCAAAAATAAAAACATTATTATACATGGTAATATTTAGTATTTTACAAATAAAAC
>Ga0214921_10011918_pt1 | contig 10484 bp, 9 predicted proteins | sample LL1505_MetaG_FD_177992 | JGI IMG/M metagenome (GOLD analysis project Ga0214921, IMG submission 177992) | Freshwater microbial communities from Lake Lanier, Atlanta, Georgia, United States - LL-1505 | ecosystem: Environmental > Aquatic > Freshwater > Lake | place: USA: Georgia | collected 2015-05-28
GCGCGTTGGTTGCTATGGGCTCAGTGGGGATTTCACAGCATTCAGTCTGGGCCTACTCAGGTCAATACTCGCTGGGCAACATGATCACCCAGTGCTCCTGATCCCAGCAGGCGTACAGCGTGACTACACTGATCAGGAAGTCAGTGTGGTCAGTCACAGTGCCGTTACCCATCACTGACATATCTCTCATCAACCACAGGTTCTAATTCGATTTCGTTTTACCTAATCGGGCTGCAGCTTATTTCAAACCACTTTATCAATGATAGTCTGAGGATAAGGCAGCGTCTGCTGGAATGAAGGTCGATGTTCAAGCGTTGAAGAGTATTCGGCTAAGGAGGGATACAAAGTCTGCCAGTCAAACTCTTTGAATCTCACTTTTAAATAACCCAGCACTGCACCTACTGCTATGTCAGCTAGACCGAACTTATCACCTACGGCAAATTTGCGCTTGTCAATTAGACGCGCTAACTCGCAAACTCCAGCATTGATCTTGTGAATTTGACGAGCCATCCATTCTTCACTCGCGCTTGCGCCGCGCATGCGCTCAAAAAACACTAATACCACCGCATCGCATACTCCGTCTGCCAACACTTCAAACTTTTTCGCCAAAAGTCTGCCAGATATATCGTTAGAGAGCAGTGGAGTTTGGGGGTAGCTCAATTCTAAATACTCCAGAATGAACCGAGAGTCATAAATGCTACTACCATCTTCAAGTAACAACACAGGCAGTTTAGCTAAAGGGTTGTGCTGCTCTGTCAATGCGCCTTGGTTCCATGGGACTTCGGTAATCAACTCAAAATCAATATTTTTTTCTGCCAAAGCAATTCTGACCTTACGGGCATAAGGACTGGGTGTAGCGCTAATGAGTTTAAGCATGTGAAGAAATCCAAGATGTGGAATACCACTACTTGTTAATTAAGTATGATTTCCCATTATCGATCAAAATTCATGCTTGATACAGATAAACCATAGCTGACCAGAGAGGCTCGAAGTCTTGCAACCCAGAAAATGCAACCCTGAGGTCCATATTTTTCTTAGCATTATTCAAATTACAGCCCATGAGTCCAGATCGTATCGAGCAAATGAAAGCTGCAATGAAATCTTAATTTAATTCAGGTCAATACTCGCTGGGCAACATGATCACCCAATGCTCCTGGTCCCAGCAGGCGTACAGCGTGATTTCGCTCAGGGGAAAGTCTGTGTAGGGGATAGCCTGCCTGGCGTGCTGTTATAAAATCTACTTTTGGGCACGACCGGCAAATGGAGGGCGACTGTAAAGGGCGCACGATCTTATTTGATCTGAAATCGCACGGTCATATTCTTGCCACTAACGTTACTTAGGGCCGCGACGAGCTTGTCACCTTTACCCAGCTTGACGCCCAGAACCCGCAGCGTATTTTCGCCTGCTTCTTTGATGTCAGCTTCAATCTTGTTACTGCCTTGCAAAACGGTGAGCTTGCCGGTGATGCCTTTAGAGGTCACAGGTTTACCATGATCCATGAGGTAAATTATTGCGCCGTCGGCCTGTACGACCAGCTCAAAGCTCACGTCATTGACCTTCTGTACGATGCCGCCATACTGGGGCTTGACGTCGCCATGGGCCAGGGCTGGATTCATACACAGGCAAGAGAGAGCCAAACAAGCCATTGGAATCAAATACTTCATGTTCATGCTTTTTATCTCCTTAAAGGGCGTGGTGCGATTAAAGGCAGCACCACAAAGCCTGTCGATGACTTTGTCAAAACGCATCTTGCACTGATTGTTTTGAATCCTCGTCGGTACTACTTTGCTTCAAAAGCCGATCCGTTGCAGCGGCCCCAAAGCGCCAAAACAGCAGCGGTGTGAGCAAAGTGTCTAGCAGCGTGGAACTGATTAAACCGCCAAAGATAACCACCGCCACCGGGTGCAGGATCTCCTTGCCCGGCGCATCGCTGGCCACAAGCAGCGGCGTCAATGCAAAGGCCGCCACCAACGCTGTCATGAGGACCGGTGTTAGCCGCTCGATCGAACCGCGCACAATCATGGCCTGGCTGAAGGTTTCACCCTCAAAACGGCAGAGATTGATGTAATGACTGATCTTTAGGATGCCATTGCGCGTGGCAATGCCTGCCAAGGTGATAAAGCCCACCATCGTGGCCACAGACAGCGTCACGCCTGCCAGCCACATCGCGACAACACTTCCAATCAATGCCAGCGGGATGTTGGCCATGATGATGCCCGCCAGCACCACCGATCGATAGCGCGAGTACAGCACCAGGAACATGAAGGCCAGCGACACCATCGACAAACCCACGATCTGGCCGGTAGCCTGCTCCTGCGCCTGGAATTGACCCTCCAGGTTAATGAAGCTGCCGCTGGGAAGCGCAGTGGCCGCGATGGCTTGGCGGATGTCTGCCACGATGCGTCCCATATCGGAGCCGTCGCTGTTGGCATAGACAACGATGCGCCGACGGCCGTTCTCGCGCCCTATTTGGTTGGGGCCATCGGCTTCGGTCACCGTGGCGAAGCTAGAAACTGGCAGGCGTCCGGCAGGCGTATCCACCAGCGTGCGTGCCAGATCCTGCGGACTGCGCTTGTTATCGGGCAGTCGCAGCACCAAGTCATAGCGCCTGGCCCCGTCCACAATTTGCGAGCCGTGGGCACCGTCTGTCAGGGCCTTCAGGATGCGCAGTGCCTCACCTGGGGGTAGGCCTGTCTGCGCCAGACGCTGCGGGTCGAGCCGGACCATGATCTGCGGGATCAACACCTGCTTCTCAACAGTCAGATCGACCAAGCCAGGGATGGTGGCCAGTTTGCCGCGCATCTGCTCGGCCAGCCCACGCAGGGTGTCGGTGTCGTCGCCGTAAATCTTGACCGCAATTTGCGCCCGCACGCCCGAGAGCAGATGGTCCAGCCTGTGAGAGATGGGCTGGCCAATGGCCACTTGTGCAGGTAATACGACCAGTTGGCTGCGGATACGTGCCATCACTTGCTCGCGATCAACTGGCCGGCCATCGCGGTGCAAGTCCACATCAATCTCGGTCGAATGCACACCCTCGGCATGCTCGTCGAGTTCTGCTCGGCCGGTGCGTCGTCCCACCTGACTGACGCCAGGCACCTGACCGATCAGTTGTTCTGCCACCGCCCCAATGCGGTTGGCCTCGGCCAGCGAGGTGCCCGGGTTTAACAACAAAGACAGCACCAGCGAGCCCTCGTTGAAGGCCGGGAGAAATGCGCGCGGGAAAAAGGGCACACTGGCCGCGGCCAAGGCAACTGCAACGAAAGCGGCACTGATCAGTATCCGTGCTCGCGTAAAGGACCAGTTGAGCAGCCTTCGATCCCAAGCCTTCAGGCGCGTCACAAGAGGGCTGTCCCCGTGACCCAGTTGTTTCATCCTGGGAAGTAAGTAGCTGCACAGAACAGGGGTCACTGTCATGGACACCGCCATTGAAGCCAAGATAGAGACGATGTAAGCAATACCCAGTGGCGCAAACAAACGACCTTCAATTCCCGGCAAGGCGAATAAGGGCACGAACACCAGCACAACGATCACCGTGGCGTACACAATGCCAGAGCGCACCTCGACGCTGGCCTGCTGTACGACCGCCATCACCGAGCGCGGCTGGTCCAGGGCGCGGTTCTCCTTAAGTCGACGCAAAATATTTTCAACATCGACCACCGCATCATCAACCAACTCACCAATCGCAATTGCCAAGCCCCCCAGCGTCATGACGTTGATTGACTGGTCCAGCCAGCGAAAGACCAAAGCCGTGACCGCCAGCGAAAGTGGTATGGCGACCAAGGAGATCAGCGTGGTTCGTACGGACAGCAAGAATGCGAACAGCACGATCGCCACAATCACCGCACCGTCGCGCAGCGCCTCAGTCACGTTGCCGACGGAGGCTTTGATGAAATCGGCCTGGCGAAACAACACTTGGGGTTTGGCCAAGCCCTGTGGAAGGCCCGCTTGAATGTCAACCAAGGCTTGCTCAATCTGCCGACTGAGCTTGACCGTATCAGCAGCCGGCTGCTTTTGCACACTCAGGATCACGGCAGGCTGCCCTTGGTAACCCGCATCGCCGCGCTTGAGGCCAGCGGCAAAGCGCACTTGAGCCACCTGCAGCAGCAGCACGGGCCGGCCGTCCTTCCAAGCCACGGCCATGCCTTGCAAATCCTCTAGCCGCTGGGTACGACCCATGTGACGAATCAGGTATTCACGGCTGTTCAGGTCAATGAAGCCGCCCCCGGCGTTGCCGGCATAACCGCGTAGGGCCTGCTCGACTTGGCTGAGTGTTATGCCCAATTGGGCCATGCGTGCCGGATCTGGCTCCACACGCAGCTGGCGTACCTCACCGCCGATAGGAATGACCTGGGAGACGCCAGCGATACCGAGCAAGCGCGGGCGCAGCACAAAGTCGGCGTATTCACGGGCCTGCATGGGCGTGGCTGCGCCCTCACCGCCTTGAAGCGGTAATGCAATCAGCATGATCTCGCCCATGATGGACGAGACGGGTCCCATCACGGGCGTTATGTCGGCAGGCAGTTGGCTGCGCAGTTGCGCCAATCGCTCAGCGACCAACTGGCGGTTGCGGTAGATATCGGTGCCCCAGTCGAACTCGGCGTACACCACCGACAGGCCAATGCCAGAGGTGGAGCGCACCCTGGTAACACCGGCCATGCCGTTGAGGGCCGTCTCGATGGGGAAGCTGACCAGTTGCTCGACCTCCTCCGGGGCCATGCCGCCTGCTTCAGTCAGCACCGTCACCACCGGTTTATTGAGGTCGGGAAACACATCGACCGGTGTGCGCCAGGCGGTCAATGCCCCATAGACCATGAGCAAAGCCGCAAAGGCCAGGACGAATAGCCGGTTGCGCAGGCTGTATTGAACGATCCAGTTGAACATGATGTGCCGTCTCCGTTCAGCGGATCTGCGCGACCAGTGCCGCGCCTTCGACCAACACACGGTTGTCAGCGGAAAGTCCCTGGGTGACCAACACCGTGCCAGCGTCCAGCGGCTGGACCTGAACCGGCTGCGGCATGAAGCGCTCGGCGCCCGTCTTGATCCAGACGATGGGTTCGTTAGCCGGGCTGCGCACCACAGCAGAGGCCGGCAGTACGATGCCCTTGCGCCGCTCCTTGAGCGCCGCGACCAGTGTCACGGTTTGACCTACCGCCAAGGGTGTTGCGCCAGCAGATATAGCAGCTCGGAAGTTCAGCGGCAGCATGCCGTCACGCAATGACCGCGCAGCGCCGACCAGTTGCAGCTTGACGCCCTCGAGCCCCGCCAAATGGGCTGCGCCCAAACGACTGCCGAGCGACACATCGGGTGTGCTGGCCTCCACCATCAGGCGCGCAGGATCGATAACCTCGATCAACACCTCGCGTGTGTCCACAATCTGGCCCGCCTTCACATCGGCACGTGCAATCACACCCGAGACCGGCGCGCGCAAGGGCTCACGCACATCCAAACTCGCGGCGATGCGCTGTTCGCGCTCGGTCAGTGACTGGACATCGATGCGGGCGGCGTCGATGTCCTTGCGAGGCACCGTGCCTTCAAGCGACTCCAACCGGCGCAGGCGCTGCTCCGCCAAGTCCCGCGCAGCTTTCAACTCGGCACGCTGTGACTGTTGGCCCGCCAAGGCAAATGGATCAGCATGATGGCGCACCCAAACCAGCACCTCGCCTTGCTTGAAAGTTTGGCCCGCCATCGGCAATCCGCGCGGCCCAGGTTCAACACGACCGCCGTGCGTGGCCTGCACTTGGCCGCTGGCATTGGGATCTGCCACGACCCGACCGGGTAACTGAATAGTCGCAGCGGCCTCAGACTCGGGGGCCAATTGGGTACGCAGCCCCATCCGCCTTTGCGCGAGCTTAGGCACATTCACACTGCCATCTGGCAAGCGAGCGAGCCCACCGGCAGTCGGCGAAGACACCTGATCCAAGTGTTCGCCATTCGGACCGTGCGCACCCGGGCCAGCCCAAGCAGAAAGGACACTGGCCATCGCCAGAATCGCAGCTTGAACGCTAAAAAAAGATAGCCTTTTCATGCAAGACCTCCTTTGGAGAATCGACGCTGGCGCTGCTTGCGCAGGCGTGCCGTTGCAATAACAAGCAACACCAAACTAACCAAGGCCCCAAGCGCCCACCCCTCCCAATGAAAGTGGTGATCATCAACGGCCAAAGAGGCCGGCACGCGCAACACCGCGTCAAGCAAGTCGCTGTCCTTGCCCGCAATCACGGTGATCACCAGTGGGTGTTCGCCCGGCGTGGAAAGCTTTTGGAGCAATGCCGCGTCATCGATTAAGTAATCACCGATTTCGGCGCGGAATTTAGCCTGTGCCTTCAGTGCCCCAGACTCAACTTCGACTTGTGCCTGCAACAGGGGCTCGTTCGTCACAAATCGGTCAATGAAAATAGACAACTCACCGCCCGCAAGCGTACCAACCAATTCAAAGATATCTGAAGTAGCCTCAATTCGAAGGCCAGCTTGCATCGAGTTATCTGACTTTGGCGAATCCAAGTGCTCGCCGTTGGGGCCATGCGCGCCAGGGCCAGCCCAGGTGGGTAAAGGCATCAGCGCCAGCATGCAGACCGCCAAGCCTGCCCAAAAGAATCTGGAAATAAAGAGATGAATCATGGCAGTAATCCCAAAGCTTGTTCAAGGCGAGCCATCGCCGTTTGATGGTTGATTTGCTGACGCGCCAAGGCACTCTCAGCACTGGCGCTTGCAGCCATGGCACGCAGCATTTCGGGCAGCGCCGTTTCACCGGCACGGAAGGAGTTGTCAATCAATCGTGCTCGCTCGGCCAGTAATTGAGCACGCTCTTGCTCTGCTTGCAGTTGGGCCTTTACCAAGCCCAATTGACTCTGTGCCAATGACACTTCGGCGGTTAGACGCTCGAGCGTGCGCTGAGTTTGGGTTTGAAGAATGCCCAGTTCACCAAGTGCAGCAGCGATACGAGGCTGCTGGTAGAACTGTCCGCCCAAAGGCAGCCGAAGTGCTACCACCAAACTGCTTTGCGAATTAGCCCCTAGCCCTGGCTGCTCTTGCCGCATTCCCAGCGTGAGTTGTGGGGAATCCGGGCGCTGAACCCGTTCGAGGTCCGCCCGACGCTGGCCAAAGTCCATCGCTGCGCTTGCAAGAACGAGTTCTGGGTGGTTGTCTGGCAATTGCGTCAAGGAAGTGGCAAGGCTCGTTTGCACTTTCAAGGGGGCAACGCCAGTAAGCAAATGCCAATGGGCCAACTGGATACCCAAGGCTTGACGTGCTGAGTTTGCTTGCGCTTGAGCTGCAAGCCATTCAGACCTGGCTGCAAGCGCATCGGCATGCGCGAGATCACCCGCACGCACGCGCCTTTCGACATCCTGCGTCAATTGGCCTAAGACTTGGACCTGCCGTTCCACTTGCTGCAGTTCGACATCGGCAAGATGTAGGGCACCAATCGCTTCCCGTAGCCGCCCCGCCAAACGCAGGCGCTGCGCCCGTTCAGTCGCCAGAGCCAAACTTGACTGAGATTGAGCTACGTGCCCACCAGCGGCACGCTGACCCGACCGCCAAAGGGGAAGCGCCAGCCCAACCTCCGTCTCACTGCTTGCGGCAGGCGCGCCAGCGGCCCCCTCTCGTCGGCCCATGCTCACGGCAGGTGCTGCAGCCAGCCAGCTTTGATTGACTGCTTGGTCGGCCTGGGCACGAGCGTAACGGCTGCGTGATTCGGATGCCTCCAATGAACGCTGCCATGCAGCCTCGAGAGCTTGGCTGAGCGTCAAGGTTCCCGCCACGGCATTGGATGCAACACGTGTACTTTCTTGTGTTTGCCCGGACGTTGGAACAGCAAAAGCCATGCACAGCAGCACGCAATGCATTCGAGGATGTAGCAACTGCCATGGCCCAATCCATGTCATTATGTTCATAGTGTTGATCGACAATTTACGCCCAATCACACGCGCCAAATACTTACGCAGTGGAAAGGGCAGAACCTAAAACGCCCTGCGCAAGGTCAAGCGCAGGCTCGGCCAAAGGTCAGGCCGTTGGTTTTGGGGGTCGATCTAGCCCGTCGGGCAGCAACTGGCCCCTGGAGAAGTAACGCTCTAAAGAGAGGTGATAAATGCCTGGCAGCAAAGGTAAAGAAGATTGCGGGGAAGGCAAGGCAGAAGAAAACTGACTGGCGTCGGACAGAAGGTGCAAGGTCGAGGCGATGGAGTCGTCCTCATGGAAGTCCTCAGCGTGATCGTCATGGTGGTGGGCAACACCTTGGAAGTGAAGCAACTCATGTTGCTCTTGCTCTTCATGCGCCACAAGTGCACCAAATCCTGCAAAGACCAGCGACTGCCAACCCATGCACAGAATTAAAAACACTTTGACAAAACTTTTCAGCATTCAAAGATACTATCAGAAACCAGGTCAAGACCACCTTGGCGTGATTAAGAATCCTCGGTTCGTTAAGATGACCAAAACCCACGGGAGACCTGAAATGGACAAGCAGCAGGAACATTGGGAAAAGGTCTATCAAACCAAGCGGCCAAATACAGTGAGTTGGTTTCAAGAACATGCCACTCGCTCATTAGAGATCATTCGGTCAATTCGCGCACCAACGGACGGACAAATCATCGATGTTGGCGGAGGCGCGTCCACATTGGTAGACGATTTGATGACCGATGGGTTTAAAAATGTTTCGGTGCTGGATCTTTCTGCAAGTGCACTGGAAGTCGCGCGTAAGCGCATTGGACCCATTGGTCAAAATGTGACATGGATTGCTGGCGACATTCGAACCGTGGATCTTCCCGATCAGATTTATGACATCTGGCACGATCGCGCCGTATTCCACTTTCTAACTGACCAAGCTGATCGAACGGCTTATGTACGCCAGGTCATGAAGTCAGTCAAGCCCGGTGGGCATGTGATTGTGGCGACCTTTGCTCCTAATGGCCCTGATCAGTGCAGTGGTTTACCCGTTGCCCGGTACGATCCCGAGCAGTTGCATGATGAATTTGGTCCCGCATTTGAGTTGCTGGAACACACCAGTGAGGAGCACAAAACGCCTTGGGGATCAATTCAACACTTCGTTTATTGCCATTGCTTAGCACCGCATTGATCGCTTAAATCGTATGGTGAATTGGATAGAACGCTGTAAGCATAACTGCGCCTGAATATGAGCCCAGACAGCAGTCAATTGCCAAAGATCAAATCTCGCCGATAAAAGCCTGATTAATACTCGCCGGGCAGCATGATCACCCAGTGCTCCTGGTCCCAGCAGGCGTACAGCGTGATTTCGCTGAGTGGAAAGTCTGTGTAGGGGATCGCCTGCCTGGCGTGCTCTAGACCGTTCCCGTCTTCGTAGATCATCTCCGCCCTGCCCTCCGACACTTGCACACGGACCAGCACAAACCAGTCCTGCGTGCCAATCTCACACAGGTGGCTGGCCACAGCATCCATCATCCCAAAGCACTCACCCTTATCTGCCAAGTACTTGGTGCCATCTGTCAGCAGGTGCCTGCGACTGATCCTGTAATAGGCGCTGGTACCGGTGAATTGAGCCAGGGTCAGAGTGTCCAGCCCCAGTTGCTCTAGTTCATCTTGTGTTTTCATCGCTGTGTCCTGCGCTGTTTGCATGACCACAGTTTTGTTTCAGATGCTCAAATGGGCAACCGATACGCGGTGTCCCGATAACTTGGCGGGGTACCGAGCGAAAATCACCTGGTCAGAAATTCAAGTACTTGACCCCAAATTTCCGTAGCTGTGAAATCGAAAGCTGCAGGACCCATTCGGGCTGTGTGCTGCTTCGTGGCTGAAATCTCACAGATTTGCCGTAAAGCTCCAATCAGCTGCTGTCTAGCTACAAAACCCCAGCGCTAAAACGCTCTACAGCGCGTGAATTTGCCCGCCCGAATACTTGGGGTGCGGAGAACCCAGATCAGCGCTTGTAGGGCTTGCTTTGCAGCCTGCGCGGGTTGTCCACAGAACGAGTGAGTTATCCACAAAAAATATATGAAAACTACGCTTTCTAAAGATTTCACCATTTGAGTGCTGAAATCATTGATGATTTTTTCAGTGAAAAAGTTATCCACAGACAGTTCATTTCTCCCTGCTCTAGTTCGGTAACCCGCCAATCTGGCAGGGCTCAGGTTGCCCTGATAAATATGTGAAAACACAATGCAATTAACGCAAACACATGATTAAAGGAAGACTTGAATGGCTCAGGCAAAAACACTCACAAAAGAAGAACTGACACGGGTACTGGACTACATCAGCACACGTCGCTTTGCGCCGCGCAACAGAGCAATGATGCTGCTCACTCACCTAGCTGGCTTGAGGATCGGCGAAGTGGCTTGCTTGCGCTGGAGCGATGTGATGAACCAGGACAGCAAGGTGAAAGATGAAATCCGCTTGCTGCCCGACATGACCAAGGGCCGGCATCCACGAACTGTTTTCGTCAACATCCGACTGCGCGAGGAATTGGCAGCGTATGCAGCGCAGGCCCGGTGCGTGGATCGCAGCTATCCATTCT
>Ga0214921_10011921_pt1 | contig 10483 bp, 8 predicted proteins | sample LL1505_MetaG_FD_177992 | JGI IMG/M metagenome (GOLD analysis project Ga0214921, IMG submission 177992) | Freshwater microbial communities from Lake Lanier, Atlanta, Georgia, United States - LL-1505 | ecosystem: Environmental > Aquatic > Freshwater > Lake | place: USA: Georgia | collected 2015-05-28
CGGATAAAATATCGCCGACTACCTCTTCGGGTTCTTCCGCGTTTTCTGAATCACCTAGTTCTTTAAATTGTATAATGTTCTCGATTTTACCAATCACAGATTCACTATTTCGAATCAAAAGCTCAGAATCTTCTAATATGTTCTCAATAGCCACATCTTGAGTTGTTACAAAGAAACGGTTTAATTTTTGTTCTTCTTGAATATCATCAATCGAGAACGTTTGATTTACATTAATATTATCATTAATTTCTTTATGGAAATCATTGATGCGCGAGAACAAACGCTGGACCTGTTTCTTCTGTGAAATATGGAAAAACGACAAATAGTTAATATAAAGGGCTATCTGTTCGTTCGTCAAACGATTTTCGTACTCTAATGTATTAATAAAGTTCGAAATTGAAAACCCAATTCGGTGTTTTTCATTATAGTGGTCAATATTGTATTTTTTGGAACTAGAAAACGAATGTAGCTTGTTAATCAACATCAAAATGTTCTCGTGGATGTCTTTTATGTCTTCGATTTTATACTCCTGAAAAGGTTCTAAATCCTTATAGGGGGGAAAAGATTTTACCTCATTTTCCGCAAGTGTAATTTCGCTATTTTCTTTAATCGTATTGACGACAATATTATACAATTTATAGTAATCACAATACATACGATTGTTCATTAGAACACGGAAACGGTCTATGTTATCCATTTCTATGGCAAACGTTTTATACTGAAAATAGAACGAATCTAAACAAAACAGGAAAATCTTTTTGGAATTCGACTTCAAAAGTTCTCCATAGATATCCTTCAAATGTTGCAATTTTTCACTGACTTGTACCTTTGTTCTCGCAATTTCGGTTTTCAATGAAATGATATTATCAAAGTTGGTCTTTAATTTCTCAATGTGCATATTATGAATATTAGAACTCGACATGTATATACACTCTGGACAAAAAAATTGGTTTGAAAAAAGGTGGGAACCTTGTTTTCCATGTAAAAATTGATTTCGTTAACTTATTCATTTATTAATCTAAATCAAACACAAAATGTCTTGCATCGACTCTGCTTATTTTGAATTTCACAGTACGGGTAATACCATACTTGATGTGGTTGGTCCGGACGAACAATTTGGTATTCTACGCTTAAAAACGGGTTCAGTAAAGATTACAAGCCAGCCTACGTTTCTGCTTTTCAGTATTGACAATACGGGTTCTATGAATGAACGTACGGACGGATTCGACAGTAAAATGGATGTTGTGAAGCAAAGTTTCAAGAGTATTATTCAGTATTTGTCGGGTCTTGATGCACCCGTGTATATTTCTGTACATACATTCAACGAGAAAATCGACGTTATTGTAGATAATGTTTGTATTACAAAAGAGAATGTCAATGAGCTGATTAATCGAATTTCTGCAATTCGTGCAGATGATAACACGGACATTGAACTGGCGCTTAACAACGCACAATCTGTTGTTCAACGTTATAAAGAGGAAAATCCGGGGCATAAAATTGCACACATCTTTATGACAGATGGTCATGCTACTAAGGGGAGCCAAAATAAAGAATTACTTAGTAAACTGGTCGAAGACGCGGACTGCGGAAGTGTGTTTATTGGATTCGGAAATGACCATAACGTTTCACTACTGAAAAAGCTTAGTGAAAACAAGAGGTCGTTTTATCAGTATATTCGCGATTTTGAGAGCACGGCATCTGTATACGGAGAATTACTACATCCCTATTTATATCCCTGTATCGAGAACTTCACAATTTTGGTCGAAAACGGCCAGATTTACGATTGGACGAAGAACGAATGGCTCAATCGTTTCGATGAGGACATTTTGATAGGTCAAACCGAGAAGTTTTATCATATCAAAAAGAGCAAGAATACTCAAATTGCCGTAGATGTATACGGCATGGACATGACGATTTGTTCTACCGAAAAGTCTCACATCGAACAAATGATAGAATTACCGCATTTGCTCAGTGGGGAAACAGGAGATATTATAGAGACCGATTTGACACCTTATATTTTCAGACAAAAGACGCTCGAACTATTGTACCGTGTTAGTCAAAATGATTATTTGACGAGTGAAGAAAGAAAGTTGCTCCGTTCCGAAATCAACGACGTTTACGTTAAAATACGTGATTACATGGCGGTCAACGGCAAATCAGACGATGGTTTTCTGCGTCAACTCTGTGATGATTTGTGTATATCTCATATGAGTTTGAAAATGGTTAATGGACATATGCTAACACTAAGTCGTTTTACAACACAAGGTCGTCAGCAAACAAATATTTCAACGCCTCGGCGTCAGGATATAAGCGGATTCAACTGTCCTCCAGCACCCAGAGCTCGTCGACTAATTCGCCGAAACACAGGACTCATGGACACGCAAGAAGACTTTGACCTACCGACATTAGTCCTTCCCGAACCAGTGAATGAAATCGAGTCCTATGAACTATCACAAAACACTACTTCATGTTATGCTTCGCCAACAGTTTTAGACACAATGAGTCAAATTCAAACGCCTCAAATTAACTAATAAACCGTAAAAATAGTATAAATAAAATAATCTGTATAATTATATTTCATGGACAATACAGTAAACGTACCAGAAAAGTTTAGCTCTGTTGTATCCGACTTTGCAAAAGATTTGTGTATTACCTTTCCGGAGCATCTTGATAAATTAGAAAAATGGACCAACGAACCATCACAAGAAGATGTGCTCGAACTCTATCAATATTGTTTGACTGTTTACCCAAAGCGCTTCTTCGATATTTTATACCAAAACGACGAAGTGTTTCATAAAGAGGAAGAGGATACGCATTTTTTTCCCGGTCTAGATTTTGCTTTACTCTATAATTGTGAAGGCGTTAGCGAAACCACAAAAAAAACGATTTGGAAGTATTTGCAGTTGATTCTGTTTACGGTAATTCAGGACGTAAAAGATAAGACCAATTTCGGAGATAGCATGAACATGTTTGAGGGAATTGACGAAAAGGATTTACACGAAAAGTTAAAGGAGACTATGGGTGGAATATCTGATTTTTTTGCAAAGATGAAAGAAAGTGTTCCTACCGGAACCGAAGAAGAATCCGGTGAGACTCCCTTCGCTATGCCCAACTTTGACGAATTTAGTAAAAATTTTCCCAACATGCCCGATATGGAGAACATTCAAGACCATTTAAAGACGCTTTTTGATGGCAAAATTGGCTCACTCGCCAAGGAGATGGCAGAGGAAATTTCGGAGGAATTTAAAGATATGTTAGGTCCTGAGGCGGCCGAGCTTAATAATACTGAGGACGCAATGAAGTTATTTATGAAGGACCCCAAAAAGTTAATGGGTCTTATGAAGAAAATCAGTACAAAATTAGACCAAAAGATGCAGAATGGCGATATTTCAAAGGAGGAGATGATGAATGAAGCCAGTGAAATGTTGAAAAAGATGAAGGAAATGGGCGGCGGAGAACAAATGAAGGATATGTTCGAGAAATTCGCAAAGGGAATGGGTGGCTTAGGTAAGAATATGCGTTTAGATACAAACGCGATTGCACGCATGACGGGCATGGAAGACACACGTAATCGTATGCGTTCCAAGATACAACAAAAGAAAGATAAGCAGCTCGAAGCCATAGAAAAGATGAAACTAGAGCGCCAACAATTATTGGCAGCTCAGGCCGCAGCGCTTAAGGGGTGCTCTGTCGAAAAGGTTAGCCCAGATAATTTAGTATTTCGTTTAGAAGGAGAAGAAGCACAAGAGAAGACGTTGATTCGAAACGCGGACAAGATGGCGGAATTACTGATGGCCGAGGAGGAACAAGAAAATAAAATCAGACCCGCGACGGCCAATAAAAAGAAAAATAAAAAAACGAAGTAAATTCTTTTCAGACGATATGATATATGGGGTTTTTCAAATACATAAATATACCGGTTTTTGTGGTTAGTTTAATTTTGGGAATGATTGCTGTATATTATACGGTTCCGGATACTCGTACTGTATATTTATATCCCACGCCAGAAAACATAAATATGTTACAATATAAAGACAAAACGGATACATGCTTTGCGTTCCAACAAAAACAAGTAGCTTGTCCTAAGAATCCCGAAGAAATAGCGAAAATTCCTGTACAGTCATAATAAAATTTTGAATAAATATATTATATGCTTAATGTATAATATATTATGAATTTCAAAAGATTATTAACAACACCCCTAGGAAGAACTTTATTATCTATAATATTAGGTTTAGGCCTCGCAAGTTTATTTAGAAAAGTTTGTACTGAGAAAAATTGTATTCATTTTAAGGGTGCCGCCATAAAGGACATCAATGGTAAAACTTATATGCATGACGAAAAGTGCTACAGATATATCGCCAAATCGAGTAAATGTAATAAAGACCACAAAATCGTAGATATTGGTGATGAAACCAACGAAAAAGGAGAACATTCCTATCATACAAACGCGTAATTTACGTAATCTTTAGATAGTTTTGTATTGTATAATGAACAATACAACACGCATTGCCGATTTACCAGAAAACGTTATGATTCATATGAACAGGCCAGATGATTTAACAGAATCTGTTCCTCCAACAAATTACATGCCTATTAATGTACACCCAAATCCCTATGGTGTTTCCGCTCAAAATCCTATTATGCCTCCTATGCAGCATCCGGCGGAACAACAAATGTTACAGATGCAACAGCTCGAACAAATGTCAGGCGCGCTAACTGACCAACAAAAAGCAGAACTTTTAGACATGAGACAGGTTCGGCTTCCCTCCAAGCACGTACAAATCGACACGCAGTCTTATACGCAAGACCCAGAGGTACAGCCAAATTATATTCCTAGGCCCAAACTAACCAAAGATTATATTCATGATTATGAGGAGGAATATGAGAAAAAGAAGAAGGATAATGATTCGAAAAAGCATAGGGAAAGTAAGGTCGACGAAATTCTGACAGAGCTACGTACTCCCATATTAATAGCAATTTTGTTTATGGTATTTCAATTACCAATCGTGAATACACAAGTGTTTAAAAAGTTCTCGTTTTTGTCCATTTATCACGAAGACGGGAACTTTAATTTCTATGGTTTAATCTTCAAGAGTGTGTTTTTTGGTTCTTGTTACTATACCATTCAGAAAGTGATTGAATATTTGAGCGATTTGTAGGAGGGCGGCCAAGACCCAATATTTTTGAATAACTCTTACATGCGCTGCGCCAATTATATTTCGCAGAATTAGGCCAATTGATTTGACCCGCGCCCGCGGAGCCTAGTGGCCTTCCCTTAGCTACACCTCCATATGAACCTACCGTTGTTTTATCGGTCGGTCCGTCCCCCGACGGATTACCTTGGTCGCTTAACGGTCGGCCTTTATACGAACCCGTGTTTTTAATATGCCCATTTTGACAGCGCTCATGGAACGTTTTCATATATTGAATACGTTGTTTTTCATAGAGCGCTTTGGCAGCTCTACAGCGCGAATTACAAGCACCATTCGCGGCTTGCCCGTTATAAAATCGTTGATTTAATTGCGACGACGTATATTTTTTCACATTTTCTCTTTTATATTTTGCTTCTGCCAGACGTAGTTGATAACGGTCTCTGGCCAATTGGCAGCGTTTATTACATGGTGTTTTGGCAGAACATCTGGAGTTACATTTTTTAGATAGCGCCGAGCCACGCGCTAGCTTCGACCTAGCAAATTGTTTACGAAAATTATGGTCTGTTTTTGCATGTACAATGAATGTTCTCGAATCCGTCGCACAATTAAATAATAAATTTGCCAACAATAGCAAAACTGCCCACTTCATTGGTATTATATATAAAAACGTTTATATATAATTTATACTAGATATTCGCTTGAAGCCCGTCGTTTGAATGTTCTCCTTTTCTTAACACATTTTTGTTTTGATTCGGTGCGTTGACTTTTATTCGACCCAGGATTATATTTCAAAAACCAACGTTGGTATTCATCGGAATCTTTACGCGTAATCAATTCCTTAAATTTATCCGCCTTTTCTGCACGTATATCCTCCATATTCTTTTGTTTTCCGTAGCAATTTAAAGTGAACCGTTTTAAAATACCGCGCTGTTCCAAGCGGTTTTTTTCTTCGACATGAAATAAAAAATTGGCCATACATAAAAGACGGTCTTTATCATAATACGGCATATTCGCATAAGTGAACGCTAAGTAAAACGTCAAAATCGTGTCAATCGTCGCAACATTAATTTTATTCACGCCATTCTCAATAACATTATAACTATGGCAGGCAATCGGTTTATAAATAAACGCAATGATTTCGTCGTTCACGTCAATGCGTATATGTTGCGGAATAATTTCGCCAATTTCCTTATATTTGACAATCTTTACGTGTTTAAATCCCTCGCGGCGTAGACGTTCTTTTACAATCATTGCGCATTTATCGGGTTCATCCGAGAGAACATCGAAATCGGGGATTTTCTTCACAATACGACGCTGTTGTTGACTCATATAGTTAGAATAAAGACTGGTGGCATAACCACCGAAAAAAACCACGCCTTGATCAATGAACGAATCGCGCACCGTAAAATAAATTTTTTCGCTATCCTCCATATGAGTTTCCATTTTTCTCTGAAAATCAACGACTTCGCAATCGATTTCGGTTTTCAAAGGATAATATTTATTTAATAAAGTCAACCTTTTGAGAACCTTTTCCCAGCGGCTTACATCGCCGGCGGGTCTAGATAGTTCCAAATACATATTCATACGTAAAAAATTAGGCGGCGCATAATGAATACCAGCCACAGTAATCGTATCTTTGGCGATTTGTTTAAATAACATTGGTTCGAGCTGGGTAATATCAGCAATAGGGATAAAATTTACGAATACTTTATACGTCCCATAGTGAACGCCAGCTTTGGCCTCAACTTCTAAATACCCCTCTTTATGATAAATATCGGCTAGTTCTTTGGCGTCTCTGAGGGCATTTGGACTATAAAAATCATAATCTGGCACCTCGACATCATGGTCATAAAACTGTGCGAATTTGGGTAATATATTATTAATAGCAGTACCGCCGTAGCAAATGAGTTTTTTACGTGTTAAAAAGTTCTCTAAAATTTTGATAACAGCTTTTATGGTTTCGCTATTCGCTATTTTTTCGCCTTGTAATTTTTCGGATTCGTCGACGGCGTTTCTTAATATAGCTAATTCACATTCTTCAAACGTCATTTTATCATCACAAAAATGGGTATTAAATTTCTTATTCTGTTTAACCATATACATAATAAGAATAAATTTTATTGAGGATTTTGCAATTTTTGCTGTAAATAATATTTTTTTACATATGCAAGTGGTACAATACCTAGTGCTTTACTATTAAAAAATCGTTCATAAGCCGTAAGCGCAGCATCTCGAATATAAAATCGATAGGCTATAAAATTACATCCCCAATTCGTTGTAATATTTTGAAAATCGGGATTCGACCATTTATCGTTCTGGTCGGTATTTAATAGGCCTGGGTCAGATTCTGGTAGCACAATTTGCATATAATTGGAACTCAATGTTTCGCCATTACATTTTATCGTCACTGTGATTTGGTCGGAATTCATTGTAATTGGCGTTTTTAATTGATTCGATAACATAAATGGACTATTCAAGGTGAGCTCATTTGTTCCGCTTTCTACATGAACATAATCATTCAAATCGTAACAATTTTTCGCGGAAGTATTGCATTTTGACGCTGTTCTCCAATTTTCATCGTAGTTTGAGTCTAAAATAATAACAATTTTACCCATAATATCGCGCATTGTGGTTTTATGTATATCAAATTTTTTATCAATGGGGTAAATATATGAAATCAAATCTATTATGCTCCTTGCGCTATCATATATTGGATTTGCGTTATCTACTCTTGCTAAAATAATAGATAAACTATTTAGATACCCACTAACCAAAGGTATGTTTAATACATCTCTTACCGGTGGTCTATTCACGTAATCATATATATTCATAGACGCAATATCATAATTATTTACGTCATCCTGTAAAAAACTAAAAAATTGGTCTGCCTTGAGATTTGCCCCTAAATATTGTTGTAAAATAATTTTGGTATTCGCATTTAATGTATCAATTTTTTTCACCAAGGCAGGATTGCGAAAAACTGGTAAAACGGAGTTCATAGCAAAATCTTTCAAGGTATAGTTGGTGGGTTTAACATTCGTATGACCATACAAATAATCAATTAAATTTTTTTGGATACAAGCCGCCACGTCTTGGTACAAATTTTTGTATTGGGGGTCCGTATTAATACGTAAATGTAAAAATAGTGGGTCTGTATAATTTGGCGTGGCACCTGCGCTTGAGCTTTGAACGTTCATAAGTCCGTATTTTACAAGTGTTTTTAAAATAGAATCTAAAGTAGCGCATTTATTCACGTCTATTGGAAGAGTGGCGCCATAATCAGGATATACTACGTAGGGAGCACCTGTTTTTTTTTTATCATTAGTGATTATATAGGATATTTCCAAATCAATAAACCTACAACCACGACTAAGTACATGCATTAACATTTCCGAACTTATAAAATGACTAGTGTCTCCCGAACAGCAGCTATTATAAGATGATTTTATGGCAAATTGACTAATAGGAAGACCCAAAACATTTCGGTAATCCGCCATAATACCCGTTTTAGCATTAGTATCGTTTATAGTGCTTGTTAATGGCAAAATTTTAATAAAACCAGTTGCTCCACCAAAATTGTTATCGTTGGCAAACGTCTGCGCTTCAGTAACAGCACTATCGTTTCTATCTCCAGTTAATCCCTCTTGAAACACTGAATCGCGAATGAAATATAGAATGGTACATAGACAAAATAAAATTATTAATAGAAAAAAAAAAGTTTTATTTAATTTCATAAAGTAATAACATATACGGCGATAATAATATAATGAAATAATCTACATATAAATTATAATGCCAGGGGGTTTACTAAATATTATTTCAGTAGGCACTAACAATTCAATATTAACTGGGAATCCGAGCAAAACTTTTTTTAAGGTTACCTATTCCAAATATACGAATTTTGGTTTACAAAAATTTCGAATTGATTACGATGGTTCTCGTGACCTACGTTTAACGGAACCCTCAAAATTTCAGTTTAAAATACCTCGTTATGCGGATTTATTGATGGATACTTATTTGGTGGTTAGTCTTCCTGATATTTGGAGTCCTTTATATCATCCTACGAATCAAACCAGTAATCGCTGGACTCCATATGAATTTAAATGGATAAAAAATTTAGGTACTCTTATGATACAAGAAATAGAAATCACTTGTGGTTCTCTGACTTTGCAAAAATATACTGGAGAATATTTAACCGCCCAAGTAGAGCGAGACTTCTCTGCAGAGAAAAAAGATTTATTTAACAATATGAGCGGAAACTGCGCCGAATTTAATGACCCCGCGAATGCGAATGGACGTGCGAATACTTATCCAACTGCATGGTATAGTCCGAACAATGTCGGTGCCGAACCCTCTATTCGCGGTCGTAATCTTTATATTCCAATCAATACATGGTTTACATTAAATAGTCAATGTGCGTTTCCGCTCGTAGCACTACAATACAACGAATTAACTATTACAGTAACTATGCGGCCGATTCAAGAACTTTTCCAAGTACGTGATGTATTTGATTTCCAGAACTTGTATCCCTATATGCAGCCGGATTTTAATCAACCTCATTTCCAAATGTATCGTTTTTTACAGACACCACCCTCTGTAATATTAACCCCAGATTCGTATCAAAATAAAGTTTCTATATGGAACGCGGACATACACCTTCTAGCGACATATGCATTTTTATCCAAAGAAGAGACGGAGATTTTTGCTAGTCAAGACCAGGTCTATTTAGTGAAAGACGTTTTTCAATATAATTTTGAGAACGTTACAGGAACTCGAAAACTACAAGTTTATTCGAACGGCATGGTATCCAATTGGATGTTTTATTTACAACGCAATGACGTCAACTTACGAAACGAGTGGTCAAATTTTACCAATTGGCCATATGCCGCCATACCCGGGGATTTAGAAATAGGTACCGCGGATAATACCTATGAAACTTCAATACCTTACGGTCCTGGTATTGACCCATACGACGGTCGTAACACGGGTATTTATCTAACAGGCGATTATAAAGTAATTAACCGGAAAGAAATATTAAATAATATGGGTATTTTGTTCAACGGAGAATATCGCGAGAACACTTTAGAAAGCGGTATTTATAACTTTGTTGAAAAATATACGCGAACTCAGGGAAATGCTACGTCAGGGCTTTATTGTTATAATTTTTGTTTAAACACCAGTCCTTTTGAATATCAACCCACCGGAGCAGTAAATATGAGCAAATTCAAAACCGTGGAATTAGAAATTAACACTTATGTACCACAAGTCGATGTCATAAATTCGTCGTTTGATGTCATTTGCGACACAGACGGAAATCCCATTGGTGT
>Ga0214921_10011923_pt1 | contig 10482 bp, 11 predicted proteins | sample LL1505_MetaG_FD_177992 | JGI IMG/M metagenome (GOLD analysis project Ga0214921, IMG submission 177992) | Freshwater microbial communities from Lake Lanier, Atlanta, Georgia, United States - LL-1505 | ecosystem: Environmental > Aquatic > Freshwater > Lake | place: USA: Georgia | collected...
GCTCTACCACTGAGCTACACCCGCTTAATAATTTCTCCGTAAAAGTCTAAGTACGACTTCAGTTTAATAACTAATTATAGCTTATATTTCTAAAAAGATAAATGAGTTGGAAGTCCTAAAGAAGTCCTTATTTTATTTTTCAGAAACTAAATCTCTTAATGTTTTTCCCTGATAGCACCAATAACCAGCACCCTGAACTTGACCCCAATCATAACCCATTTCGTTAGTTACGATTAATGCTGAACCAGATAAAGATGTTTCTTTTCCCCTAAAAATTACTTTTCCATTATTTGAAACTTCACAAGTAATATTATTATCCTTAGAAAAAGTTAGTATCGTTCCTTTAGAGATTCCTAATATACCAAAATAATTAATTCTTTTTTTTCTGGCACTATCTAAAGCTTGCTGGTCTTGAGGTGTTTCTACTATATCTTTCTTGGGAGTAACATTTTTACCACCCATTACCTCCGCTATTTCTAAAATAGATTTTGCCATTTCAGGTGAAGTATTAAAAAACTCTCTATTTTGTCTTATTCTTTTATCATCTAAACCTTCGTGAATTTTCTTTTCAATTTTAGAAGCATCTTTCACTTCAACAGCATAATAACATTCAAAAGGAAGGGGTGTGCTTGTATTATCTAACTCTCTAATTCTTCTCTCTAAATTATCGGTAATACCAATTTTAATAGTATCCGGCATTGATTGATTTATTAAAATGTAAACTATTGGCATAAAATTATAATTTAGAGTCTAGTATAATTTAAAGCTTATATAAATTGCTTACCAGTATCTAGATATAAACATTTCTCACAATACTTATTAAGCTCTGGAACTTCTTTAGCTTCTAAAACTTTCTTCATTTCAATAATCTTATTTTTAACCCAACTAATATCAGTTTTATAAGGAACTAACTTTAAATCGAAGTGTAATGTAGCATCAAATTTATCAGGTGTTTTAAGACCATTACAAACTAAAAAATAAGCAGTATCAGATACTTTAAATTTCATTTGTCTTAGAATGTATACGTAAATATCCATCTGAATTTTATAACCTTGATGATATTGATTTTCTAAATACGCTTCAGTTTCAATAGCACCTTCTTTTGATTGAGCTTTATAATCAACAACAATTAATTCCTTATTATCAGGATTAAACCAAATATCATCAACCCCACCATGAATTTCCAAATTAGTGTCAGAATCGGTGAAAGATATTCCTCCTTTTAAAGCATCCCTCCAATGATTTATATTTTCATGTTTAAAAGGAATAAAATTAAGTTTATTTTTAACTATAAATGGATGGGGTTGTTGAATATTTCTATAATAATCAAATTCCTTCTTTAATAATTCATCAACAGCAGTATTTAAAGCCCAACCCGGCATGCTAGGGTCTTTTAAACCTTTAACTCTTTCCAGATAAAAACACCTAGGACAATCAATAAAATTACTAAATTTTGATCTACTTATTTTAAAAACTTCATTAGTTCCTTTTTGATAAATTGAACCTTTTCTAGTTCTTAAAGCTACTACTTCTTTTTTATTATTCACTTTAATATTTTAATTTTTATCTCAAATAGCCTATTTAAAGCATTTATAAATTTATTAAAGTTAGCAGGATACATTTCATACCCTTTTACATCTACAGATTTTCCTTCTTTATTCCTTAAAGATAGTTCCCATTGATGGCCACAGGTAGGAGCATTTTTATCATCATATTCATTCTCCCAATTCCACACTTCAATTTGATCTATTCTTTTCCAAAATTTATAAATTTTATCATTTTTAGCTTCGATTTCTTTAATACCTTTAGGATAGGCCGTTTTTATATCCATTAAACCATTATTACTTCTTAATATATTTTTTTCTGGAATAAATTCGCAAGACTCACAACCTATCTGATAGAAATGTTCATACCTAATAACTTCTTCCTTATTAATCATTTAATTTAAAACTGAATGACCCCTATTAGTTAAACATTTTCTAATATAGTTTTTTCTTGTATCATCTGCTTTTGAAACTACCCCTAAAGATGCTGGACGTAAAATATTATCAATAATCCAAGCTTGAAATTCTTGACTATCAGATAAAGTATTTTCAGCAAATTTAGTACATAAAATAATATCATCCGTAATTTGTTCAGCTTTTGCTACTGGAAAAGTTCCACTTCTTCCTGCTGTATCAATTACAGGATTATAAGCACAAGCAGAGATTAATAAGGATGATATTAATATAGCTATTTTTCTTATTTTATTTTTGTCTATTTTTTTGTTTTTTTCATTCATAGACTAAAGATATTAAAATGAGACTTAAGGTTTTAGTGAAATAGTAATTAAATTTTGGACTATAAAATTCAAATAAATTAAAATAAAAAACGTTAGTTTACTCAATTAGATAGATAAAAATATACGATATATGTACTCGAAATGTTTATACTGTTAATCTTAAGTGAAATTAAAAATAATAACTTCACTAAAATATTATGACTATACCAAGAGAATTTCACTCTATCGAACAAGCATTAAAAGAAGTTATTAAAAATCTTAAAGAAACTATCGAAATAGTAGCAGGTAAATCTGTGTCACATTTTAGAAAATGTAGTGATGAAAATGATAAAGATCATCACGTACTTCATGCTGAAAGTATAAAATTAGATATAGAATGTATGCGTAAAGGTTTAGGTAGCCCACTACTATCAGCTCATCAATATCAAATTGATAAAGCCTTAAAATCGCAAAATGATTTTGAAAATATAGTAACATCTCTTATCAGCACTGGAGCTAGAATAGGTAAATTAATGGAGGTAACACAGCAAGCAGTAGATCCTAATAGTCCTGATGGTAAAATCATCAGTAAAACTGAAAAAGAGAAAATATATAAAGCAATAAGAGAAGTTGAAGAAAAACTATCTAATTTAAAACTTTCTATAGGTATTAAGTAAATCTAATAATTTAAATTATGTTTGAACAAGCCTTTAAGAACCTAGACAAGGAATTAAGAAAAGATTCCGGTTGTAGTACGGAATTAGATTATATCGAACAAACTAGTTGGGTATTATTTTTAAAATATCTTGATGATTTAGAGATAGAACGTGAATCTTACGCAAAACTAAAAGGTGAAAAATATAATAGAATATTAAAAAAAGAGTTTAGCTGGAGTGTTTGGGCTGCCCCTAAAACTAGTGGTGGTAAATTAGATTTTAATAAAGTTCTTGATGGTGATGATTTAAATGATTTCGCTAATCAAAAGTTAATACCTTACTTAAAAACTTTTAAATCAAGTTCAGAATTTAAACCTGATACTATTGAATATAAAATAGGTGAAATTTTCAATGAATTAAAAAATAAGCTTCAAAGTGGTTATACGCTACGTAAGATTATTAATATTATTGATGAATTACGCTTTAAAAGTAATGATGAAAAAGATGAATTAAGTTCTTTATATGAAGATAAAATTAAAAATATGGGTAACTCCGGAAGAAACGGTGGTGAATATTATACCCCACGTCCTCTTATTAAAACTATAGTTAAAATTATTAACCCTAAATTAGGTGATAAAATTTATGATCCTGCTTGTGGTAGTGCTGGATTTCTTTGTGCGGCTTATGAATATCTACGTCAAAGTAAAAAAGAATTATCAGCTAAAGAACTAGAAACTTTACAAAGAAAAACTTTATACGGTAAGGAAAAAAAAAGCTTAGCTTATATTATTGGGGTTATGAATATGATACTTCACGGTATTGAAGCTCCAAATATACTTCACACAAATACTCTAGCCGAAAACCTTATGGATGTTCAGGAAAAAGATAGAGTAGATATAATTTTAGCTAATCCACCTTTCGGTAGCAGCACAGAACAAGCAGAAGTACAACAGAATTTTCCAATACTTTCTGGTGAAACTGCTTATATGTTTTTACAGCATTTTATAAAATTACTTAAAATAGGAGGAAAATGTGGAGTAGTAATAAAGAATACCTTTTTAAGTAATGCCGATAACGCAAGCATAGCTTTAAGAAAGCAATTATTAGAAAATTGTAATTTACATACAATTTTAGATCTACCTAAAGGGGCTTTTATAGGTACAGGAGTTAGTACGGTTGTATTATTTTTTGAAAAAGGGAAATCAACAAAAGATATTTGGTATTATCAGTTAAATTTAGAGAGAAATTTAGGTAAAACCAATAGTCTTAACGAAAAAGATTTAAAAGAATTTATAGAACTTTCAAAAAAAAAGGGAGAAAGTAATAATTCTTGGTTAGTAAGAGTTAAGGATATTAATAAAGAAACTTACGATTTAGGAGTTAATAATCCTAACCGTAAAGAAGTGATTGATAATCGTAAACCTATAGAAATATTAAATGAGATAGAAAAACTAGACTCAGAAGCGTTAAAAGCAATTCAATCTATTAGGGAGTTATTATGAATTGGGAATATAAAGATTTAATTGATGTTTGTGAAATTAATCTAGGAAAAACTCCAAGTAGAAGCAATAAAAAGTTATGGGATATAAACAAAATTGGAAATAATAAATGGGCTTCGATAGCTGATTTAACAAAAGTAAAAGGAAGATATTTATCGGATACTAAAGAATATATATCCGATGAAGGAGCAAAATTATTTAACTATGTAAAACCTAATACAATTTTAATGAGTTTTAAATTAAGTATTGGAAAATTAGCCATTACTAAAGAAAAAATTTATACAAATGAGGCAATAGTAGCTCTTCCAATTAAAAATAACAAAGAGCTTAATCAAGATTTTTTGTACTATTATTTAGAATTTTATGACTGGGAAAAAGAGTCGGAGAATGATGTTAAAGTTAAAGGAAAAACATTAAATAAGGATAAATTAAAAAAAATTAAAATTCCACTTCCACCATTTCCAATCCAACAAAAGATTGTAGAAAAACTTGACACAATCTTTGTTGAGATAGATAAAGCCACGGCTGCGATTGAGGCGAACGTTAAAAACGCAGAGGCACTATTTAAAAATTATTTAAAAAAAACGTATAAAGGTGATAAAAATTGGAAGATTGTTACACTTAGAGATGTCAGTAAAGTGATAGCTGGACAATCTCCAAAAGGAACAAATTATAATAAAGAAGGTAAAGGATTGCCTTTTTATCAGGGTAAAAAAGACTTCGGTGATAGATATATTAATATACCCACTGTTTGGACTACCGAGATAACAAAAGAAGCAATTAAAGAGGATATACTTATTTCAGTCAGAGCTCCAGTAGGTCCGGTTAATATAGCTAATGAACATATTTGTATTGGCAGAGGTTTGGCGGCAATTAGAACTACAGATAAAATTAATAAAGAATATCTTTTTAATTATTTTCTTAAGATTGAAAAAGAACTAGTGAGTAATGTTGGGGCTGTTTTTAATTCAATTAATAAAACACAAATTGAAAATCTTAAAATACCACTTCCCAATCTTACTATTCAACAAGATATAGTTTCAAAAATTAATAAAATTTCATCCGAAGTTAATAAATTAAATAATTTACACAAAAATAAACTTAGTGACCTTGTATTTTTTAAACAGTCAATTCTCAAGCAAGCCTTTAATGGTGAATTAGTTAAGGCAGCATAAATGACAGAAGCAGATACAGAAACATTTAAAATAGAACCTAAGCTTAAAGAGGCTGGTTGGAATGTTATTCCTTCTTCTCGTTTTACAAAAAATTTTGCTATTACACCGGGTGAAATAAGAAGCGATGGAGAAAGAAAACACCCAAAAAGAGCAGACTACGTTTTAATTTATAAGAATAGAAAATTAGCAGTTATTGAAGCTAAACCTGATGATGAAAGTGTTGGTGAAGGTGTAGCACAAGCTAAAGAATACGCTCAAAAACTTAAACTAGATTATACTTATTCAAGTAATGGTGATGAGATTTATGAAATTTGCTTAAAAACAGGCAAGGAAGGAATTGTTAAAAACTTTCCTACTCCTGATGAACTTTGGGATAGAACCTTTGGTGAGATTAATGAATGGTTAGCTAAGTTTAATAATGTTCCTTTTGAAATAGTAGGGGGCAGTAAAGAGGTACGTTATTACCAAGAAATTTCAGCTCATAAAGTAGTAGAGGCAATAGCAAATAATAAACAACGTATACTTTTAACTTTAGCTACGGGCACAGGTAAAACGCTTATTGCTTTCCATATAGCTTGGAAATTATTTAAAGTACGTTGGAACTTAAAAAAAGACGGAAAAAGATCACCCCGAATATTATTTTTAACTGATAGAAACTTTCTAGCAGATCAAGCCCTTTTAGATTTTAACTCTTTTCAGAAAGACGCTTTAGTTCGTATTAACCCTAGTGAAATTAAAAAAGAGGGTAAAGTACCAAAATCAGGAGCAGTCTTTTTTACAATTTATCAAACCTTTATGAGTGGACCTAATAAGTCTCCTTATTTTTATGATTATGAGAGTGATTTCTTTGATTTAGTAATTGTTGATGAATGTCATAGAGGGGGAGCTAATGATGAAAGTTCTTGGAGAGAAATTCTAGATCATTTTAAACCAGCAGTACATTTAGGTTTAACAGCTACCCCTAAAAGAAATGAGAATACAGATACCTATGAATATTTTGGTAAACCAGTTTATGAGTATAGTCTTAAAGAAGGAATAGAAGATGGTTTTTTAACACCATATAAAGTGAATAGAATTGAGAGTGATATTGATGAATATCAATATACCCCTGATGATGATGTATTAGAAGGGGAAGTAGAAGAAGGTAAAGTTTATACAGAAGCAAAATTCAATAAAGAAATTTTCATAGAAGAAAGAGAAAGAAGAAGAGTAGTTGAAATGCTCTCTTCTATTAATCCTGATGAAAAAACTATAGTTTTTTGTGCTAATCAAAATCACGCGTTAAAAATCAGAGATTTAATTAATCAAGAAGCATCAAATAAAAATCCTAATTATTGTGTAAGAGTAACTGCTGATGATGGTGAAATTGGTAATAGCTTCTTAAAAACTTTTAGGGATAATGAAAGAACAATCCCTACCATTCTAACAACTAGTCAAAAACTATCTACAGGTCTAGATGCCTTAAATGTAAGGAATATAGTTTTAATGAGAATGATTAATTCTATGATTGAATTTAAGCAAATTATTGGAAGGGGAACTAGAGTTTATGATGGTAAAAATTATTTTACGATAATAGATTTTGTTAAAGCCTCAGAACTATTTTATGACCCAGATTGGGATGGAACTCCGCTAGACCCAATTAAAAGACCTGAAAGACCAGAAAAAACTCCTGTAGATAAACTAAAACGTGAAGGCGAAGGCGAGGGTGAAGATGAGGATAATATAAAAATTAAAAAAATGGTTAAAATTAAATTAGCTGATGGAAAAGAAAGACAAATTCAAACTGTAAAAACTACTCTTTTCTTTTTTAATGGAAAAACTATATCGGCTCAGGAATTTATTCAGCTACTTTATAATACCTCTAATTTACCTGAAATATTTAAGAGTGAAGAGGAATTAAAAGAACTATGGAAGAATCCTATAACTAGAAGCGAGTTATTAAAGAAATTAGAAAATAAAGGATTCCCTCGTTCTGAACTTGAAAAAGTACAGGATATTATTAATGCTAGAAACTCTGATTTATTTGATGTTTTAGAATTTATTAGGTTTAATAGAAACGTATTGACCAGAGAAGAAAGAGTACTAAAAGCTAAAGATAATATTTTAAATTTATTATCAGACAAACAGAAAGATTTTATAAATTTTATTCTTAATAATTATATAAGAGAAGGTATTGATGAATTAGATTTAAAGAAATTACCAACGGCTATAAGATCTAAGTATAATACTATCGAGGATGCTAGAAAAATATTAGGAAAAGAAGAACAAATTAACAAAGTTTTTATAGATTTTCAAAAGCACTTGTACGATAATAAAGTAGCTTAAATGTCTAGCACTTTAACTGAAAAATACAGGCCAACCTGTTTAGATGAATGTATATTGCCTGAAAGAATAAAAAAACCTTTAGGAAAGTTAGTAAAAAAGGGTCAATTAGGTCATTTAATTTTCTATGGTAAACCTGGAAATGGTAAAACTTCTACTGCTAAAGCTTTAATTAAGGAGTTAAAAAGTGAAAATTTTATTGAAATAAATGCTTCACTAGATAATTCTTCTGATTTTATTAAACAATCTATACCTCAATTTGGAGCAGGAATTTATGATGGTCGTAGAATAATATTTTTTGATGAGTCTGATAATTTAACTGAAAATGCTCAAAAAATGCTTAAAGTTCCTTTAGAAAAATACGCAGGAATATTCGATATAATTTTTTGTCTCAATGATTTTGATAAAATTGATAATGCTATAAAATCTAGATGTAATAATTTTTGCTTTGATATTAAAAAAGAAGAAGAAGATGAAATTAAAAAGTTAGTTGTTAAAAGGTTTTTAAGTATCTCTAAAAAAGAGAAAATATCTATTAAAAGAAGTGATATTGAAGAGATATATTCTGAAAATAATGGTGATATAAGAGCGATGTTAAAAAAAATAGAGTTATTTTAATAACTATTTCTTTATTTGTATTTTAAACTGTATTTCTAATATTTGAAGTTCTTTCCTTAAATTATTAATATAAAATAGCTTTTCGATTGGATCTTTTGATTGTTCTATTTTTTTGATAATTTCTTTGATTTTAAACATTCGTATGTCTCTCTTATCTGCTTTGGTTGATTAGCTACGCTAATGTTTGAAGTGAGTCGGAGTGGATTGTTCTGTTGGCTGATTATTCTCTCTCGCTTCGCTCGTTCGAAATAAGCTCGCTTTGCTCGCTTATAAGATATATTTTAATTATCTAATAATTTCTTAAGTGGTGACTTTCTCTTGTATTAACGTTGAACTATGTTTTGGATATTCCTCTTGCTGCTAAAGCAAGAGGATTTCTATTAACGTATGAACTACGCTTTGGTTATTACTGGATTACGACGAAGCTCGGTCATGCTGTAACTTCTATCCAGACCCCTATAATGACGCGTTCTTTAAAACTTAATAATAGCTTTAAAGGTTACTGTAGATTGTTAGGATAAACAGGGTCTACTCGATTATCACAAAATTTCATTAATATTCCCCGTCGCTTTACTTTCACGAAGGTTCGCCCAGCCTAATAATTGTCCTGGTATAACTTGGTATATATATCTATTTAGTATTTTTTTTATTTCCGAATATTCGTTATATAACGAGGTGTAGGTACTATTAGATGTATTTAGTATTTTTAGGTTTTCGAATATTACTAAGCTCTAATTTAAATATATTATATCATATTAAATCTTGGAGAGTAAGGGTTATAACCCCAATTTAGATCTTGTAAAATCAACTTTAGAATTAATTAATCAAGCTTTTTAGCAACTTCTAGAGCAGTAATATTGGAATAAATACCTAATAAAATATTCGGACTAGAATGACCTGAAATTAGCATCGTCTCTTGAACGTTTAATCCTTTTTTACTCATCATGTCCGTTAGTGCCTGATGCCTTAAATCGTGAATCTTTGCGTTGGGTATACTGTATAGCCTACAAAGCCTTCTCCATGCTCTATTAAGGTTATTTCGGCTAATACTGATGGGTAATTCAATACTATTAAATAACTCTTTTGCTCTTTTCGAGATTGGAATGGTTCTGGGCTTAGTCTTGGTAACTGGAATATATAAAAGGTTATTTTCTAAGTGAGATCTTTGTACGTTTAATAGTTCTCCTTTTCGCATTCCTGTTTCTAAGAGTAATTCTAAAAATATACTTATTAAATTGGGAGTGTGATTGCCTTTAATTAATAGATTTATTTCTAAATCGGTAAATCTTCTATTTCTTGGTGGGTTATTCTTAGGGCGAATAAAATCTAGGCACGGATTTTCTATTTTATATCCCCACTCTTTTCTACAGGTCGTAAATAGGTGAGATATAATATCTAAAGTACGATTAAAACTAGAACCAGATATTTTAAGTAATTTTCTATCTCTCCACTTATTTAAAACCTCCACACTAACTTTATTTAAAGGAAGATTAATTAATTCTATTTCGTTTTTAATAATTAATAGAATAGATTTTTTTTCAATCTCATAAGATCTTTTTCTTATACTTATTTCTTTTACATACCTTAATAAGGCTTCTTTTAATTTAGGATATTCTTTTTCTCTTAAGCCTAATTCGGTATTCGTAAGTCTTACTTCCTCTTTGCTTCCCCATAAAACCGCATCCCTACGAAAAAGAAACGTTTTTACACTAGTCTTTAAATCTTTACGTTTAATAGTAACCTGCCATTTCCCACGACGTTTTCGAATATACATTCAACCTCACGCGATTAGGAAGTCCTACGGGAGTCCGTTTCTTGCCGAACCTTTCTAAGAATTAAACAGAGTAAAAAAGCTAAGACTAGCTTTGGTTATTAATTAAGCGGAGAGAATTAAAGTAAAGACCTAATCGTTGGCAACGATTCGCTCTACCACTGAGCTACACCCGCTTAAT
>Ga0214921_10011924_pt1 | contig 10481 bp, 12 predicted proteins | sample LL1505_MetaG_FD_177992 | JGI IMG/M metagenome (GOLD analysis project Ga0214921, IMG submission 177992) | Freshwater microbial communities from Lake Lanier, Atlanta, Georgia, United States - LL-1505 | ecosystem: Environmental > Aquatic > Freshwater > Lake | place: USA: Georgia | collected...
TCATTAGAGATCATCGGTCAATCTCTCCAAACACAATGTCCATGGTTCCAATGATGGCCACTGCGTCGGCCAACATGTGGCCACGGGCCATTTCATCAAGGGTCGCCAGGTGGGCATAGCCCGGGGCACGGATTTTTAAGCGGTAAGGCTTGTTGGCACCGTCACTGACGAGGTAAATACCAAACTCACCTTTGGGATGCTCAACAGCGGCATAGGCCTGACCTTCGGGCACGTGAAAACCTTCTGTGAAAAGTTTGAAATGGTGAATCAAACCTTCCATGTTGGTCTTCATGGCTTCGCGCGAAGGCGGCGCAATTTTGTGGTTGTCTGTGATGACAGGGCCTGGGTTGGCGCGCAGCCACTTGATACATTGCTGAATGATGCGATTGGATTCACGCATTTCTTGCATGCGCACCAGGTAGCGGTCGTAGCTGTCGCCCGTTTTGCCCACTGGCACGTCGAACTCAACTTCAGAGTACACCTCGTAAGGCTGCTTTTTACGCAAATCCCAGGCAATGCCAGAGCCGCGCAACATGGGGCCTGTCATGCCCAAATTCAATGCACGCTCGGGCGTGACAACGCCCACGCCCACGGTGCGCTGCTTCCAAATGCGGTTGTCGGTGAGCAAGGTTTCGTACTCATCGATGCAATGTGGGAACCGGTTTGTAAAGTCTTCAATGAAGTCAAGCAAAGAGCCCTGCCGATTGACATTCATTTCAGCAATGGCCTTGGCGTTGCGAATTTTATTGACCTGGTATTGCGCCATGGTTTCTGGCAAGTCACGGTAGACACCACCAGGGCGGAAATAAGCCGCGTGCATTCGAGCACCCGAAACAGCCTCGTACATGTCAAACAAGTCTTCGCGTTCACGGAAAGCGTAGATGAGAACTGTTGAGCTGCCACAGTCGTTGGCATGAGAACCCAACCACATGAGGTGGTTCAGCAAACGCGTAATTTCAGAAAACATCACGCGGATGTATTGCGCACGCTTTGGTACCTCGAGGCCAAGCAACTTTTCGATGGCCAAGCAATAGGCATGCTCATTGCACATCATGGACACGTAGTCCAACCGGTCCATGTAGGGCAAGGACTGAATATAAGTTTTGCTTTCAGCCAACTTTTCAGTAGCGCGGTGCAAGAGGCCGATGTGAGGATCGGCGCGTTGCACAACCTCACCATCAAGTTCCAGAACCAATCGGAGCACGCCGTGGGCCGCAGGGTGCTGCGGACCAAAGTTCAGTGTGTAGTTTTTAATTTCTGCCATGTTGATAGACACGAACGCTTTAGCGCTTAGTGCAGACCTCCGTATTTATCTTCGCGGATGATCCGAGGCGTGATTTCACGGGGCTCAATAGAGACGGGTTCGTAAATCACGCGGGCTCTTTCAGCGTCATAACGCATTTCCACATGGCCGGAGACTGGGAAATCTTTTCTGAAAGGATGACCAATGAATCCGTAGTCGGTGAGAATTCGGCGCAAATCTTGGTGACCCTCAAACACAATGCCATACAGGTCAAACGCTTCGCGTTCGTACCAGTTGGCTGAATTCCACAACGCATTGACCGAGTCAACCAATGGCAAGTCATCGTTGGGGCAAAGCACCATGACACGGACTCGCTGATTCAGGCTGACTGACAACAAGTGAACAACGATCCCAAAGCGAGGGCCAACCGTACCGACATCAGCATAGGTCGAGTAATCCATGCCACACAGATCGATGAGTTGCTCGAAGCAACAAACGGGCGAATCACGCAATGTTTGCATGACGCTCAAGTAATGGATGGCAGGCACTTTGACAGTGACCTCGTTCAAAGCGACTGAAACTTCAGAAACTTGCGAACCTAAAACTTGAATGAGGTTTTGCTGAAGTTGCTCGGGGTGAATAGAAAAAATCATGCGGATTCTTTCAAACACGCGCAATGGTGTTGGTGCGTCGAATTTTTTGCTGCAACTGGATGATGCCGTAAATCAGGGCCTCGGCAGTGGGAGGACAACCTGGCACATAGACATCAACCGGCACAATGCGATCACAACCTCTGACCACGGAATAACTGTAGTGGTAATAACCGCCGCCATTGGCACAAGAGCCCATGGAAATAACCCAGCGAGGCTCTGACATTTGGTCATAAACTTTGCGCAGCGCAGGCGCCATTTTGTTGGTCAGGGTACCCGCCACAATCATCAAATCACTTTGACGTGGGCTGGCACGGAAAACTTCTGCACCAAATCGAGCCAAGTCGTAGCGCGCTGTGGCTGCATGCATCATTTCTACCGCGCAGCAAGCCAAGCCAAACGTCATGGGCCACAAAGAACCTGTTTTGGCCCAATTCACCACAGAGTCGTAACTCGTGGTGATGAAGCCTTCTTTCATTACGCCTTCAATCATTGTTCACATCCTTGTTGAAGCAGCTATTCAATTCAAAATTTTCCAAGGAGCTTTTTTGGGAATTACTCCCAATCGAGCGCGCCCTTTTTCCATTCGTAAACAAAACCGACGACCAGAATGCTTAGGAAGATAACGACACCTACAAAACCTGCGACACCCACTTCTTTGAGGGCCACTGCCCATGGGAAGAGAAACGCAATTTCAAGGTCAAACAAAATGAACAAGATCGCCACCAAGTAATAGCGAACGTCAAATTTCATGCGCGCATCTTCGAAAGCTTCGAAGCCGCATTCGTAAGGAGAGTTTTTGGCCGCGTCAGGGCGATTGGGGCCCAGAATATAGCCCAGAACTTGAGGAATGACGCCGATGGCAACGCCCACCAAAATGAACAACAAGATAGGAAGGTATTGGTCGAGGTTGATCATGAACTTCAAATCATTGGGGAGACGCTGAATGCAAACATTCAGCGCCTCTGTGTTGGTGCCGTCGGCGAGACTCGAACTCGCACAGCTTTCGCCACTACCCCCTCAAGATAGCGTGTCTACCAATTTCACCACGACGGCGGTTATTTGTTCCAATGGCATGAGGCATCCACAAGTGGATTTTTGGCGCTTAGAACAGCTGGTAGTTTACCCCTAAACAGGGGCAATCTTGCAGGGTAAACACCGAAATTTCTGTCGCACATCAAGAAGTTAATGCACGCGAGATTTCTTACTTTGAAATTGCAGGGGCAGCAGGTGTGACAGGGGCGTTACCAGGAATTTGTGAGGCCGTGCTGTTGTCGACAGGAGCTGGCTTGGATGTTGGCACAAGGACAGAGCTACCTTCCAACACGCTGCTGGAAGTAGAAGGACGTAAATTGCCGAAGTAAGCCAGCATTAAGGTGCTTACAAAAAATACAGCCGCCAAAACTGCCGTGGTACGGGACAGGAAATTGGCACCACCCGAGGCGCCAAACAAACTGCCAGAACTGCCACTGCCAAAGGCTGCACCCATGTCAGCACCTTTGCCGTGTTGCACCAAGATCAATCCAATCATGGCCAAGGCCGACAACATCTGTACAGCCAAAATTACGGTGATCATTGCATTCATGCTTCGCTCCAAATCAAAATATCATGTGTCAAAAGTTCAGGCTGCCCTAGCGGCTGTTGAAGCAGCCGCCATGATGGCCAGAAAATCGGTCGCTTTGAGGGCAGCGCCACCAATTAAGCCACCATCAATGTCGGGTTGTGCCAGCAACTGTGCGGCGTTGGCAGCATTCATACTGCCACCATACAAAATAGAAATACGCTCTGAGTGCGATGTTGCCGCCTTCAGTTGAGCCCGCAACACAGCGTGCACTCCTTGCGCTTGCTCTGGGGTTGCTGTGAGGCCCGTACCGATGGCCCAAACAGGCTCGTAAGCCAGCACAATTTCGCTGATGCAATGTCCATTGGTGTGAACAACAGCAGCCAATTGACGCTTCACCACTTCTTCGGTCTGACCCGCTTGGCGCTCGGCCAAAGTTTCGCCAACACACACGATGGGTGTGATGCCGGCAGACAAAGCACGTTGCGCCTTAAGTGCCACAGCGGCATCAGATTCTGCATGGTATAGACGACGCTCAGAATGGCCCACGATGGCATAGCGCACTGCAAAATCTTTCAACATGTTGGCAGAGGTTTCGCCAGTAAAAGCACCCACTTCGTGAGAAGACACATCTTGAGAACCTAGGGCAATGCGCGATTGACCTGCAAGCAAAGCCTGCACCTGCGCCAAATAGGCAGCAGGTACACAGACAGCAGCTTGGCAATTCATGCCATGGCTACCATCCAACACCGCCTGCAACAAAGAAGCATTGGCAGCCAAGCTGCCATTCATCTTCCAGTTGCCTGCGATGAGCTTTTTCTTCATGGTTACTCTGAATGCGAAGGCGCAGCAGGACGCTCAATCAAGGCTTTCATGGACAGCTTCACACGGCCTTTTTCGTCGGTCTCGAGCACTTTGACTTTGACGATCTGACCTTCTTGCAAATAATCAGACACCTTCTCAACGCGCTCGTGGGCAATTTGGCTGATGTGCAACAAGCCATCTTTGCCTGGCAACAAATTAATCAAGGCACCGAAGTCGAGTAATTTAGTGACAGGGCCTTCATAGACCTTGCCAATTTCAACTTCGGCGGTGATTTGCTCAATGCGGCGCTTGGCTTCATCAGCCTTGGCACCGTCAGTGGCTGCGATGGTGATCGTGCCGTCTTCATTGATGTTGATCTGCGTGCCAGTTTCTTCAGTCAACGCACGGATGGTAGCGCCGCCCTTACCGATCACATCGCGAATTTTCTCGGGATTAATCTTCATGGTGAAGAGCTTGGGTGCGAAGTTAGACACTTCGGTTTTGGCTTCGCTCATGGCGTCTTGCATTTTGCCCAAGATGTGCATGCGTGCTTCTTTGGCTTGTGCCAATGCCACTTGCATGATCTCTTTGGTAATGCCTTGGATTTTGATGTCCATCTGCAAAGCAGTCACACCGTTGGTGGTACCGGCCACTTTGAAGTCCATGTCGCCCAAATGATCTTCGTCGCCCAAGATGTCGGTCAACACAGCAAAGCGGCTGGCGTCTTTGATCAAACCCATGGCAATGCCAGCCACGTGGGCTTTCATGGGCACACCTGCGTCCATCAGGGCCAAGCAGCCACCGCACACAGAGGCCATGGAAGAGGAACCATTGGATTCGGTAATTTCAGACACCACACGCATGGTGTAAGGAAACTCTTCTTTGGTCGGCAACACAGCGGCCAAAGCACGCTTGGCCAAACGGCCGTGACCAATTTCACGACGCTTGGTAGAACCCATGCGACCTACTTCGCCAGTGGCAAAGGGAGGCATGTTGTAGTGCAGCATGAAGCGGTCTTCGTACTCACCCGCCAATGCGTCAATGCGTTGTGCATCGCGTTCTGTGCCCAATGTTGCGATGACCAAGGCTTGTGTTTCACCGCGTGTGAACAAGCTTGAACCGTGTGTGCGTGGCAACACAGAGTTGCGAATTTCAATGGGACGAACTGTGCGTGTATCGCGGCCGTCAATGCGGGGCTCGCCCGCCAAAATTTGGCTGCGCACAATGTTGGCTTCGATGTCAAACAACATGCCTTCCACTTTGACGCTGTCAAACTCAACGCCCTCAGCCTTCAAAGCAGCCATGGTGGCGGCGTATGTTTCGCGGCAAGCCTGTGTACGGCTTTGCTTGTTGCGAATTTGGTAAGCAGCGCGGAGTTTTTCATCTGCATGCGCGTTCACTTTGGCAATCAAAGCTTCGTCCTTGGCGGGAGCAGCCCAATCCCAAGCGGGCTTGCCTGCATCGCGCACCAATTCATGAATGGCATTCACGGCAATGTTGCCTTGCTCATGACCAAACACCACAGCGCCCAACATGATTTCTTCTGACAACTGCTGAGCTTCAGATTCCACCATCAAGACAGCGGCTTCGGTGCCCGCCACAATCAGGTCCATCTGGCTGTCTTTGCGTTGTGTTTGTCCTGGGTTCAAGACGTATTCGCCGTTGATGTAACCCACGCGCGCTGCACCAATGGGGCCATTGAAAGGCACGCCAGAAATAGACAATGCGGCGCTCACTGCAATGAGGGCGGCTATGTCGGCATCGACTTCAGGGTTCAAAGAAACGGTGTGCACCACGACGTGCACGTCGTTGTAGAAACCTTCTGGAAACAGAGGGCGAATAGGACGGTCGATCAAACGGCTTGTGAGAGTTTCCAACTCGCTGGGCTTGGCTTCGCGTTTGAAAAAGCTACCTGGGATTTTGCCCGCTGCATAAGCTTTCTCAATGTAGTCCACGGTCAATGGGAAAAAGTCTTGACCTGCTTTGGAATTCTTAGATGCCACCACTGTGGCCAAGACCACGGTGTCTTCAATGTTAACCAGCACAGCGCCGGAAGCTTGGCGTGCAATTTCGCCGGTTTCCATGATGACCTTGTGCTGGCCCCATTGAAAAGTTTTTGTCACTTTGTTGAAAATCGACATGTTGAGTAACTCCAGAAAATCACAGTGCAAACGGCTGCACTGAAAAGCCTAGATATTGACAGTCTGAACTCGATGCCATTCCATGAATGATCTGCGTTGAAACACAAATGATTGATGGAATGACACAGCGCGGGTTCGGTCTGAAAACGTCTTTTTAGAAAACTTAAAGTAGAAAACGCCTGAGCTAGCGGGCTAACTCAGGCGCTTGTCATCTTTCGATACGCTTATTTGCGCAGACCAAGTTTGGCGATCAGCGCAACGTAGCGGTTAGCGTCTTTGGACCGCAAGTAGTCCAACAATTTACGACGACGGCTAACCATGCGCAACAAACCGCGGCGACCGTGATGGTCTTTGGCGTGTGTTTTGAAATGGGGTGTCAACTCGTTGATGCGAGCTGTGAGCAAAGCCACCTGGACTTCGGGGCTACCCGTGTCATTGGCAGCGCGAGCATTGGCCTTGACGACCTCAGCCTTGATAGAGGATGCAATCATTTTTCTTCCTTTTTTTCGTCTTTGAATTCAAGCAGCAATGCGGCTTCACAATGCGGCTTCAATCAGTGAGGCGAAGTTTTATAACTTGCGCAAGCGGTTTGGAATCAACTGCTGCGTGCGATCTTATGCGGCGGTCTCCCGCTTAGCAAAGCCTCGGAATTATAACCACAGGCTCGTTCAATGGGAACCCCTTAGGGTTTAACTGGCTAAAAAAACAGTGTCAAACAAGCCTGGAAGCTTGAAATTCACCTGAAAATAAGCCTCATATGGACAAAATCAGAATCGATAAATGGCTTTGGGCTGCCCGTTTTTACAAAACCCGGTCTCTGGCCACAGACGAGATTGGCAAAGGACGCGTGGCCATCAATGACCAACCCGTCAAAGCCTCTAGAGAAGTCAAAGTGGGCGACACCGTGAAAGCCAGGCAAGGCGACATCACCCGAACGGTCAAGGTTTTGGCCATCAGTGACCAACGGGGCCCTGCGCCTACCGCACAAGCTTTGTACGCAGAAACGGATGACAGCCTTGAACTTAGAGACAAAATCAGCGTCCAAAGACGTCTGTCCAGAGAACCCGCCCTGAGCATTGAACAGGGCCGGCCCACCAAAAGAAATCGCCGTGATTTAGAAAAAGCCAAGCAGGTGGGGTGGAACGACAGGTGGAGCGCCTCCTTAGACCCAGACTGACGCCTAGGTGCCAGATACCTCAGTTTTCAGGGGTTTTCACCCTCCCCCAGCTTTTGTTCGCACACTAAAGTGTGAAACGACAAAACCACTAACAGGAGCCATGCTGTGCAGTTTTCCAAACACCTCGCAAAGTCCAACCGCCGTTTCGGCTTAAGCCTCATCGGTGCGGTGAGCTTGGTCAGTACTTTGGGCTTCGGACTTCTCGCAAGTTCAAGCGCCATGGCACAGGCCTACCCCAACAAGCCCATCCGTTTGGTTGTCACCTTTCCCACAGGCGGCGCGCCCGACATTCTGGCCCGTTTGTTCAGCGAGAAAGCACAACTGGGACAACCTATTGTGATTGACAACAAACCAGGCGCAGGTGGCAACATTGGCAGCGACGTGGTGGCCAAGTCGGCTGGCGATGGCTACACCTTGGTCATGGGCACCGTAGGGACACACTCCATCAATGGTGCGCTGTACGAAAAAATGCCCTACGACATGGTGAAAAACTTCACACCCATCTCACTCATTGCTTCTGCCCCCAATTTGCTGGTGGTCAACAACGACTTGCCTGTCAAAACAGTGAATGAATTGATTGCTTACATGAAGGCCAACCCAAACAAGCTTTCTTTCGGCTCACCCGGCATTGGCACTTCGGTTCACATGTCTGGTGAATTGTTCAAGTCCATGACAGGCACCAGCATGACGCACGTGCCCTACAAAGGTCGTCAGTTTTACATGCCTGACTTGATAGGGGGAAGTATTCAATTGGTGTTTGACAACATGCCCTCGGCCCTGCCCATGGCCAAAGAAGGCAAGATTCGCTCAATTGCACAAACCACGGCCAAGCGCTCTGCCGCAGCGCCCGATGTGCCCACCGTGGCTGAATCATTGCCAGGCTTTGAAGCCACTACGTGGTTTGCCATGTTTGCACCGGCCAACACGCCCAAGCCTGTCATTGACAGATTGAATGCAGAAGTGGTGCGTGTTTTCAAATTGCCTGAAGTGGCTGAGCGCTTGAAAACATTAGGGCTTGAAGCTGTTCTCTCGTCCTCCGATGAACTGGCCAAATACCAAGCTGCTGAAATTGTGAAGTGGGCCAAAGTGGTCAAAGAATCTGGCGCCAAAGCCGAATAAACAGCGCTCACCCAACACATCCTTTCAACAAGTATTTTTGGATTTCTCAAATGACAATTGATTTAAACCGACGCGACGTTCTTCAAGCCAGCTTGGCAGGCGCCGTCAGCATCGCCATGCCGGCCATGGCGCAAAGTAATTTCCCTTCAAGACCCATTAAGCTGATTTGCCCTTGGCCTGCGGGTGGGTCCACCGACGGCGTCATGCGCGCGTTGGCTGAGAGTGCCACTCGAATTTTGGGTAGCCCTGTGGTCATTGAGAACAAGGCCGGCGCCAGTGGCATGCTTGGCCCCAATGAATTGGTGAGCGCCAAACCCGATGGCTACACCCTGTCGCAGTTGACCATTGGTATTTTGCGTTTGCCACACATGCAAAAAATGCAATTCAATCCTTTGCAAGACTTTACCTTTATCGCTTGTTTAACCGGCTACACCTTTGGCATTGTGGTGCGGTCTGACTCCCCCATCAAGTCCATCAAAGACTTGGTAGATTACGCCAAGGCCAACCCTGGAAAATATACTTTTGGCTCTACAGGCAATGGCACAACGCCGCACTTGGCGGTGGAAGAATTCGCCATGAAAGCGGGCATTCAGCTGCAACACATTCCCTTCAAAGGCAACGCCGATGGCATGGCCTCCTTGTTAGGTGGACATGTCATGTCACACAGCGACGCCACGGGCTGGGCGCCGCACGTCGATGCAGGCACTTGCCGCTTGTTGGCCACATACGGCAGCAAGAGAACCAAGCGCTGGCCCAATGTGCCCACACTGACCGAGCTGGGCTACGACACTGTGTCTGATTCTCCGTTTGGCATTGGCGGCCCCAAGGGCATGGACCCCGCCGTGACGCGCAAACTCCATGATGCGTTCAAGAAAACTTTGGAAGATCCACAGGTGCTGGCCACATTTGAAAAGTTTGATCAGTCGGTGATTTACCTGAACTCCGAAGACTACGCCAAGTTTGCACGTGATAATTATCAGAAAGAAAAAGTCATCATTGAAAAATTGGGCTTGGCCAAACCAGCTTAATCCTCTTCACTTCGCCTGCAAAAAAGCCCAGTTGATTCTGGGCTTTTTTCATGTTCACTTCTCAATCAGGAATTAAGAATGAGGACGTTTCATTTTGCAAACAGAGGGCAGTTCTAACTCTGGGGCCTTGAATTGTCGAATGATTTTGAAGCCATAACCCGAGCCCTCCACATCAAATGGCACATCAGCGCCGCCTTGCTTGGCCATCATGGCCACCACCATGGGCTGCTGAAACTGGTGGTCCATGGCGCGCATCTTGCCGCGTTGCCCCGCCATGCTCACCTCAGCGTTTTCAAGCTGCAAAGCCACCGCCAGTGGCTCAGTCTGACCCGCCTTTTCGATCGATTGCACCAAAGCCTCCACCATAAGCTGCATTCGCAAGTGCAAATAGTCTTCTGAAGGTTTTGCAAAACGCTGCTTGAAAGATTGGTAGAACTTGGCGCTCTCAGCACCGGGCACATTGGGCAGCCACTCGGCAACAGCCAAAACCTTGCCAACGCCAGCATCACCCATTGCGGCAGGTGCACCCAATGCATTGCCGTAGAAGGTGTAAAACTTTCCTTCATAGCCGACGTCTTTGGCGGCCTTCACCAAGAAGCTAAGGTCATTCCCCCAATTGCCAGTGATGACGGCCTGGGCACCGGACGCTTTGATTTTGGCGGCATACGGCAGAAAATCTTTGACTCTGCCCATGGGGTGCAATTCATCACCTGCTATTTGAATGTCTGGTCTTAATTTTTCAAGTTGCAGTTTGGCTT
>Ga0214921_10011925_pt1 | contig 10481 bp, 15 predicted proteins | sample LL1505_MetaG_FD_177992 | JGI IMG/M metagenome (GOLD analysis project Ga0214921, IMG submission 177992) | Freshwater microbial communities from Lake Lanier, Atlanta, Georgia, United States - LL-1505 | ecosystem: Environmental > Aquatic > Freshwater > Lake | place: USA: Georgia | collected...
AACCAAGATACATCCACTGCGTCCTCCGATCGCTCTACCAAATCAAGATAATCACGGATCGGCAGAATCACCGAAACCGGTTTTCCTTTGCGGGTCACCACTTCAGGCGCAGTCATTAACTTCATATTTGTAATTTAAACCGGTTCGGGATCCCTGCAAACGCTTTCTGACGAGATCCGCATGGCTATGCCCTGACGAAGGCTTTAGAGATCCAGTTTTTGGAGTAGTTCATCCACCGAAATTTTATGATGGGCCGCCACGGGTTTCAGAATCCCTACCAGGAGAGTGCCAGTTTTGATCGGGCGATGGGCCGGAACGGTCACGTGATGCGTGCCATTCAATTGGGTTGTTAAACGGAGATGGGATCCAGCTTGTCGAACGGTTTGGTATCCCAAAACTTTTAAGGCAACAACCAAATCAGACCCGGAAACATTGCGGGGAATTTTGCCGCCGGAGGATCTTTCTTTTGACATCTCCGCCTACGAAAAACAGATCTTTAAACGGCCAAAGCCTCGTCCCGCACAAAATGCAGTCGGATGATCTTGGGCATGGCCCCCGCCTGCCCGTCACCAAAGTGACACTTCACCGCGTCCCGAACCATTTCCCGCAACTCCTCCATCGTGTCCCCTTGGGTGGCGATGGCATGCCCCAACGCCACAGCGCAAAAGCCACCGTCGGCGTCTTCCGTGACCTCAAAGATAATTTCTGATCCCATAACTCAACTTTGGGTCATATCTTTCCATAGTCAAACCATCGCCCATCTCCTAATTCCTTAATGTGCTTTGCGGCGCTGGGATGAATTGCCCGCCATCGTTCGAGGGCGGCTCCGGTTTGTAGGCAATCGCCTGCTGAACAGCAGAGGCAACTGCCTCGCACCAAGCCAGCGATTTACTGCTCAGATACTCCGTCTCCCAAAAGCCCCCGGTACTCAGTGTCACACTATAGGCCGCATCTTTTTTATGACCTCCAAACAGCAGCCCTACTCCCATAAAAAGCCCAAAAACCATTCCGGGCCAGAAGCCGGCCAATCCCATCAGCAGCCCAAATCCCAAGGCCAACCAACCCACAGTTCGCAATATAGATGCACCCAGATCGTTGGACTTATTTTTACCATACGTCACCGAGGTAATTTCTCGAACGGCAAACGCCTTGTTCCAAGGATGCCCAATTGTCACCAGCGACTCCGTAACCCTCACCTGCCCATCATCAAAGAAAACCTTCTCCCCTTCATCACCCAGATCACCACCAGATCGACTAACGAGTTTTGTTCTTTGCATGCCTTAATCCTCTACCACCCCATGGGACATTTACGGGGATAGGGGGAAAGATCTCGCCTGAGGCATTCCCTCAATTACTTTGAGCCTATGCAGAAAATCCGAGCCTTTGCCGCCATGAAAGCGGGTGCCCCGCTTCAACCCTTTGAATACACCCCCAAACCTCTGGCAGAGGGGGAGGTTGAAATCCAAGTTGAGTCCTGCGGGATCTGTCATTCCGATATTTCCATGATCGGTAACGACTGGGGAAACGCGGTCTTCCCTCTGGTCCCCGGACACGAGGTGGTCGGCAAAGTGGTCAACGTAGGCCCTGCTGCGCATCGCTTCAAAAAAGGAGATCGGGTGGGCGTGGGTTGGTTCACCAAGAGTTGCCGCTACTGCCACCCCTGCCAGCAGGGTGACCTCAATCTTTGCCCGACTGCAGAGCAGACGATTGTTGGCCGGCACGGCGGATTCGCTGACCGGATAATCGCCCATGAGATGTGGACCCATCCCATGCCCGCGGGACTCGATCCCGTAAGCAGCGGTCCTCTTTTCTGCGGAGGAATTACCGTTTTCAGTCCGATTGTGATTTCTGAGGTTCAACCGACCGCACGGGTGGCTGTTGTCGGAATCGGTGGCTTAGGTCACCTCGCCCTACAATTCCTTCACCACTGGGGATGTGAGGTCACCGCATTCACATCCAACTCCAGCAAGACGGAGGAACTCAAAAAGCTCGGAGCCCACCATGTGGCCAGCCTCAAAAACGAAGCGGAACTGGATAAATTAAACGGCTCATTTGATTTTATTCTCGTGACGGTGAATGTCTCCCTCGACTGGGCAAGGTTGATTCAGCTTTTGGCACCCAAAGGCCGGTTGCACCTCGTGGGTGCGGTTTTGGAGCCTCTTTCCCTTCCCGTGTTTCCGATGCTCATGGGCCAGAAAATGGTCTCTGCCTCTCCATTAGGAAGTCCCGCAGTGACGGCAGATATGCTCGAATTTTGTGTTCGCCACAAAATCGCTCCGATGGTTGAGATTTTCCCGATGTCCAAGGTCAACGACGCATTGACCCACCTCCGCTCCGGGAAACCCCGCTTCCGAATCGTCCTGCAAAACGACTTTTCTTAATCTCCGCTCATTCGTGACATTCATGCCATTGGCATGAGCAAAACATACTTTCAATCGCTGAAGCTTAAAATTTATGAAACGGATGTGACGGTTCCGGGCTTGGCATCCAAAAGAGCCGTGAGAATTTTCGGAATAAGTGGCCGTAGGTCTTCAATTTTATTCGATCGGGCTTTAAGAATGACAATCCGGAACCGAAGTCCTTTGACCGTTTCCAACTGTGCCAACAACGCATCCACAGTCAGGAAGGCGTCATAGTGCCCATCGATCTTACGCAGGAGTTCGCCGTTTTTGACCCCAGCCCAACCAACCATGGGCACGGTGACCACATCATATCCGGGCAGCTCAGAAATCAGTCGTTTGGGAAGGCATTCGTCGAGGATGACCTTCATGCTGGCACAGCTGTTTCCAACTCGGCCATGGTCTCCTCAAGAAAAGTGAGCACTTGCTGGCGCGACACAGTGGGGAAGTCCGCCAGAAACTGGTCGATCGAGTAGCCGCCTTCGAGGCAGTCGATCAGATTTCGGCCCGGCACTCGTGTACCTACAAAGCACGGCGTGCCGCTCAGGATTTCGCCGTCCCGTCGAATCACACTACTCTTCATTTATTTCACTCCCTTAAAAAAATTGCGAACTTACGAACGGATACCAAGCCGTCCAACGCCTCTGCCAGCACCTCTTTAAGCGAGGCCATAAGCTTAGACTTCGTTTTTTCTTGGGCGTTGACCCCAGGCACCTCCTCAATCCACCCAACCCACCAATCTCCACCTTTTTTAACGATGGCTGTGTAATTTGAGGTCATAGGCCGACTTTAAACCGCTCCAGGAACCCTGCAAATGGTTTCTATTAGCAACCCAGGAACTTACCTACCCACCACCACCTCCCCCCACATTCTTGCTCTCTGCATAATGTCGAAACGTTCTCCACCCTTAGCGACCTTGGCGTAAGAAAACCTGCTTTCACGCAAAGTCCGTAAAGACCGCAGCTTTGATTACTTCTTCCAGCCCACCGCCAATCGTCGGCCCTCCACTGCACAGTCAGACAAGTACAGGTTGATAAGGTTCTGATAAGGAATCCCAGTATCCGCAGCCATCGATTTGAAATAATCGATGATGTCGGACTGTAGCCGGATCGTAACAGGTTTTTTCAGCCGCTTGGCGTAGGGATTCTGACGAGCGTTGCTAAAGTTATAGTTTTTTCTCATTTTGTTTTCTCCTCATAGGTTTTTCTTTCCTGCTTCCCGGCCAGCCGAGCCGAGATCAAATCCACAGCCCAATTTAATGGGAGCTTAGTTATATGTATATAAGCAATATGCGGTATTTAAAGTAAAGCAAGACCGTCAAACCCCAAATTAGGCGGTCAGTTATGTATGCCCAATCGCCCAGCTAGGCGGCCTCGGAGATGTCGCCCTACCCAAGTCTCCAATTTGCCTTGGCACTTTCAAACAATCTCACCTTCGCAATCTCCAATAATCCAACATTAAGAATCCGAAATTAAAAATCACCCCCTCCCCTTCCTATCCCCGTCGTGTTCATAAATCCAACAAGAGCTGTGGTGCGTCCTCTTTGGGTTGGGTGGGGCGTTTTCTAGAAATCCGCCGCCTACGCCGGCCTGCTCTCGAGCCGTGCCGCAAATAAACTCCCTGGGCCTCCGCTCGGGCCACGGCCAATTTTCGCCGGCCAAAAATCTCGTCTTTGGCCTGCTTACTCGCTGTCTTGTGATCGACTAAGGGGAGAGGGTAATCGGGGCATAGGGTCAGGCGTAATACCTGCATCTGCCATGGCTCGTGGACCATCGACCCAGCAACGCTCGCTAGCTCTGGCACCCAAGCACGAATGAAGTCGCCGCTGGGGTCTTGATCGTGACTTTGCTTAATCGGCGAGTAAACGCGGATGGTGTTGATCCCTGTTTCACCTGCTTGCATCTGGCACTGCGACCAGTGAATACTAGGTTCGAAATCGACAAATTTACGGGCCAGAACCAACCCAGCCTCCTGCCAAGGCAACCACAGGTCGTAGGTAGCAAACGACATTAACATCGCCCGCATCCGGAAGTTGATCCACCCGTGAGCATTGAGGTACCTCATGGCCGCATCAATAAAAGGATAGCCAGTACGGCCCTCACTCCAGGCCTTGAGATACTCTGGATTTCCAGGTCGCGGTCGCATCCCGATATAGATTTTCGCAAACGGCTCCCATTCGATTTCAGGTTCACTCTCCAGTTTTTGCATGAAGTGACAGTGCCAATGGAGTCGCGCCGTAAAGGAACGGATGGAGCGAGACCAAACAGTGTGGCCAGCGGGCCGTTCTCTTGAGAGTTGCGAGGCGCGCTCCTCAGCCGCTTGATACACTTCCCGCATCGAAAGCGACCCATAGGCGAGATAAGGCGAAAGTCGCGAGCATGCGCTCTCCGCAGTCACCGGAGATGACATTTCACGGGAATACGACATCCCGCGCTCATGAAGGAATGTTTTCAGCAAAGCGAGGCCTGCCGTCCGGCCTGGGCGCTGAGGATGGAGTAAGACATCAGGGGCAAGGTTAAGTTCATTCGTAGTCGGCAGGGCGTCCGATGGCGCGGTCTTGGCCCACTCGATGACAGGTGTTGCCGTGATGGGCTGCCGCATCATTTGATCCCAGCGCTTGGCCCAATGATCGCGGTTCTGCGTTCGTCCACGCATAACTCCGAACTGTCGCCGCTCCCTCCAAGAGATGTCATGACTCCTCGCCCAAGCTTTGACGGCAAGGTCCCGACGGTAGGTCCAGGCGTTCCCTGTCTCCTCATGAGACCAAAGGTCGAAAGATCCGATACGGCTTTGCAAATCTTCTAAAATATCCGTGGCCGCTCCCGTGCGGATGATTAACCGACCCCCTTGTGCAGCAATTTCTCTGCCCAGCTCAACAATACAGCCGCGCCAGAATTCCCACTGCCGAGCCGAGGTATCCGGCAATTGCCAATACTCAGGCTCCACCATGATCAAAGGGAGGACAGGACCTAGCTTTGCGGCCTCTGCCAGTGCCGCGTGATCGGATAACCGCAGATCACGCTTAAACCAGACGACTTGAGTCTTCATACGGTTCACACACTACCCATAAAATCAAAACAGCCCTCTGTCACTTGATTGGGCTCAGCTGTTTTCACCAAAAAATCGTCGGGGGCCGCCCTCAGTAAATCCTGCCTCCCCACCTCCAGCCAGACCTCTCCATCGATTGGGGATAAGATCACGGGCATGCGGTCATGGACCGACCGAACGAGTTCATTGGGTGATGTGGTGATGATCGTAAAAGTTTCCAAAATACCTTCGGGACTATTCCAAGCTTCCCAAAGGCCGGCCATGCAGAACTCTTCATTATCCGGTCGGGCAAACTTCCAAGGGATCTTCTTTTTTCCAATCATTTCCCATTCCCAGAAACCATCGGCAGGAACCAAACACCGCCTTTTCTGGAAAGCTTCCCGGAATGACGGCTTCTCCGAAATGGTTTCCGCTCGGGCATTGATGCACTGAACCCCGATCTTGGGATCCTTGGCCCAGGAAGGAATCAACCCCCATCGAAGATTTGCCTCCTCCAGTCCTCCGGACCCCTTGCGAATCACGGAAGCTCTGTCTGTGGGGCGTATAATCGCTTGGGGCGGGGCTTTAAGTGCAACTTTAGTCTTACCGACCTTCACCTGCCCCTTGGTCCGCGAATATCGGCTGCACATCCCCTTTCAATAGGGCTCAACGAGGGCTTTTACAGAGAGAAATGCTATCACCCATGGCCCAATCACATTTCGCCTCCTACTCGATTGGCTTTACCCCTTCCTCGATGACTCGGACTTTAGAAATGTGAGAGGTGGGATATTGGACCCCTAAGAGCTGCCCCTCTCTATTCTGGTTACTCGCTCCGCGATGGGATGGCTTTCCGCATAAGCGGGGGAATTGCGCCCCCGCAGACCTGCCCCCGCGCTAATCAAATATCGCCTCTGGCGAGTTGGAACTTACCCCGTCCTCGAAGACTCGGACCAATGCAGAAATTCAGGGGTGGGATTTGGTCCCCCTCAGACCTTCCCCCGACCTAATCTTCTTTCGCCTCCGGCTGGGAGGGACTCACCCCGTCCTCGAAGACTCGGACGGGGTGGGATTTGAAACTATTCGCTAATACCTGACTATCAACACTATCAAGGACTTATATTGAGCCATTTTGCAAGAAATTGCCCCGACTTGTGCCTATGCTGTCACGAACTGTCACGGGATACACTTCCCTCATTACTAATCCGAAATCCTACCAAAATTGCCAAGCCCCTTCGAGACTAAAATCATGTCGATTAGGCCGCCGGGATTTGAACCCGGGACCCCCATAAAGCCACCCATTTAGCGGATTTATGGCTGCTCGATCGGAATGAGTTATCTCACCACTGCCCGAAAGTAGTCAGCTATGCGAATCGGGTGCTATGGGTTTTGTTGAGGATTGGTGGGGGACTGAAGAGATTACGAGCGACGACGACGAACTATCGCCCATCCGCCTAAACTAACAGCGAGAAGCGAAAGAGCGGAAGGTTCGGGGACCGCGGTCAAAGTAAAATAGCCATTACTGCTATTAGCGACTGAACCTGATATATTTGAGAAACTAGTAGACGAAAAGGAGCCTCCTCCGCCTCCATGAATGTAATTTCTTCCGCCGGCACCTCCGCTATAACCACCACCACCACCACCACCTTCATTGTCTGTACCACCGCCACCACCAAATCCACCATTTGCTGTTCTTCCTACCCCACCGGCGAAAGGGGTAGCGTTTGATAAACTAGAACCACCTGCGAGACCTGTTCCAGCGCCAAAAAAGCCGGCACCACCTGATCCGCCAGATGGTTGACCACCATAACCGTTTTGTCCGCCATAACCTCCGGGGTTTCCATCTACACCTGAAGTGCCTAATGATGCGTCCAAACCAGTTTGCCTTGATCCTGCACCACCACCGCCACCTGCAATCATGAGGGGATTACTTTGATCAATGTAAATGAACGTACCACCACCACCGGCTCCTCTAGGGGAACCGACTCCTCCTATTACAATGTTAATCAAAGTCCCTGCAGTTAAATTGATATTGCCACTAATAGTTGCTCCATAACCTCCTAAATAGCCAGAGTTGCCTCCTCCACCCGCTCCTGCAACATTAAATTGGTAGGTAGCAGTGTCCGGAATCAGGAAGGATTGAAAACCTCCGGTGTAGACAAAATCAGTGGTGAAAAATTGAGCCTTAGCGCTTCCAGTCAATGAGGTGAATGCCGCCACGAGAGCGAGAGTGAGAAGTCGTTTGTTCATAAGTCGGATGTTTGTTTTCATTTGTTTTTATATTTTGTTGATTGTTTTTTTGGTTGAGGTTTGCAGAAGTTGGATTAAAACCCACGAAGTTGAATATTCATTAAAGCGGATGACAATTTAAACTTAGTTGTAATAATCAATGTATCTTTACCCTACTCACATATCCCAAAAAGGATAGGGTATATTAAATCTTGTTTATTTTCTTATCTTTGTTGGCGGTTTTTTCTACATCTACCCGCACGGATACAAGATCATATATTAAAAGACTCGGACGGGGTGGGATTTGAACCCACGGTAGGGTTACCCCTACTCCTGATTTCGAGTCAGGTACATTAAACCGCTCTGCCACCCGTCCGTTTTCGATCATACGCACCCCTCGCACCTTCTCAAGCTTGCCGATTGCTTCCGCCTCCTTCCCACATAAAATCATCTCATGGGCATGTTTTGCACACTTACTTTCCTGGCCTTACTGATGCCCTCGCTCCTTTGCGCCGGGGAGCTCCTGCGTGAAGACGATCCCCGCACTTCCGCCATCCCGAGACAGGTGGGCCGCAACCTCTACCTCTACTCCACCCCCAAAGAGTCCACCTTCTGGAAATGCGATAGCGACGGCAACGAGTGGCGCAAAGACACCTACGGAACGATCTGGAAAAAAGAGGCCGGGGCCGACCCATTCGCCAAGGGATCCTGGGAAATCGATGGCTTCGATCGACGCCAATCTACGCGAATCGCCCAAGACTCCGTCATGCAGTTCCAACTCAACCGAGATGGAACGGTCAAAACCGATTCGATTCGCCGCACCTCCTGGATCGCCAATGTCGACCCCGCTCCATCCACACTTCCCTCCCACCTTCGAAAGGCAGACCTTGGAAGCTCCTCCTCCAAACCCGCCAACCTCCAACAAGAGAGACCTAAACTGATTCCCACACAACCTTCCGTCCCACCCAAATAAAAGCCACCGCCCCTTCCAGTTGACCATCCCTCGTTCCTAAGCATAATCACCGCTTATGTCCGATCCCCTAGCTCACGCAACTCTCCCAGCAAGCGGAATCACCGAGCATTTTTCTGACGAAGCCCGAGCCGCTCTGGCCGGTTACGGAGAGTTTATCACCGTCGAACCACCCGAAAACCTGGTGGACGAAGGCGCCCAACTAGGAAAAATGTATATCTTGGTTTCAGGTGAACTCTCCGTTCGTCGCCAAGGCCAAGCCTCCGAACTCGAACTCGCCAAACTCAAACCCGGCGACACGTTCGGTGAAATCTCTATTTTTGATCCCGGCCCAACCTCCGCCAGCATCTTTCCTACCACCTCCTCCTTGGTTTGGGGAATCTCTTGGCCTCAGCTGGAGTTCCTCATGAACAATAATCATCAACTCAGCGGAATGTTCCTGATCGGCTTAGGAACCATCCTAAGTCGGCGCCTCCGAGAGATGAATAAAAAGCTCGTCGACGCTACCCGAGTTTGATTCCTCGCCTCCTTACTCTCCTCTTCACTCCACTGGCACTCTTTGCCAGCCCAGAACCTCTTCCCCTGGTCGTGGGAATGGAACTCAGCTACCCCCCCTTCGAAATGACCGATACCGCAGGGAAACCGACCGGCCTCTCCGTAGAGCTAGCCCAGCAACTCGCCCAAGCCCTTCATCGCACCCTCAAAATCGAAAACCTCGCCTTTGATGGTCTTATCCCCGCTCTCATCACCAAAAAGATTGATCTGATCCTTTCCTCGCTCACCGTGACGGAAGAGCGTTCCAAAGCCATTCAGTTCTCCCAACCCTATGCTCAAATCGGACTCGCCCTTCTGACCCGAAAAGATCCCACCATCATGAGCGCGAAAGATTTGAATAGCCCCGATCGAACGGTCGTGACCAAACGTGGCACCAGCGGCCACCTCGCAGTCCAATCTCTTTTTCCAAAAGCAAAGAAACTGGTCGTCGATAAAGATGCCGCCGCCTACCTCGAAGTTAGCCAAGGAAAAGCGGATGCTTTTCTCTATGATCAGCTCTCTGTGGCACGAGCCCAACAACGCTACCCCCAAACCACCCAGGCCTTGCTGACTCCCCTTCGCGACGAAAAGTGGGCCATCGGCCTTCGCAAGGCGGACCACAATTTACTGCAAGAGATTAATATATTTCTCATCTCATTTCAGCAGAGAAAGGGGTTCGATAAACTTGCCAAGCAGTACCTGGCAAAAGAGGAGCTTCTCTTTCGCCAAGCAGGCATTCCCTTTATCTTTGAACCGGCCCCTTGAAACCCCACTCCACCTCCCGCTGGCTTTCAACTGTCTCGCTCCTCTTTGTCCTGACTTTGCTGGGTGGATTCCTGACCGCCTCATTTTCCTCCCTGCACTGGGAGTGGAACTGGGGCGCTGTTTGGGGTTACCGCGAAAAGTTTCTCCAAGGTTGGCTGACCACGCTTCTTTTAAGCATGAGTACTCTGGCTCTCTCGATTCCCCTCGGGCTGGCGCTGACCGCGGGCCGCGTCGGGGGCTACCTGCCCGTTCGCCAATTTTGTACCTTAATCATCGAGCTGGTCCGCGGGACACCTCTCCTCGTTCAGATCCTTGTCCTTTTCTACATCGTCGGCAGTGCCCTGGGCCTAGAAAATCGGTTTTTTGCCGGAATCTTAATCCTCTCACTATTTGAAGCGGCTTACTTTTCTGAAATCTTTCGAGGTGCTTGGCAATCGATTCCCCAATCGACCTTAAATTCGGCCCGCGCCATCGGCCTCACCCCCCAAGATACCTTCACCCAAATCATCACCCCCCTAGCCCTACGCAACTGCCTCCCCTCTCTCCCCAGCCAACCCGCT
>Ga0214921_10011926_pt1 | contig 10480 bp, 12 predicted proteins | sample LL1505_MetaG_FD_177992 | JGI IMG/M metagenome (GOLD analysis project Ga0214921, IMG submission 177992) | Freshwater microbial communities from Lake Lanier, Atlanta, Georgia, United States - LL-1505 | ecosystem: Environmental > Aquatic > Freshwater > Lake | place: USA: Georgia | collected...
ATCTGGAGGTGGCCGCATGAGTTCCAAAATCGCTCCTGATAATTTGCGTCACGGCTGGCTCGAGATTCGCGACCTGGTCATGGTTCGTGGCACCAAAAAAGCAGTCGAAGGTATTGAGCTACGTATTGCACCCGGAAAAATCACTGCTCTCGCCGGTGCTAACGGTGCTGGTAAAACAAGCACTGTGCTGGGCATCGCCGGTGTCGTCGAACCGGTGTTTGGTGAGATTTGGCTGGATGGTCATGATCTGGTTGGTATGGAGCCTGATGAAATTCGTCGCGCAGGTATCGGTACTGTGCCCGAAGGACATCAAGTGCTGCGTGAGTTGACAGTGCGTGACAACTTGTTGGTTGCCAGCGGCACCATGTCACGCGGTGAAACCAATGCCTCGATCGAGCGCGTGTTAGCGCTCTTCCCTGAACTAAAAGAAAAAATGCCACAAGCCGCTGGTGATTTATCCGGCGGACAGCAGCAAATGGTCGCGATCGCACAAGCGCTGATGGTTGAACCACGCTTTCTAGTGATTGATGAATTGTCGTTCGGCTTAGCGCCAACGATCGTCGCGCGATTGGTACCCATCATTCGCAAAATCGCTGACAGCGGTATTGGTGTGTTGCTCATCGAGCAGTTCACTCAACTCGCACTCGCGCTATCGCACCATGTGTATGTCATGTCACGCGGCCGTGTCTCTTATGACGGTGAACCCGGCAAATTACGTGACGACCCAGAGATCTTGCACCGAGCCTACTTCCCGGTATCGGATGCTGAAGCTGTTGGCCTCTAAAACTATAAATTTTTATACACCCTCACCCACCGGAGACCCTTAATGGACACACGTGTCACCAAAAAGAAACTAGGCCTCAAAGAGCGCTATGCGGCAATGACCCGCGATCTGCACTGGGATACGACCTACCAGCCGATGGATAAAGTTTTTCCATACGATCGCTACGAGGGAATCATCGTGCACGACTGGGACAAATGGGAAGATCCATTCCGTCTCACGATGGAAGCGTATTGGAAATATCAAGGCGAAAAAGAACGCAAGCTGTACGCGGTCATCGAAACCTTCGCACAAAATCATGGTGAGCTCGGTGTGACCGATGCACGCTATATCAACGCCTTAAAACTGTTCATCCAAGGTGTGACACCGCTCGAGTACTACGCACACCGCGGCTTTGCTCATGCTGGTCGTCAGTTCACCGGTGCTGGTGCACGTGTCGCTGCACAGATGCAGGCGGTCGATGAACTGCGCCACTGCCAAACTGAAACGCATGCTATCTCGCACTACAACAAGTACTACAACGGCATGCACAATGCGCCTCATTGGTTCGACAATGTCTGGTATCTGTCCGTGCCAAAGAGCTTCTTCGAAGATGCCTACACCGGTGGTCCGTTCGAGTTTTTAACGGCTGTCAGTTTCTCTTTCGAGTATGTGCTGACCAATTTGCTGTTTGTCCCCTTCATGTCGGGTGCAGCGCATAACGGTGATTTATCAACGGTCACTTTCGGCTTCTCTGCACAGTCCGATGAATCGCGTCATATGACACTGGGCATCGAGTGCATCAAGTTCATGCTGGAGCAAGATCCGAAAAACGTACCTATCGTGCAACGCTGGATGGACAAGTGGTTCTGGCGTGGTTATCGCCTGCTCTCTATCGTTGCGATGATGCAGGACTACATGCTACCTAAACGCGTGATGAGCTGGAAAGAAGCGTGGGAAATGTACGCAGAAGAAAACGGTGGCGCACTGTTCGCCGACCTTGCCCGCTACGGCATTCGCAAACCCAAAGGCTGGGAAATGGCCTGCGAAGGCAAAGACCATATCAGTCACCAAGCTTGGGCCACTTTCTATCAGTACGGACATGCCACTGCATTCCATACCTGGATCCCAAGCAAGGATGAGATGGACTGGTTGTCTTCGAAATACCCCGACAGCTTCGATCGCTACTACCGTCCACGTCTGGAGCATTGGGACAAACAGGCAAAGGGTAAAGAAGGCCGCTGGTACAACCAAGTACTGCCGATGCTCTGCCAGGTGTGCCAGGTACCTACGATTTTCAATGAAGCAGGCGATCCGACACAAAACAGCATGCGTGAGACGGATTACCACGGCATGAAATATCACTTCTGCAGTGATCACTGCAAAGAAATTTTCGAACATGAGCCGGCGAAGTATGTTCAATCATGGTTGCCTGTGCATCAAATCTATCAAGGGACGTGCTACCCCGATGACATCAATCCCGCTTCACCTGGCGACAGCCCAGTGCGCGAAGTGATGCGCCACTACGAGGTCAATGCTGGCGAAGATAACGGTGATTTTGCAAACAGCAAAGACCGTAAGCATTTCCGGGCGTGGAGTGGTCGTATGAAGCCGCAAGGCATGGAGGAGTAATCGAATGGAGACTCAAAATGTCATGCGAACCATCGGTGAGTACCCGATGATGCAGCAAGATACCGAGGACAAATTCCACGGTAAACATCTGCTGTATCTGCACTGGGAAAACCATCCTATGTTTGCGGCGCCCTTCTGTATTCCGGTGCCGCGAACATTACCGTTCGGCGCGATCATCATGGAAGTTTTGCCCGAGCTATATGGCGAGCACCCCGAATTTGAAGACATCGACTGGAAGAGTGTGCAGTGGTTCAACTCAAACAAACGCTTTATTCCCGATGTCGGCAAATCGCTTGAGCATCACGGCATTTGCCATAAGAGCTTGATACGTTTTCGCACCCCCGCCTTGGAAGGAGTTCGTTCCAGTGCTGTGAAAGGTGGCACCGGTTTTTAACGATCAATTAAAGATAAGCCTTATTTAATTCTTAGCTTGGATTACATAAACTCATGTCACAACAACTCACCATCGAACCACTAGGTGCCACGATTGATGTCGAGGATGGCCAAACTATTCTTGATGCAGCACTCCGTCAAGGTATCTACATTCCACATGCCTGTGGTCATGGTCTCTGTGGCACATGCAAAGTAACGGTGATGGGCGGTGAAGTCGATCACGGATTAGCCAATCCATTCGCGCTGATGGATTTCGAACGGGATGAAGGTAAAACACTCGCCTGCTGCGCCACCCTACAAAGCGATGTCGAAATTGAAGCCGATGTCGATGAAGATCCTGATGCACGCATCATTCCAATCTCGGATTTTAAGTGCACGGTAAGTCGTATCGAAACTATGACACCCACCATTAAAGCGATTTGGCTCAAGCTCGATAAGCCGATCGATTTTCAGGCGGGACAATATGTGCAGTTAGCATTACCTGGCATCGAAGGAGATCGCCCTTTTTCGATCGCCAATTCGCCTCAGCAAGTTGCCAACACGGGCGAACTCGAAATCAATGTACGTATTATCCCCGGTGGGCCTGGTACAGCGTATTTGCATGAAACGCTGAAGGTAGGTGACACGATGCGCATATCGGGACCCTATGGTCGTTTCTTTGTGCGCAGTTCGTTAAATGCGCCGATGATTTTCATGGCGGGTGGCTCAGGTTTATCCAGTCCACGTTCGATGATTCTCGATCTGCTGTCGCAGAGTTCTACGCTTCCTATCACGCTGGTATATGGGCAACGTAATCACGCCGAGTTGTATTACGACGATGAGTTCAAGGCGCTCGCTGCCAAGCACGCCAATTTCAACTACATACCCGCATTGTCAGAGGACGCCTCTGGTTTCGATGGTATCAAGGGGTTTGTGCATGAGGCTGCACAGCAGCACTTCAATGGCGATTTTTCTGGCCACAAAGCGTATTTGTGTGGCCCACCCGCGATGATTGAAGCGTGCCTAAGTACCTTGATGCAGGGTCGGTTGTACGAGCGCGATATCTACGCAGAAAAATTCATCACCGCCGCCGATGCAGCCAAACCGCGCAGTGCTTTATTTAAACGTGTTTAAGGTAAAGCCATGTTTGATTTTCGACCAAAAGTACAAGTAAAGATTGAGCAAACAGGCGAATCCTATGCCTGCGCTATTGGTGAAAGTCTTTTGCAAGGCATGTTGCGTCTAGGTCGTAAAGGCATTCCAGTGGGTTGTGTCAATGGTGGTTGTGGTGTGTGCAAAGTAAAAATTCTAGAAGGGCAAACACAGGTACTGGGTCCGGTAAGTCGCGCCCATGTGACTGCAGAAGAAGAAACACAGGGCTACACCCTTGCTTGCCGGGTGGGTCCTGCAAATGAAGTACGACTTGAAGTTGCAGGAAAAATGATTAAACCATTTTATAAGGGGTTTCCAGGGCAGACCACCCCATCTGCTATAGCAAAATAATAAAGGAGATAACCATGGGCGTAATGCGAATCGGTCATGCCAGCCTAAAAGTGATGGATATGGCAGCTGCTGTCAAACACTATACTGAAGTGCTTGGCATGAAGGTGACTATGGAAGACAAATCGGGGAATGTTTATCTGAAGTGCTGGGATGAGTGGGATCGCTATGCACTCATTCTCACCCCTTCTGACCAAGCAGGCATGAACCATGTGGCCTACAAATGTGAGAAAGACAGCGATCTCGACGAATTCAAAAAACGTATCGAAGCGCACGGCATTAAGACAACCGATTTAGCAGAAGGCTCATTGCCAGCCACTGGCCGCATGCTGCAGTTCAAGCTACCTAGTGGCCATGAAATGCGTTTGTTCGCGCAGAAAGAATATGTGGGTACCGAAGTTGGTACGACTAACCCCGATCCTTGGCCGGACAACATCACTGGTGCAGGTGCACATTGGGTCGATCATTGCCTGTTGATGTGTGAGTTGAACCCAGAGACGGGCGTTAACACCGTGGCCGATAACGTCGCATTTTTCACCGATGTACTCGATTTTCAACTGGTTGAGCAAGTATTGGTCGGCCCCGGTGGCGCTATCCAAGCTGCGGCCTTCCTCGCCTGCACCAACAAACCACACGACATCGCTTTCGTTGGTGCTCCAACTTCCGGATTGCACCATGTGTCCTTCTTCCTCGATTCATGGCATGACGTGCTGAAAGCAGCCGACGTCATGGCCAAGAAAAAGGTCAAGATCGATGTTGCACCGACACGTCATGGCATCACGCGCGGCGAGACGATTTACTTCTTCGACCCAAGTGGTAACCGCAACGAAACCTTTGCTGGTCTGGGTTATCTCTCGATGCGTGATCGTCCTGTCACTACGTGGACTGAAGATAAACTCTGGACTGCCATCTTCTATCACACAGGTGAAGCAACACCGTCATTCACTGAAGTTTATACCTGATCTAAACAGGGTCTCTCTGGACCCCGGCAAAAACCGGGGTCCAGTTGTTTATTTTTGCTCGGCATGCTGAGCAAAAATAAACAACTTAAAAATTGCATCGTTCATTGACTTGACCAGATATCACCATGACGAATCCATCTACCAGTTGCAGCACAGCTGTCATTTCATCGGAAGCTGCAGGTATCGCTTTAAAAGCAACCATAGAGCACGCGCAGAAATTAGGCATAGCCATCAATGTTGCGATTACCGATAGCTCGGGAGTGCTTGCTGGATTTTTGCGTATGCCTGGTGCTTTTCTGCATTCGATCGATATCGCTATCGACAAAGCCTACACCTCTGCAAGCTTTGGTTTTCCTACCAGCCAATGGTTAAAAATTCTCGAAGGTGATCCTGCACTTAAAGCAGGTTTACCACTGCGTCCTCGTTTAGTGATTTTTGGTGGAGGTCTACCTATCGTAGAAAACGGTACACGTATCGGTGGGATTGGTGTATCTGGCGGATCAGCCGAGCAAGATGAAGAATGCGCGCGCGCAGGACTGAAAGCGATCGGACTAGCATAAAGAAGTCTAAGTAAATATCAATAAATATAAGTAACTATAAGTAAACACCAGCAAGCATAAAAAATAACAAAACTACGGGAATCAGCATGAAACAGTTTCACAATTTTATTAATGGCGAATTCATTGCGACGGGGAAGACATTTGAAAATCGTGCGCCGATCGATAACCATGTGATTGGTTTAGTGCACGAAGCCAGCCAATCGGATGTTGATAATGCCGTCAAAGCTGCGCGTTCCGCATTAACCGGCGATTGGGGAAAACTGTCTGTCGTTAAACGCGTTGAAATGCTCTATGCAGTCGCTGACGAAATCAATCATCGCTTTGATGAATTTCTCGAAGCCGAATTAGCCGATACGGGCAAGCCACACTCTCTCGCTTCCCACATCGATATCCCACGAGGTGCAGCCAATTTCAAGGTGTTTGCTGACATCATAAAAAATGCTCCTACCGAAAGCTTTCAAATGACAACGCCAGATGGTGGCACAGCCATCAGCTATGGTGTACGCGTTCCACTAGGCGTCATTGGAATTGTCTGCCCATGGAATCTACCGCTTTTGCTGATGACATGGAAAGTCGGCCCCGCACTCGCCTGCGGTAATACCGTCATTGTTAAACCTTCTGAAGAAACACCTGCCACTGCTACTCTGCTCGGCGAAGTAATGAATAAGGTTGGCATACCTAAAGGTGTGTACAACGTCGTGCATGGTTTTGGGCCTAACTCTGCTGGTGAATTCCTGACCAAACATCCCGGAGTAGACGGCATCACCTTTACAGGTGAAACACGCACTGGTGAAGCGATCATGGCCGCTGCTGCTAAAGGTGTGCGTCCCGTGTCATTCGAACTCGGCGGGAAAAATGCAGGTATCGTTTTTGCTGATGCAGATTTTGATAAAGCCGTTGCTGGCATCATGCGTTCATCGTTTGAAAATTGCGGCCAAGTCTGCCTTGGTACCGAGCGAGTTTATGTACAGCGTCCCATCTTTGAAAAGTTTGTCGCCGCACTCAAAGAAAAAGCAGAAGCATTAAAGATTGGGCCTTCGAATGAACCTGGTGTGGGTTTAGGTCCTTTGATCTCTGCAGAACACAAATCAAAAGTATTGTCGTATTACGAAAAAGCGAAAGCCGATGGCGCTACCGTTGTTACGGGTGGCGGATCGCCAGTAATGGCTGATTCACTATCAGAGGGACATTGGGTACAACCTACTATCTGGACAGGCCTGCCTGAGAGCTCGGCCATTATTCGCGAAGAGATTTTTGGCCCCTGCTGCCATATCGCTCCATTCGATACTGAAGACGAAGCGATTGCCCTCGCTAACGACACTCCTTACGGCCTAGCGACGACGATCTGGACGAGCAACATGTCAACCGCCACACGCATGGCGAATGCTGTTCACGTCGGTTTATGTTGGATCAATAGCTGGTTTTTACGTGATTTACGCACATCGTTTGGTGGCTCAAAGGCATCAGGTATTGGTCGCGAAGGCGGCGTACATTCGCTGGAGTTTTACACCGACCTTCGCAATGTCATGATCAAACTATAACCCTACGACTACCGGAGTAAACGCATGGCTATGAATTCACAAACTATTACACGCTATGGTGATGAGTTATATGACTCACTCATCTCGCGTATTCCTGTTGAACCGATTACTAATCGTGAATCCGATATTACGATCGACGATGCCTATCAAATACAACTTCGAATGATCCAGCGTCGCATAGATGCAGGTGAAATTTTAGTAGGTAAAAAAATTGGCGTAACCAGCAAAGTGGTTATGGATATGCTGGGTGTTAACCAGCCTGATTTTGGTCATTTACTATCCGGCATGGTATTCAATGAAGGTGAAGCTGTCGACACCAGCAAAATGATTGCACCCAAAGCTGAAGCTGAAGTCGCTTTCATGCTCTCACGTGATCTAACTGGCCCGGGTGTTACTGCAGCTGACGTACTGCGCGCGACTGACTGTGTTATGCCCTGCTTTGAAATTGTTGATTCGCGAATCAAGGATTGGAAAATCAAGATTCAAGACACCGTTGCTGACAATGCGTCCTGTGGTGTATTTACGTTGGGAGGCACTCGCAAAAGCCCACGCGATCTTGATCTTTCACTCGCTGGTATGGTGCTCGATAAAAATGGTGAAATTATTAGTACGTCGGCTGGTGCCTCTGTGCAAGGCTCGCCAGTCAACGCCGTTGCATGGCTTGCTAACACTTTAGGTCGCTTAGGTATCACGCTCAAAGCTGGCGATGTGATTCTCTCCGGCTCTCAATCGCCATTAGTACCTGTGAAAGCTGGCGATAGCCTACATTGTTCTGTAGGTGGCCTAGGTAGTACGTCGGTACGTTTTATCTAAGCCCCATACACCCCTATTTACATCACCATGATGATGAGAGAAATTTATGCAACTCGATAAAGCCACCATTGAAAAACTTGCAGCTCACCTGGAATCCGCTGAGCTCGAAGCCCGTGACGTCATTAAGATTACCGATGATTATCCCGATATGGATTGGGATGATGCCTACACAATCCAAGACACCATTCGCAAACGAAAAGAAGCTCGCGGTAACAAAACAGCAGGACTAAAAGCGGGACTCACCTCCTTTGCCAAAATGAAGCAAATGGGTGTAGAAGTACCGTGCTTCGGCTTTGTGTCTGATTACATGGCTCGTCCCGATGGCGGCGACATCAAAATGTCAGAACTCATCCATCCCAAAGTGGAAGCAGAAATCTGCGTGGTAACAAAAGCACCACTCAAAGGGCCAGGATGTCATGTGGGTGCCGTCATGGCAGCCATTGATTTTGTTTTGCCCGCAGTTGAAGTTATTGATAGTCGCTACCGTGACTTTAAATTTGATTTGAAGAGCGTTGTTGCAGATAACACGTCAGCATCACGCTTTGTAATTGGTGGTCGCTCACGAAATATTCAAGACCTCGATTTACGTACCCTGGGCGTTGTACTTGAAAAAAATGGTCAGGTGATGGCCATGGCCGCTGGCGCTGCCGTACTGGGACACCCAGCAGCTGCCATCGCCATGCTAGCAAATCATCTGGGTGAACGCGGACAAGAAATTCCAGCGGGAACCTTCATCATGACCGGCGGCGTGACTGAAGCCATTCCCGTTCAGGCCGGTGACAGTATTTTGGTTCGCTTCCAAGATCTGGGCTCTGTATCGATGCGTTTTGTTGAGTAACTACGTTTTTACTGATGAGTACTACTACAAATAACGCTGCTGTCACCGTACTAGTGACGCGTCGAATCAAACCATCACATGAAGGTGATTTTGAAAAAGTGATGGGAAACATGATGGCTGCTGCAAAAGAATTTCAAGGCCATCTAGGAAGCCAATTAATGAAGCCCAGTGAAGAAGAACCCGGGCTTTATCACGTGGTGTTTGCTTTTGATTCGGATGATCATCTACAAAAGTGGCAGGCATCACCCGCGCGTGCCTTAGGGCTCTCTGCGATCGAACCCCTGACTGAAGGGCCAGCTCAAATGCGGCAAGTCATTGGAATGGCGCATTGGTTCATGACAGGTGGACATGCATCACCTCCTCCTCGTTGGAAAGTAGCTACGGTGACATGGCTAGGTATTTTCCCCACGGTGCTACTGCTTTTTACCTTACTCGGTGATCTGCTGGCCCCTTGGCCATTGGTTCCCCGAGTCATGCTGTTAACCATGCTCGTTGTGTTGATCATGACATGGTTAGTTGCCCCGCAGCTAACCCGTTGGCTAAAGCCATGGTTGCACAGTGGGCGTGCGCATTAAAAAAGGACAAACATGGATTTGCAATTACAAGGACAAACGGCTTTAGTAACCGGATCGACTGCTGGCATTGGTTATGCCATCGCTAAAGTTCTCGCACACGAAGGCGCTGACGTCATTATTAACGGACGCACGCAGTCAGCTGTCGATAACTCGATAAAAAAACTAAAGGCAGAGCATCCTAAGGCAAGCATCACGGGAATAGCCGTTGATTTAGCTAACTCAACAGGTTGTGAAAAATTGATATCGACGCTTCCTACCGTTAATATCCTCGTCAATAATTTAGGTATCTTTGATCCCAAGCCGTTTGACGATATTTCCGATGCAGACTGGCAGCACTTTTTCGAAACGAATGTCATGAGTGGCGTCAGACTATCGCGCGCTTACTTACCTGCCATGAAAAAACGTAATCGTGGCCGCATCGTTTTTATATCCAGTGAGTCAGGTATCTGCCCACCAGCAGAAATGGTTCACTATGGAATGACGAAATCAGCACAATTGTCTATCTCCCGAGCGCTAGCTGAAACCTGTGCAGGTACGGCAGTTACTGTGAATAGCGTCTTACCCGGACCAACACTGACTGAAGGTGCAAAAGATTTTTTTGACAAACTCGCGGCTGAACAAGGCGTCAGCTTTGAAGTCGCCGCTGAAAACTTTTTTTCGCATGCTCGTCCTACTTCACTGTTACGACGCTTTATTACCCCCGATGAAGTTGCATCGATAGTGGCGTATGTCTGCAGTCCGAAATCTGCGGCAACCAATGGCGCTGCTCTGCGTGTTGACGGCGGCGTAGTTCGCTCTCTTGTTTAAATTACGTTTTAGATTTTCGATTATTACGGTTCTACTAGGAGTCACACACATGACAAAAAAAATTAAATGCGCATTGATTGGACCAGGCAATATCGGCACAGATTTGCTCGCTAAATTACA
>Ga0214921_10011928_pt1 | contig 10479 bp, 11 predicted proteins | sample LL1505_MetaG_FD_177992 | JGI IMG/M metagenome (GOLD analysis project Ga0214921, IMG submission 177992) | Freshwater microbial communities from Lake Lanier, Atlanta, Georgia, United States - LL-1505 | ecosystem: Environmental > Aquatic > Freshwater > Lake | place: USA: Georgia | collected...
GAAGCGCTAATAACAAACCAACAACTGAGATAGCCTTGTACATTGTGTCATCTACCCGCGTGTTAGGCCTAACGAGAGGATGCGTTGAATTAAATCCTCATAAGAGAGTCCGTATGCCTGGGCCGAGTCGGCGAAATCCTCCATGTAGGCGATCTCCGGATTTGGATTAGCCTCAATTACAAAAACTTCGCCGTTCTCCTTCAAGCGTAGATCTATACGGGCATAACCCGATAGACCAAGTGCCCTGTATGTACGCTTACATGCATTAACAATTCTGTGCTTTAGCTCAGGTGTAAGCCCTTCTGCCTCCCGGCTGACTATTCCGTGGCGCTTTTGATACTCAGGATCCCACTTCACTTTTCTTGTCGCGATATGCGGCACATCGTCCGGCATCCTCTCAAAGAGAAGCTCCCATATCGGAAGAACGGTTAAACGCTCATCTCCAAGGATTCCAACGTAGAGCTCTCTTCCCTCAATGTACTCCTCGACTATGACATCTGTTCGATAGCGCTCATGCATAAATTTAACGCGTTCTTCGAGCTCACTATCGGTGTACACAACTGATGCTTGAGATATTCCAAGCGATGCTTCCTCAATCTGTGACTTAACAAAGAGCGGCAGAGCGAGCTTCTTTGGACGCTTAACTTTACGTCCTCGATTAAATACAGCGAAATCAGGGCCTGGAATGCGGTGAAAGCTTAAGACCTTTCTAGTAAGAGCCTTGTCTCGCGCTAAGACCATTCCACGAGGATTGCATCCAGTGTAAGGCACAGGGACTAGTTCAAGGTAGCTCACGACGTTCTGATCATAGAGCGGCTGATCGTGAAATTCTTCCAGAAGATTAAAGATAATATCAGGCTTAAACTCTTCTACGCCGCTCCTGATTACACCTAGATCATAGCGCACCCCCAGAATCTTAGCTTCATGTCCGAGCTTTTTTAAAGTCGACAGAACATACTGCTCTGTGCGCCAAGGCTCATCATGAAAAGACCTATCCTTCTTGATATCTTCTGGCGGAACGAGGTCCTCGTGGGTCAAACAGAGCACCCTTAGCTTCTTCTTCATAGCGCCACCCTGTGTCGTCCACTATGGAGATAGTTCATAGTCTGTACGGTTACTAAGACAGTAAACTGTTTAAGCGACTCATCCTCTGACAGAGTTAAACGTAAGCCTAACTCAGACGAGCGCATGATCATCGCATCCAACACCTTATCGATAGTATATTGATAGATTCCCGTCCAGCGAGAAACTACCGAACGTATCTGACGCTTTTTGCGGCGAATAAACTGACCAGCGAGCTGATGTTTCGCAAAATCCGGGCTGCTCGAGAAAAGTGACCTCAGATCCTTGTCATAAAAGCTTGGGTGCTCCATGCCGTATTTCTTACACCGCTCGTCATAATGCTCTCCTAGAGTCTTCGTGAGGCTCTCTAGAGGGTCGAGGGTATTAGAATTTGTAACACCAGGGGACTTGCCAGCTATCTGCCCCATTAACGCGTCCATGTATTTAATTTTCTTGAGGGCCGGCCACCCTTCATAACGAGCTTGCCACTGCGAATTTGGCGTCAGCCAAACCGCGAATGTCTCGGCAAAGTCCTCATCAGGATGGCTCTGCGCGTACCAGCGATCTAGATGCAGGACAAAGCTCTTACTATAAGGCCGTGGGGAATAGTACTCAGGATAAGGGACCGACGATTTCCCGAAGATCTTACGTCGCTCCTTACGCAACCTTAGCCTAAACGCGTTCTCAATAGCGTGCCCAACTTCATGTCGTAAGATCTTAAGACACCATTGCTCTTCCCCGCCCTCAACTTCGTAGAGTTTAGCCTTTTCAAGCTTCTCTAGACGGGGATGCGCCAGGTAAAATGGTATGGCTATCCCTGGAATACCGTCAGGACAGAACCACTCATCTGAAAACCAATAATGCGGCGTGAAGCGGAGATTTCTCTGATCTAGCTCACTCTGAACGTGCTTGATACGAGACTCAAGTGCCGTATCCTCAATCTTTAGATTGAGATCGCACATCCGGACTTTGAGTAACTCTTCGTCACTAAGATCTACCCACCAAAGGCCCTCTCTTTTAACTTTATCGCTCACAAAGCACCTAGTTTGACTCAGGAGCCTAGCTTAGCAAGCAACTCGCGATAACGCGCGCTCGCTACAGATACAATATCGCAGGTCTCAGATGTAGGATCGAAAAACAGGCGCGCCTTCCCCTGCTCCAACTGCTTGTGGACGGCCTTTACCTTGTCATCTAGTGAATACTCAAATCCGTAGTCGGTTCCCTCCCGACTCACGAATTCCTCGATGACAGCGCGCAGAACGTCAGCACTTACAGAGTGATGGGGAATGAACATAACCTGTCTTTTTAGTGGTGATGCCCACCCTCTCCATGGACGTGTCCGTGCTGCAACTCCTCTTTTGTAGCGCTACGGATCGATGTCAATTCAACTTCAAAAAAGAGCTTCTCTCCAGCTAGTGGATGATTAGCATCCACTACGACGAACTCGTTGCCGATTTCTACGATCATCGCTGGCACAACATGCCCCTCAGGAGACTGGAGCTCAATTACCTCACCAGCGCCCACGTGCTCTGGAAGTGTCCACTCGGCCTTAGGGATCTGAATTACCATCTCGTCCTCGCGCTCTCCGTAACCTTCGCCTGGCTCAACTGTTACATTGAACTTAGCTCCAACGGCCTTTCCAACAAGTGCGTTCTCCAATCCCGGAACTATATTCTTGTAGCCGTGTAGATAAGAAAGTGGCTCAGCACCGGCTGATGAATCGAGAACCTCGCCTGCCTCATTCTTCAGGGTATAATGAAAAGTTACCACTAAATCCTTGCCAACTAACTGCTCTCCACTCATAAAAATGCTCACTTAAAAAGGTTGTATCGCGCTCAAGCAGTTAATCCACGTGCCAGGCCGATGGACTAGAGGATAGCAACCTTTATCCTTAAAAGATACCTCCCACGCAGTGCAATAATCGCCCATTTATGTTAAAATACGCCCTGTTATGACAGACCCAGCAGCACAAAAAGAAGTTCAAGCCCAGACCGCCAAGCGGCGAACCTTTGCTATCATTAGCCATCCAGACGCCGGAAAGACTACCCTTACCGAGAAACTGCTACTTTACTCAGGTATGATTCACACAGCTGGAATGGTGAGAGCGCGCAAGGGCGGCAAAGCCACCTCGTCTGATTGGATGGCGCTTGAGCAGGAGCGTGGAATCTCGATCTCGGCGTCCGCGATGCAGTTCCCCTACAAAGACGCGATCATCAACGTGCTAGACACCCCAGGGCACCAGGATTTCAGCGAAGATACCTACCGCACCCTGACAGCTGCTGATAGCGCGGTCATGGTTCTTGATGCTTCAAAGGGAGTGGAAGCTCAGACCCGAAAGCTATTCGCTGTCTGCAAGATGCAGAAGACTCCGATCTTAACATTTATAAATAAGATGGATCTTCCCAGCAAAGATCCCCTAGAACTCCTCCAGGAGGTTGAGGACGTTCTTGGAATTCTAGCGAGTCCTATAAATTGGCCGATCGGCAGTGGCAGCTCATTTAAAGGAGTTGTCTACATAAAGACCCGCAAGGTGATCCTGTTTACACGGTCCGAGTATGGAGGCGCGGCTAAAGCTGAACTTCAAGAGATGACACTCGACAAAGCCGTTCAATCAGGCGCTATCTCAGATGAGCAGTACAAACAGCTGCAGGATGAGCTTGAGCTACTAGCCACAGCTGGAAATCAATTCTCAACAGAGAGCTTCTTAAACGGCGAAGTGACCCCTGTCTTCTTTGGATCAGCGCTAACCAACTTTGGAATTGAGCCATTTTTCGACGCTTTTACTGAGCTGGCCCCAGCTCCACACTCCTATCTCGCTCGCGACACTAAAGGCGAAGACGTCGAGATTGATCCAGTTGAGGAGCCATTCTCGGCTTATGTTTTCAAGATTCAAGCCAATATGAATCCGCGCCACCGCGATAGTATGGCGTACCTACGAGTTTGTTCCGGGCGTTTTGAGCGCGATATGGTCGTTAAACATCACCGCGAGGGTAAGGAGCTTAGACTCTCGCGCTCTTACAGCATGGTCGCTCAAGATCGCAACACAGTAGACCAAGCGTTTCCAGGGGACATAATCGGAGTTATTAATCCCGGGGCTTTCGCCATCGGGGACACTGTTTCTCTACGTGGAGGTTTTAATTACAAGCCGATGCCACAGTTTCCTCCTGAGATAGTCGCCCAGATAAGGCCTACTGATGTAATGCGCCACAAGGCTTTTGAGAAGGGTATAAACCAATTGGCCTACGAGGGGGCGGTGCAGATTCTACGGTCCTTTAAGAACCCCAAGGACCCCCCTTTGGTAGCCGCTGTCGGAAGGCTGCAATTTGAGGTTCTACAGTACCGACTCCAAGATGAGTACGGAGTAAAAACCGCGATCGATTTCCTTCCTTACAAGCACAGCGTTTACGTAATGGGGGATATCAGCAAACTGATGTTACCGATGGGTTCATTTATCGCGATGGATTCTCGTGACCGTCACGTAATTCTGCTGAGCGCTGAGTGGGAGAAAAAATACGTGCGCGAGAAGAATACAGGGCACGAGTTTAGAGACTTTGTGCAGTAGATCTAACCTGCCTGACAAAACTCCAAAGCCGCGGTTAAATCCATAATTATATCGGAACTCTTTTCAATTCCGACGGCCAGTCGTATTCCACCAGGATCTAAGCCGCGAGCAACCTGCTCGTCAGCGGTATATGCCGAGTGGGTCATAGATCCCGGGTGCTCTATCAATGTCCTTATCTGCCCTAGGCTAACAGCCAACGTCACCGCGTAAGCGTTATCCGCGATAAAATCCATCATCTTCATGCCGCGAGCTCGGGACTCCTCCGGTGTCTTTCCCTTTAATGTGAAGTAGACCATAAATCCAGGAGCGAATTTTCCGTCGTAATCGATCATCTGGCGCTTAGCCAACTCATGCTGCGGAAAGCTCTTTAGGCCAGGATAGTTCACTCGTTCTACCAGTGGATGCTCCTCGAGAAACTTAGCGATCTCCTCCGCGTTTCGCTGTTGCCGCTCCGCTCTCATCGGAAGCGTTGGCAGTCCGTGCGTCATGATGTTCCAAGCAACCTGCGGCGCAAGCGTTCCGCCAAAATCCTTTCGATGCATAATCAACATGCCGAAAAACTCCTGGCGAGTAATTACAGCCCCTCCCATTTCTACACCGAATCCTGAGATCCCCTTGGTCAAACTGTGCACTACAACATCAACTCCCTGTGGAATCGGACGTTGTCCCCATGGGGTACAGAAGGTGTTGTCGATAATTGTTAGGATCTTGTTTGACTCGGAGCGACCTCTGTTCGCCTCCGCGACTGCTTTCACGACCGCCTGAATATCGACAAGCTCTAAGGTCGGATTCACAGGGCTCTCGATATACACCACGCGAGTATTTTCGTTGACTAGTGACGTGATCGGAGATGCATCACGGAGATCGGCGAAATGAACCGGGATTCCAAACTTTGGCATCCACTGTGTGAGCAAACTAAACGTGCACCCGTAGAGAGTCCTGTGCGCGATTATCTCGGACCCGTTATTAAGCGCAAACGTGAGCGCGGCGTGAACCGCGGCCATACCAGTTGAGAAAGTTACAGCGCAATCAGCTTCCTCAGCGATTGCCAGGGCCTGTTCGAGCATGTTGTTATTAGGTTCGCCCATTCGGTCGTAAACATAGATCGGACCCTCCGCGCCAATCTGCGACTGCCCTATCTGTCCAAAACCTTGGGCGCCCCTACTCGCTGACTCAAGTCGGAAGGTGCTGGAAGCTGTAATTGGGGGGACAACGTGGAAGGTGTAATCCCAATTGGCGTTAGGAGACTCTCCGTAGAGCAACCGAGTAGGGATCGAATAAGCCCTGTCGTTTAGTTTTTTTAGCTTCATATCGGGTCCTCTAGACTCTAGTCTTAGAGTCTCACTAAATATTTGGGGCCACAAGGGAAAAGAGGGTGAATAAGGGTCCTCCGAGGTGCCCATTTATACAAAAAGAGAACGGCAGTCCGGAAAAGGGTTTATGCCTATTTGTTGCCCTGATTCGTCTCTGTGAAGACTTTTCTCTCAGGATGTAGCTAATAGCCACCCATGACTTACCCCCCTTTGTTATGCTATAATTCGCCTGAATTTTATGAACCACGACACCAGATTCTTAAATCTTAGCTCTCATCAAGATCTCGTTGACGAACTCCTAGCCCTTGATACGCCAGAGGACCGGCTCTCTTGGCTCATGGAGCGAGAGCCAGTTCATAAACCTCTTTCTCTGGACAAGCGAACAGACGCTCGCAAGGTTCCGGGCTGCCTCTCTGGTCTTTGGCTTAAGGCTGAGCTTGAAGGTGGCAGATGTTGCTTCTCTGCTTTTAGTGAGTCGGACCTAGTTAATGGAGTCGTCTCTTTTCTCTGCGACCTTTACAGCAACCGGACACCAGAAGAAGTTCTAGAGATCGGAGCATCGCTCGCGAACGCTCTTAAAATTGACGGGCTACTAAGTACAACCCGGAAGAGAGCATTATCAAGCACCCTCGCCTTCTTCGCGCACAGCGCGGGGAACCTCGCGGGGCCTTGTATTCATACAGCGGCCTGATAGATGCGGTTCATCGACGCCCATAATCACGCCCAGGATGAGCGATTAGCTAGCGCGCGCGATGCCGTAATGCGCGAGTGCGCTCAAGCACAGGTATTGTTCTCGGCTGTAAATGGCGCCACTCCGAGTGACTGGGAGTTAGTAGCGAACTTAGCCAAAAAATATACCTGGGTCGTTCCTAACTTTGGTGTTCATCCTTGGTACATAAATGACCTCGCAAAGGATTGGCAGTCTATTCTCATTAGATATTTAGATGAATTACCTTCCGGTGTCGGAGAAACAGGGATTGATGGATGGAAGAGAGAGTTCGATCCAAAGCTTCAAGAGAGTATATTTATCGATCAACTTCAGATAGCAGCTGAAAGAGGTCTTCCGATCTCAATTCACGGACTAAGGCGCTGGGGAAGATTATTAGAGATCCTCCGCACTCACCCCCTTCCCTCGTGTGGTTTTATGCTCCATTCATACGGAGGACCGCCTGAGATGATTCCAGCGTTCGAGAAGTTAGGTGGATATTTCTCTTTCCCCGGTTTTTTTCTCACCCCGGGACGCGAGATGAAGCTCAAGGTATTTCGGCACGTTCCATCAGAGAGACTGCTCATTGAGACCGACGCTCCGGATCAGAATCTTCCCAGTGACCTAGACCTCTATAAATTAACCGAAGAAGAACATGGGAAACGGATTAACCATCCAGCAAACATATCTGCTGTATACGCGGGATTAGCGCGCTTTCTCGGCCAAGATTTAGAGAGTCTCGCCAATCGCGTTGAGCAGAATTTTAGATATCTCTTTGCACCAGTGCTAAAGCGCCGGTCTCTGCCGGGTGACAACTAAGGGCAATAGCTGTACTCTCGTACCCTATGCGAAAGATACCAGCCGATGTCGGCTTAGAGATAAAAGTAAAGGTTTCAGCCCTCGCTACCGGGGGTACGTGCGTTGGGACTATCGAGTCTCCAGAGAATCTAGCCGGGAAGAAAGCCTTCGTGACCGGAGCGATTCCGGGAGAGACCGTGAATGCGGTGATTACCTTCTCCAAGAAGAGCTTTGTAAACGCCGAAACCCGCTCAATAGTTACCCCTTCGCCAGATCGCGTAGAGCCACGCTGCCCGGTTTTTCATCAGTGCGGAGGCTGCGATCTTCAGCATATCAATTTAAAGACACAGAGATCTCTAAAAGCCACTATGGTCGAGGACCTATTAAGGGTCCACGGTGGGGTTGTGGCGAGAGATGGGATATCTATCCTTGCTCCCGATCTCCCAGGGTTTGAGTACCGTCGCCGAATGTCTTTCCATATCAACAAAAAGAGGGAGTTCGGGCTTTACAGAAAACACGCGCGAAGCATAGTTGAGCTGTCGCACTGCCCGATCTCAACACCTACGATAAACACGTGGATAGCTGAGAGCCTCGAGTTAGTAAAGGAGTGCGCCCCAGAGATAGAAACCGTCACAGTAGAGGATCACGATGGGGAGATCTTTTTGGCTTTCGAAGTTCACCCCAAGAACTCAACGGCTCTAGATACCCTACTACCAAAGTCCGCTTTTCAGGAGCTCTGTCGTAGGCACCCAAATCTTCAGGTTAACTATAGACATAAAGCGGTATACAGGGCGACCGAAAGAAGCGCAGACGCTCCTCCGGTGGGGCACTTCTCCCAAAACAATAAGCTGGCGAACGATGAGATGATCCGTTTTCTCATCGAACACGTTCAAGGTGATTCCGTAACCGACCTCTATGCCGGAGCGGGCAATATATCTATCCCCCTAGCTCTCTCGGGCCGCAAGGTAGTGGCTGTAGAGGTAGATCCGTATCTTGTGGCTTTTGGAGAGTATCGAGCTAAACATGCCGGGGTGGCGGACAGGCTTACCTTTCACACTAAGAGCTGCGAGAAGTGGGTGGAGAAGAACCAGACAGAGCCAACCGTTGTCCTCGACCCACCACGTGGTGGCGCGCTTGAGGTTTGTAAGCGCTTAGATCCTAAAACGTCACCGCATTTACTCTACGTAAGTTGTTATCCACCAACATTCGCGCGCGATGTGCAGGTGCTGCAAGAACGGGGATACACTCTCAAGGAAACCCACGTTCTGGATATGTTCCCTCAGACTTATCACAGTGAGTTGATAGGGGTGCTTTCCGCGTGAACGTGCTGGTGCATGTTGCCCAATTTAAGTCAAAATAATCCCTTACCCCCCTCGCCGCCTGGTGCTATCTTCATCTTCATGAAGACACTGCGCAAAACAATTCTATCCCTCACCGGAGCGATCGCGTTGAATCTTTCGCTTTTTAGCACCTGCGTTACTGCTCAAGATCTTGAGATAGCACCGACTATCCCTGACCTTGTTCCAGCTAGCCCAAAGGAGGCGTGGCGAGATCTGGCTACAGTGGAGATTAACGAGGGCACGCCTTGGTGGGCAGAGGTATTGTTGTATATCCCCAACAGAGTTCTAGACTTAATCGATGTCTTTAGGGTTGATGTTGGTGTCGGAGCCTCGGTTGGTGGAGTTGTGCGAGTAACTAAGTACGTTCAAGGTGGTTACAGACAAATGCTTCCAGTTTCTCTTCGTGTTGGTGATTTCGGTCGCCAGTTTCCTGTGCTGGTAGAGAGCTCGAATGAGATAGGGATTAGCCCGGCCTTCAAGCAATCAGCGGACCGAGATGTTTGCGAAGCCGAGCTCGGTTTGGGACTCGACCTCTTTTTACTTGGCGGATATGGCGGACTCTGCCTAGACGAGGTGGCTGATTTTGTTGGGGGTATTTTTTTAGTTGATTTAAAGGGCGACGACCTGTAGGAACACGTTATCGTGATAAGACTGCTGCGCCAATTAGAGCTTCTTTTTCAAACCAGGGTCGACCCACCGCCTTCGGCTGCTCGCAAGCTCAAGCGAGTTTCAAAACGGATCGTTAAGAGTGGAAACGATTCTCGAAGAAGAGTGGCTAAGAGCGACGAATTTCTGATGACTGTATGGCGCAACTTAAGGACTGAGTTCTTTCCCGGCCAACCTGAGATCGATGATTATACCGTTTGTTGGAGCACCAGACCTCAGAAGCGCGTTTTGGCATCCTGCAACATCCGTCGTAAAAAGGTAGTCGTCGCTAGAGAGCTGTTTCAACCATCAGCCTCCCGTTGGATCTCTGCTGTGCTGTACCACGAGATGTGCCACGCGGTTATTGGTGAAGGCGTACATTTATCACAGAGTGGAAAGCGTCTCTGGCACGGTCGACAGTTCCGACAACTAGAGGCTCTTCATCCTGATATCACCGCTATGAACACCTGGATCTCAACTGGTGGCTGGGCGATGGCGGTTCACAGCTACCGCGCTCAGTTAGCGCGTAGATCAAAAGAAGCCTCTCGTTAAATCTTAACGGATCGTCTGATGTTATCTAGACGTCAATTTTTAAAGACCGCTTTAGTTGGTGGCGTGGCCACAGGCCTGGGGCTCGCTACGCACGACCTAAAAAGCGATTCTTATACTTCAGATTTTAAGCTTGAAGAGCTATCAGTGGAGATTCCAGGACTCCCCTCTTCTTTTCAGGATTACCGAATCGGCTTTATTACAGACATTCATATAAGCACGTGGGTTCCTGCTTATTGGTTTGAAAGAGCTCTCGAAGCCGTAAAGAAAGCTAATGTTGATATCCTACTGCTGGGTGGAGACTATATTCTAGTTCATGAGGTTTCTATTTGGGATCAACTAGGCTTTGTTCGAGATCCCGCGTTTGCCGGCCTAACCAAGAAAGAGGCGATCCCCAAGATCTACCAGACATTTGCTAGTGTCGCCTCCGCGTATAATTTTCCTGACGGGATACTTGCGGTAGTTGGAAATCACGATCACTGGAACCGTTTCTCGGTGTTTATG
>Ga0214921_10011929_pt1 | contig 10478 bp, 15 predicted proteins | sample LL1505_MetaG_FD_177992 | JGI IMG/M metagenome (GOLD analysis project Ga0214921, IMG submission 177992) | Freshwater microbial communities from Lake Lanier, Atlanta, Georgia, United States - LL-1505 | ecosystem: Environmental > Aquatic > Freshwater > Lake | place: USA: Georgia | collected...
TTAAAGTAAGGTTTGCGATATTTTGATGTGAGAATAAGATGAAAGGATAAATTATAAATTACGTGTGATGCACGTGAATATTTCATACAATCATTAAGATTGTGATATCTATAAGCCTTTTCATCCCTTGACTCAACCATTACACTGGGTATTAGCTTTTGATAAACTAAAAGTTTATTCAAAAACTAACAAGTCAGGGGCTTTCTCAGGCTATCTCGTAAATTAAAATCTGGATTATTTATATGAGTTCTAAGAGAACCGACAGTTTAAATGGAACAGATGGAAACACTTATTCAATAAAAAATCAAAAAATATATATAGACAAATTTAATCCAATAGGTGTGATAGTAATGTTTATTGTATTTGTTATGTATTTCATACTGTATGTATACGATATTGTCAAAGACTTTTTCAGAGAGGTATCTGCAACTAAGGATTTCTTTGAAGGTAATTTTAGCTCTGCTTATATGAAAAGTGAAGGTCTAACAGAAGGCAATATGATACGTGAATTTGGATTATTTGTTCTTGGTCTAGTCCTCGTAATAACATTTTTTTTCTCATACTCTAAAAAAGAAGTAAGTATTGACCAAGTTCCAGAAAATATTAAACAAGAATATTATAGACGGTATCCACCACAAAGTAATTATGCCTATCAAAAAGTGTAAACTCATAGATAATTTCAAAAAATATATTCTTTCTAAAAATATGTTTAATGGTGATAAAGCAAATTTTAATCTTAAAAAATTTGATTTAAGCAACATTATTGACCACGCTACGATTGTAATAATTGCCTCTCGTGGTTCTGGTAAAAGTTTCTTGCTACGAGAAATTCTTTATGAAAAAAGAAATATCCCTTGTGTTGTTATTGCTCCAACTGATAGGATGAATGGATTTTACAGTGACTTTGTTCCTTCATCTTATGTTCATTATGAATATTCATCAGAGCTCCTTAGTCGTATTTTAAAGAGACAGATAAACATAATTGAAAAGAACAAACAACGAATTAAACTTGGTAAAAAACCGATTGAAGCACGATTGTTTCTAGTTATGGATGACTGTCTGGCTTCCAAAAACCTGTGGGATAAAGACCCAAACATAGCAGAAATAATGCAAAATGGTAGACACTACTATCTGACTGTGGCTATTTGTCTTCAATTTAGTTTAGGTATGAATCCATCTATGAGGAGCAACTTTGATTATGTCTTTCTCCTTGGTGAAGATTTTATCAGTAATCAGAAGAGGTTATTTGATCACTACGCTGGTATGTTTCCTAGTTTTGATATTTTCAAACGAGTTTTTGGTAAAGTATGTACAAATTTTGGGTGTATGGTAATAAATAATAGAAAGAAAGGTGGTGATATTCAAGATAAAGTTTTTTGGTATAGAGCAAATCAAACACCCGCATTTACAATGGGGTCAAAGAGTTATATTACCTTTCATAAACAACACTACAAAAAAGATTGGAACAAAGTAGAAAAACAATTTGATGTTGATGAATTTCTTAATAAAAAAAATAAAGTTAATATCGATGTCAAATTGGACAAGGCATAAGAATTATGCCGACCGTAATCAAGGCATAAGAATTATGCCGACCGCAATCAAGGCATAAGAATTATGCCGACCGTAATCAAGGCATAAGAATTATGCCGACCGTAATCAAGGCATAAGAATTATGCCGACCGTAAACAAGGCATAAGAATTATGCCGACCGTAAACAAGGCATAAGAATTATGCCGACCGTAAACAAGGCATAAGAATTATGCCGACCGTAATCAAGGCATAAGAATTATGCCGACCGTAATCAAGGCATAAGAATTATGCCGACCGTAATCAAGGTGTAGTCGACATAGTAATTTTGGTATAAAGATTATTCATTGTATATTCTATTATGAATAATTATGATAGTGTTTGGTTAATTACAGGTATATGCGGTCAAGATGGGAGCCTTTTAGCGGATTACTTATTAGGTCTTGGATACAAGAATATTCACGGTATAATAAGACGGTCAGCTACATTCAATACTAAAAATATAGACCACATCTTTGACAAATTAAAACTTCATTATGGAGATTTAACCGATGCAATGAATATGCATACTATCATTTCAAAAGTAAAACCAGATTATATTGTTAATTTTGCTGCCCAGAGCCACGTAAAAGTCAGTCATGACCTTGAAAATTACACTTTTCAGGTCAATACACTTGGAGTTTTACATATCTTACAGAGCGTAAGAACACTAGGGCTTAATACAAAAATTTATCACGCTAGCACATCGGAAATGTATGGTAACCAAACGGATGGAACTGTAAAGCTTACAGAAAATTCACTTATGACACCCGTCAGTATTTATGGAATTTCCAAAGTTGCTGCACAAAGTATCTGTAATATGTATCGTGACGCATACGGTATGTTTATTGTTTCGAGTGTATTATTTAATCACGAAGGACCACGCCGTGGTCACACGTTTGTTACACAAAAGATTGTTGATTATGTGGCTAAATTTCACAAAGATAGTGAATGCATTAAACCACTTGAATTAGGAAATTTAAATGCTCAAAGAGATTGGGGAAATGCAAGTGATTATGTTGAAGCTGTTTACCTTATGTTAATGCAAGATAAACCACAAAACTATGTAATAGCTACTGGTGAAACTCACAGTGTTCGTGAGTTTGTTGAATTAGCATTTGGGGAAATAGGTATTGAAATTGAATGGGTCGGCTCTGGTAAGCACGAAACAGGTATTGACAAACAAACAGGACGAATAGTTGTTTGTGTCAATGAGCGATACTACAGAGATATTGATATCGAATGTCTCATTGGTGATTCTTCTAAGGCATCCAAAGAATTGAACTGGACACCAAGAACGACGTTCTTACAATTAGTCAAAAATATGGTGAATCACGCTGTAAAAGTGTAAATAAAAAATTATTAACTGTTGGCAGGTTCAGGTTCACCACAATCCTCTTTAAGTTGCTTATCTATTCTATCAATTAAGCTAGGTATTTTATCTATGTCAGCTTGTAGCTTAGTAATATCTCCATCTTTAATTCTTTTAAACGTCTGTATATCAGTGAGCTGTTTATTAATAGCTGCAAGTTCTTCTTGTTTTGTGGTTTTTTCTGTATTTAAGTTTTTAATGAGTAAGTCCAATTCTTTTACTATTTCAGATAAGTTGCTCACGCTAGTACTATAGGTCTCTTGTTGATTTTCGTAAGCAGTTTTATCTTTTTGAAGTACGTCACACTTATATTCTTTGTATATTTCACCAGGAGTTCTTGAACTGAAAGATGAACTCCTTTGTGATTGGTTTTCATCCGCCTTTGGCCCTCCACGAAAATAACTTAAAAGGCCACCTTCCTGTTCTATACGCTTTTTTTCTAGATACTTTCTTTTGTATTTGAGATATTTTCTATACTCATCTGTCATATACTATGATTTAGAAAATTTTATAGCCATACTTTAAAAACCAATTTATAAACCAATAGGCGTGTAGACAAAACATAGCACACAACACTAGTGTAAATTCATAATCCACTGTTGAACGAACTATAAGAAAAAAATTATACAAAATCCTGAATATAAAAAATGTTAAACCAAATAAACCATCATTTCTTAGGTGTGGAAAGATCCTGCCAATCGAAAGAACAGATGTTGGAACCTCTAACAAAAGACATGGCATAAATGCTCTAGTATAACCTTTAAAATACATATGCGTACAATACATAATGTAAAGTATATGGTGTATCCACGATGTTAACAATCCCAGTTCTTTATAATAATACATACAACCTAAAATGAGGTCAAGTGCTAAATATTCAATAAAATACAAAATGGCAAGACTAGAAAAGTAGTCAGTTTTCAAATACTCACAATATTCGTAAGTTAAATACGGTAAAGAAAGAAACGGATAAACAGATGAAACTAGAGCAGTCAAAGCCCAACTAAGTTTTTTTTCATCTGTTATGATAAATTTCATAAAATAAAAATAAGTAATCAAAATCATATACTGTATATTAGTATTTCTGTTTAAGCCTATTTCAGTAATTGATACCACACTACTGAGTCAGATAATTTCTTGAGACATCTCTTTCTCTCTTCTATCCAATAGGAAATATTAGGCTCTCTGTCTATTGATAAATGTTGATTTCTTATATACCATTTAGTCCAGCTTGTGTTTTTACAAATGTGGTAATCAACGTATTTTAGATAATTCACATAAATTTGTGGGTTGCCTGGTTGATATAAATATTCTTTTATTTTCTTTATTATTTCTATTCTCATATATATTAAAAATAATTATCTTTTAAAGTGAAGTCTGTAACCATTTATTTTCCTCTTTTATTCTTAATTCTTCTTCAACACTAAAGTCATTTTCTATTTTAAGCATAGCTCGGATTTCTTCTGTTGTTTTTCCTCGAATTAAACTTGCTATTTTTGCGGCACACAATTCTATTCCAGGTTTAATACACAAGTAATTAAATGCTTCAATGAGTTCTTCTAGCTGCTCTATAGTCAGACTTTCAATGAAATCTACGTATGGTTTTTGTGCTATATTTGGTAAGTTGTCAATCATTTGACTACTTACTAGTGGTTTCGGTATATTATCCAGTTTTACCAAGTGATTTATTTTGACAAAATCAATAATCATAGGCATTATTCTATCAGTAATATTATAAAGTGGTATCTCAATATCTTCGTCTATAATGTCCTGTGAGATTTCACCAATTAGGTCACCTAGGAAAGGCTTGTATTCAAGCCCAAGAGTGTAAACATTATTCTCTTTTGATAGTAGTCGAAACATTTGAATTTAGTATTATGAGGTAAAAAGATGAGAATTCAATTTTTTAGAAAAAAGCTAGCAAAAATAAGAGGTTACAAAATCTCGAAAAAAGTATACAAATTATATTTTTTTTACGCACTTTTTTCTAAGCTCACATCATTGCGTATGCAATTATCCATAGTATAAAGCATCCCTGTTGTATAATATTCTTGTAGACCAACTCTTTTGATCGTAACCAGTATTCATCGTGTACAAATGAGAATAGTGTTCCAATTAAACACACAATCGAAAAACATCGAGCTGCGTATTTATGTCTTCTTAATCCTACTAAGTAAGTATCTGCTAAAGTTATGTGAATAAATGGCACAAACCATAATGCCCAAAAGAAGTCTTGTGGTGATTGGTGTAACATATATAATGAATAAAAACACGAACTTGCGTGTATTAGTTCATAATTAAATACTAAACCACACGTATCAAAGCATAGCACAATAAAAGATAGACCATAAGACTGAAAAACAATAGTAAAACTGGTATAAAAAGATAGATAAAGTCCACTTATAAATAAAAACATAGATAACCATAGTATCAATATACCATTTACGTGATGAAAATATAAACTAGTGTAACTTAGTTGAAAAGATAAAGAAACTAAAAACAATACTAAAAAGATATCGTGACTTAGATATCCTACAAAGTGGTTAAATCCTTGTATCAGGTGTCTGCTTATGAGAGAATACTCCATATATAAAGATTTTAAAGTATTTACTTTTATGACAATTAAAATGTACGTTGGTAATATAAAGATTAAAGTTGATGATTTTATTGAGCACGTCAAAAACTGCTTACAAAATAATTTATATCCAAATGAACAATTTGATACATTTCTTAATCTAAATTTTCAAATGATAGGTGAACAAAATTATGTTATATTAAAAACCATCTTTTTAGATGAAACATTTAATGTAAAAAAAGCCTTTATTCGCTGTAATGGAGAGCATCCACTAAAATTATATCAAACATCTGATGTAGAAATTCAAAAATATCTAAATTCTCTAAATAACGAAGTATTTGAATTATACGATGAAGAGTATTAAAAGACACATACTATTTATAATTAATGCTTCAAGGTAAAAATGCGATTATTACTGGGTCGTCAAGAGGAATTGGTTCAGCTATAGCAGTAGCACTCGCAAAGAAGGGTGTTAATTGTGCAATCATTGGTAGAAATAAATGGTGTGCGGATGTAACAGCACACGAATGTCATCGCCAAGGTACAAAACCAATTGTTTATAATACAGATTTGAGTTGTATAAAAGACACCAATTTTCTTATTGATGCAATTAAAAAACATTGGAAAGATGACATTAACATTATTATTCATAGTGCAAGTTTTGTTAAATTAGGTGGAATAACAGATTACTCAGACAAAGAACTCGAACTTGTAAATAGAATAAATTATGTGGCACCACTTCAAATTAATAAAAATTTTCTTAAAAGTAAACACTTGAATAGTATTTTATCTCATTCCCCACCAGTAAACATTATCAATGATTTTAACAATGTATTTCCGTACATTATGAGCAAAGTAGCATTAACTACAATGACACAAGATATTTATTTCAAGTATGGTGTTCAAAGTAATTCATATTGGAACCAAAAGGTTATTCAGTCAGAATTTTCAGAAAAGTTTGAGTTAGGAGATTATATTGATAGATTGAAACCAAGTATTTTGGCGGACACGGTAATAGAGATCCTTGAAAATCCTAGCATCAATGGTGAACAAATTGTCGACATTCCTTTTTTGAAAGCAAGACGCAAAAATTTTGACTTATCAAAGTATTATAATGCGTGTAGGATATCTGAACCATACGATTTAGATCAAGTAATTAATTTTGGATAAATGATTGATAACTTGGCAAAGCAGTATAATTAGTGTCTTCTACAGGACTGTTCTGTATAGGGTTATCTTGTGTCGTATCTACCATAGGTGTGACACTGTCAGAAGCATTCTTTATAGTATCTACATTGACAGTAGAAAGATAGTCTTTTACAGTATCCACATTAGAACTGTTTTTGGATCTTCTATATATTGTGTCTATGATTTTATTTGGTATGTAAGAAGAGTCTACTGGTACATATTTATTAACGACATTTGTGAAAAAATATATTTCTACCATTCCAATTCCTGCAAAAATCAACAAATTCTCAATGAGTAAGTGAGACAAATTAATTTTTGTAAATGTTTTGAGAGATAAATAGTTGCTTATAAATAACACCCATAAGACACCTATAATACTGAATAAAGCACTAAATAACCACTTATTGTTTATTTTATTTGCAATAAATGGCGTATATTCTGAATTAGTATTGCTTAATACTAATTTTATTCTATCTTTTTGCTGTTGTGACAATTTACTTGTAAAATTTTTTACAACTTTTTTCAGATTCTTTTTTAGTTCTTTTTCAAAATGTTTTGTGATTACTTTTGAAATATAAAAGACAAATGCACAACCTAGGACTGTTGCTAAAAATGAAATATGTAATAGACTATTTAATATAAATTCAAGCGATACCATAAAATACCAGAAGAAAATTTCTAAAAGAAATTATATGTATTATAAATCAATTATAACAATCCTTTTACAAATTCTTTTGACTTCTACGTTCATATGTGTTTATTATTTTACCGTAGGATTATCTATAGAAAAAAAAATTATTAATAATCAAATTGAATACTTAGTCGATCAGTTAATGAGTAATTTATTGTATATCCCATCAGATGTTGCACCACTACTTGAAAAATCAAAAACTGCTAATGTAAAAGCTTCTGAAATAAAGGAAAATAACAAAGCAGTTGTAGACAAACTCAAAAAAACACTCATTATCTTTATTGTGGTAGTCTTGAGTATTATTATTTTAGTTTTACGAAGAATGAAATGGATAGGACTGGTATGGAAAATACCATTTGTACAAGTACAAGATAAAGAATTATACCATTTGCTGTTTGAAAATGCACTGACATTTGGTGTTGTAGGGATTACCTACGTAGCAGTTACTTACTTTGCTACTATTAATTACTTGAGTGCCGATCCAAACTATGTTAAACACACTGTAATTCAAGAAATTTTAAATTCTTAGGCTTCTTATCTAACGGGAGGTACTGGTTGCCCGCCCTCTTCTAATAGCTCATTCATAGTTCTTATCTTACGTAGTAAGGCAGTAACCAATCTTCTCAGTGCATCGAGCTCCTCAGTAGGTTCTGGTTGTGGTCCATCGACTGCTTCTGGTCTAAATAAGTCATTAATCTTCATCTGAATAACATTAGTCTGTAATCTGTATAATTCCCAGTTTAACCTACCTACGTTTTGGTGTATTCCAGCGTTTGCGTTTACAAGTGATTCAAATGTTTCACCAAGTGCCTGGTCGGCTATTAAAAGACCTTTAAGTGCATTTCTGTGGCGGTCATCAAGACGATTTGCGTCATCCTCGATAAATCTGATTATCGCATTTCGAGTTTCCTCATACTGTGTTAGTAGTTCGTCAGGGGTACTGTATCTGCCTGTGTAATTTGGTTTATAAGCATCAGCTTCGTAATCTCTATCTAGGATATATGTTCTATCTGCCATTTATAAGATAAAATATATATTTTTTTTACTTTATTTCTAAAAATTCATTTAAAATTCTTATTTTATTATTAATTCCACCTAATATCTTTTTAATTTCAACATCACTTATTTGATTTTCTGGTAACATTGGAGGCACACCAGGAGGTGAAGAAATTTCTATAGGTTCTTTTAAAATCATAGTTGGTACTAAGTCAAATGTAACAGGGTTTTTAAATTGTAGTTCGTAATACTTATTATATTCTTGGTATGAAACGTAATCAAGATTACTTAAAATGCTATTTTTGCTCAACTTGTATTTTTTCTTATATTCATACATAATGAGTGGATTTTCTATATTAGACCAAGGTATGAGAATAGCATACTTGGCATAAATTTTTTTGATACTAGACAAATAATTAATTATTAATCCTTTCTCCGTTGTTTTGTTTCGGATATGTATTTCAAGACCATTTCTCGAAAATATCAAACCTGGAACATATTGTTTTAAAAAATCTTTGATGTTTTGGTATCCTTCAAAGTAAATAATATTAATTTTGTTATACAGAAGATATTCTGCTAATTTTATAGATATTCCTAAATCTTCGTTGAACATTTATTATATAGGATAAAATTTTTCTTTGATATATCAATGAGAGATACAATTTCTGAAGCAACTTCTATACATGAAAATAATTTTTATTCTAAATTAGGCTTTGATAAAATTACACTTGATGAAGAAGTAAAAAGAAAAGTATTAGAAGTAATAAAAAAAACATTAAGAACTTTTTCTGCTGAACAATTAGAAGAAATATTAGAAAAATTAAATGAAATCGGAAAAACCAAATTTGATGATTTGCACAATACAAGTGGCCCAATTTTAGAAGTAATTTTGAAAATAAAAAACTATTATGAGAATGATAAGGAACTCTTAGATGAATTAATAACAGAATTACATATACTAGAATTCAATGTTATAATAGAGTATCTAAATAGACTCTTACACCTCAGGCGAGTTACTACAGATGATAATTTATTTAAATTTATCAGAGCACTTAAAGACAATATAGAAACCGTTAATAAAACTCAAGCAGGTGGTCGTGTCAGAGACAATATAGTAAATACCTATAAAAGAATTAAATATAAATCTAAAATTATGTCTCTAGAAAAAAACCTTTATTAATTTAATGACATCAGAAGTTATAAAACGAAAAAGTTATATTGTAACAAGCGAAAAATCTACTATTGATAAAAAAATAAATAGATTTAATCTACTTCTTGAACAAACGAATTTTCCAGGAAGACAAGCACTTATAGATGCAGATAAGTTCCTAATGAATACATATTTAGACCATTTCCTAGCAGATGAATTTAATGACGTTCAACAATTAATTTTTGAATTAATTGATTTACAAGCTTTACTTATTCTAGATAAAATAGAAAGAGTGTTAGAAACTACAGATAAACCAGAATTTATTGGTGAATTAGCAAAAGCTTTTAAGGATAAAGTAGTAGAAATGAAAAAGTTGTTAGGTGAAGAAGGCACAGTCAAAAAAGAAGTTCTTACACGTGATCAAGGATTAAGTTCAAAAGCAAAGATGCGAGTGCCGGAGTCGGTTCCAGAACCAGCACCAGCTAAAGCTAAAGCACTAGGTTCACCAGCACCAGTACTAGCACCAGCAACATCAACACCAGCTAAAGCTAAAGCACTAGGTTTACCAGCACCAGTACTAGCACCAGCAACATCAACACCAGCTAAAGCACTAGCAGCAAAAGATGACAAAGGCGATGACGAAGGCGATGACGAAGGCGATGACGAAGGCGATGACGAAGTCGATGACGAAGTCGATGATGAAGTCGAAGGCGAAGGCGAAGTCGATGACGAAGACGATGACGAAGTCGATGACGAAGACGATGACGAAGTCGATGACGAAGGCGAAGTCGATGATGAAGACGATGATAAAGAAGACGATGAAGGCAAACGCGATGATGAAGGCAAAGATGAAGAAGACCCAGCACCAGCAAAACCAGCACCAGTATCTTCAAAACTATCAGCACCAGCACAAGCAAAACCAGCACAAGCACCAGCACAA
>Ga0214921_10011930_pt1 | contig 10476 bp, 8 predicted proteins | sample LL1505_MetaG_FD_177992 | JGI IMG/M metagenome (GOLD analysis project Ga0214921, IMG submission 177992) | Freshwater microbial communities from Lake Lanier, Atlanta, Georgia, United States - LL-1505 | ecosystem: Environmental > Aquatic > Freshwater > Lake | place: USA: Georgia | collected 2015-05-28
CGCGCTCGCGCCGGACTGGTAGGATATCCGGTAGTCGACCGTCGATCCGCCGCCGGAGGTCCACGACAAGTCAATCTGCGTCGTGGACATGGCCGTTGCCGACGGGCCCGTGGGATTCGGCGGTGCCGCCTGCGACGTCGTCGCCGACGCCGTCACGCCGCTGGAGACATCGGGGGTCCCGTTGCCGTTGATCGCGCAGATGCGAAATGAGTATTGGGTGCCGGCACTGAGCCCCGTCACGGAATAGGTCGTCCCGGTGATCGATGACTCCGAAATGGTCGTCCCCGTGGCGCAATCCGCCGGCGCGCTCGCGCCAGACTGGTAGGATATCCGGTAGTCGACCGTCGATCCGCCGCCGGAGGTCCACGACAAGTCAATCCGCGTCGTGGACATGGCCGTTGCCGACTGGCCCGTGGGATTTGGCGGCGCCGCCTGCGACGTCGTCGCCGACGCCGTCACGCCGCTGGAGACAGCCGGGGTCGCGTCACTGTTCACCGAGCACACACGGAACGAGTACTGGGTGGAGGACGTCAGCCCCGTCACGGAATGGCTCGTACCGACGATCGCGCCTGCCGGGATCACCGTGCCGGCAGAGCACGACGCCGGCGCGCTGGCGCCGCTCTGGTATGCGATCTTGTAACCTGCCGTCGATCCGCCGCCCGAAGTCCAGGACAAATTTACTTGGCTAGCCGAGGCCGCGGTCGCGGCCAAGCCACTCGGGTTGGGCGAGGCCGATCTGGTGAACATTCCCGTGTTTGAAGCATCGTTTTTGTTGCCAGCGGCGTCGAGAACCGACATAGACACGGTGTAGCTAGCGCCAACCGTCAGGCTCGTGACCGGCACGGATGTCGTCGTGGTCTCGACCGGTCCGATCGCGGCACCGCCGCCGGAGGGAGTGAACGTCGTCTGATACAGCGCCGCGCCATCGACTTCATTGATCGTGATCGCGCCGCTTCCTGATTCGCTGAGGGATGCCGGAACCGTAAACGTCGGCGGGACTTCGGTGTCCTTGATGATCGTGCGCGTCAATTCGTAAATCGGCGTCGTGCTGGTTTTGGTCTTCAGGAATGCAAAGCCAATCTCGACTTCGCCGTCCGGCACCGCACTCAAATCCAGTGTCGAACCGAAGTCTCCACTGTTTTCATCGCAATCCAGAGTCACTTTGACCGTCGCGTTGGTGACCGAGACGGACACCGCGACGGATTGCGTGATGCACGTCCCAGAAACCGTCAACGAAACGGAGGTCGTCTTGTTGGCGTAACTCTTATCCTTCGGGACCAGCGCGGCGACCCGCTCAACGTCTTCCGGCTTTTCGAGGGCCGCCGCCGGCGGGCCTCTCTTGATGACAGGCGTCACCTTGCCACTCCCCATCATGTCGCAAGCGGACACCGCGATAGCGAGAGACGCAATAGCGAGCCTGGCGATAGCGAGAGACGCAATCTTCATTTTGGCGACGAAGCGCAAATCCAAACCCCCTGCCGTACTGCAGAAGGTTTCGGAAATTATTGGGAAATATTTAGATTTGCGCCCTTCCAGCAGCCCAAAACGGGCAGAATAGACCGCAACCACCTGATGTTATTACTTAATATTTCAATTTGACGATCTCATCGAATCATCGGCCGCGGGGCACGCGCCACCCGTTTCAACTCGTCCCGGGACGAGTTCTCTGCACAAATTTCGGGCAACTCCTCCCAGAACGAGCCACTCGATATCGGCGCCCGGGAAATTTGCCCTCAAAACCCGCTCCACCAGACGCAGCGTCCCGCCCGTCGTGAGCACATCGTCAATCAACAGGATCCGCCGGGTCCCGGACATGCCATCTCTCTTGCGCTCACGGGCGCGCCTACGGACGACCACGCGAAACCGTGCGTCCCCCGACCACCGACGATCTTCCCGCTCCACACGGGACTTCATAGCCTGTTTGCGAAACCGCCAAAACACCGGCGGGACGACATGAATCACTGGCTTTCCATGACGCCGCGCCACGGCCCACGCCAGTTCCGTCCCCAAGTGAGGCCGCCCCCGGATGCGCGTCCAGAAACTCGCCGGAGCCGCCGCCACCGCGTCGCACCAGGCCGCAGCCTCGCCCGTCCGCGCCTGACTCAAAAACAAGTCAACGCACCCGGCAAGCTGCGCGGCGCCACCACGTGACTTGGTGCGCACGATCAACTCCCGCGCCTCACCCCCGTAATCAAACAATCGCGTCACCGCCGGCCACGGCCCCACCGCGCGTTGCGCGCGAACCGCTTCGACGCACATCCGGCACAACCCACGCCACCCGACGGGATCCCTTCTGCCGCAATGGCTGCACGCGAAAATTCCGGTCCAGATCCTCATTTTGCATGAATATCCGGGCGGGGCACCCGTCATGAAGTGACATCTGCTACAATTTTGGGGTGCCGCAGGGGTGCTGGCCTTTGAGACAGTCATTCGACCAACAAGCGAGATGCAAATCATGATGAAGATTCGCCGTGCCGTAGTGATGGGTTCAGGGGTGATGGGTGCGCAAATCGCGGCAGTACTCGCCGCCGCGGGAGTCCGCGTTCACGTGCTCGACCTCGCGTCGAACGAACCTCCCAAATCGCTGCCAAAAGAACTCCAAAAGGATCCGCGCCTCCCGAAAATCCTCGAGAAAAACTTCCGTTCGGCCCGCTCGATCCTGGCCATCGAGGGCCTGAAATACCTGCGCCCCTCGCCCCTCTTCTCCCCCTCGCACTTGCAAAACATCATCCCAGGCAACTTCGACGACGACATGTCCGTCCTCGCCGACGCCGACTGGGTCATCGAAGCCGTCATCGAAAAACTGGACATCAAAAAAGACCTGCACAAACGCATGGCCGCCGTCGTCCGCCCCGGCGTCCCCGTCACGACCAACACATCCGGCATCAGCCTCGTCTCCATCTGCGAAGGCCTGCCGGAACATTACCAGGCCGCCTTCTTCGGCACGCACTTCTTCAATCCGCCGCGCTACATGCGCCTCCTCGAAGTGATCGCCCATCCCGGCACGGACCGCAAACTGATGGACGCCCTCTCGAAGTGGATCGACCACCGCCTCGGCAAAGGCCTCGTCGAAGCCCTCGACACCGTCAACTTCATCGCCAACCGCATCGGTGTCTTCGCGAATCAAGTCACCCTGAAACACATGGCCGACCTCAACCTCAACATCGAGACCGTCGACGCCATCACCGGCAAACTCATGGGGCGCCCGTCCTCCGCCACATTCCGCACCATGGACGTCGTCGGCCTCGACACCTTTGTCCACGTCGCGAACAACACCTACGACAAGGCCCCGGACGACCCCTTCCGCGAAGTCTTCAAGAGCCCCCAGTGGGTCCTCGATCTCATCAAAGACGGCAAACTCGGCCAAAAAACAGCCGACACCGGCTGCTTCAAAAAATCCGCCGACGCCGCCGGCAAACGCGTGATCCTCGCCTACCGCCCCGACACAAAAACCTACGAACACCAAGTCGTCGCCCCCATCGCATGGATCGACGAAGCCTCAAAAATCGCCGACCTCGGCCAACGCTTTGCCTTCATCTTCAAGCAAACCGACCCGGCCGCGACCTTCATCTGGCGCATCATGCGCGACGTCTGGAGTTATTCGGCCCTTCTCCTCGACTCCATCGCAGCCGGCGACCCGCGCCGCGTCGACGAGGCGATCCGCTGGGGTTTCAACTGGGAAATGGGCCCCTTTGAACTCTGGCAAAACCTGGGCATCGATACCATCACCGAACGTATGAAAAAAGAAAGTGCGAAACTCCCCGCGTGGCTCAAGCCCGGCAAGGCTTTCTATACCGACGCCAAACCGGCGCGCACGCCGACATTCCTCGCCCGTTCCAAAGTCGTCCTCGATTCCAAGAGCGCGTCCCTGCGCGATCTCGGCGACGGCGTCGCGTGCTTCGAGTTCCACACGAAGATGAACGCCCTCGACAGCGTTCTCATGGAAACCTTGCGCAACTCCATCGCCGCCGTCTCGAAAAATTTCGACGCCCTCGTCATCGGCAACGACGCGGACAACTTTTCCGCCGGCGCCAACTTGAAGGAAATCGTCGGACTCATCCAAAAAGGCGAGTTCAACACGATCGACACGTTCATCCGCGAATTCCAGGGCACGCTCCAGATGCTGAAATTCGCCCCGTTCCCGAGTGTTTCGTGCCCGCGCGGCCTCGTCCTCGGCGGCGGCTGCGAAACCGCACTGCACGCGACCTTGCGCGTTGCCGGCGGCGAAACCTACGCGGGCCTCGTCGAGGCAGGCGTCGGCCTGATCCCGGCCGGCGGCGGCACGAAGGAACTCGCCCTGCGCGCCTATGACTACGCCTCGATGGCGGAACGCGGCGATCCCATGCAATTCCTGCAACGCGCGTTCCTGCTGATCGGCATGGCCAAAGTCTCGACCAGTGGTCACGACGCCTGCGAAATGGGACTCCTCCCGCCCGCGTCAACCCTGATCACGCTGTCCAAAGACCATCAAATCTCGCAGGCCAAGCACGAGGCCCTCAACATGGTCCGTCGCGGTTACATCCCGGCCCAGCCTCGCGCCGCCGTCACCGTGGTCGGCGACCCCGGCATCCAGACGTTCCGCCTCATGCTCTACAACATGGTGGAAGGCCGCATGATCTCGCCGCACGACGCCCTGATCGCCACCAAGATGGCGACCGTCCTTTGCGGCGGCGAAGTCGATGCCGGCAGTGTCATCTCGGAACAGGATTTCCTCGATATCGAGCGCCGGGTCTTCGTCGAACTCTGTCGCGAGAAGAAAACCCAGGAACGCATCGAGCACATGCTCAAAACCGGCTCGGCACTCAGAAACTAAACACACGAAATCCAGGAGATTCCTGCCATGTCACACGTCAGTTCCCAGACCCAGGGCGTTTACATCGTCAGCCCCCTTCGTTCTGCGATCGGCAAAGCCTTCAAAGGCTCGCTCCGCACCAAACGCCCGGATGACCTTTGCGCCGACATCATCCGCGCCGTCATGGCGAAAAACCCGCAACTCGACCCCGCCCTCATCGAGGACGTCATCGTCGGCTGCGCGATGCCCGAGGCCGAACAAGGCATGAACGTCGCGCGTTTTGCCCTGCTGCTCGCAGGCCTCCCGAATCAAGTTCCCGGCGTGACGGTCAACCGTTTCTGCTCGTCTGGCGTCCAGACGATCGCCATGGCGGCCGACCGCATCAAGGCCGGCGACGCCGACTGCATCCTGGCGGGCGGCACCGAGTCCATGACCCTCATTCCAATGATGGGTCACAAAGTCGTCGGCAGCCGCACGGTCATGGATCATCACCCGGAGTTTTACCTCGGCATGGGCATGACGGCGGAAAACGTCGCCAAGGACTACAAGATCTCGCGCGAGGATCAAGACGCGTTTTCTGTCGAGTCCCACTTGAAAGCCATCAAGGCGATTGAATCTGGTTGGTTCAAGGACGAGATCGCCCCTGTCCCCGTCACATTCCGCACGCCTGGCAAAAACGGCGAGGCGAAGGTCGAGACCCGCATGTTCGACACCGACGAAGGCGCCCGCGGCGACACGACCGTCGACGCCCTCGGCAAACTCAAGCCTGCGTTCCTCCAAGGCGGGACGGTCACGGCCGGCAACAGCTCGCAAATGTCTGACGGGGCGGCGATGTGCCTCGTCGTCTCGGAAAAATTCGCGCGCCAACACAACCTGAAACCCGTTGCCCGTTTCTGCGGTTACGCGGTTGCCGGCGTCCCCCCGCGCATCATGGGCATCGGTCCCGTCGCATCGATCCCGAAGGCCCTCGCCCTCGCCGGCCTGAAACAAGAACAGATCCAGCGCTACGAACTCAACGAGGCCTTCGCCGCGCAGAGCCTTGCCGTCATCCGCGAACTGAAACTCAACCCGGCCCTCGTCAACTTGACAGGCGGCGCCATCGCCCTTGGCCATCCACTGGGCGCGACGGGCGCAAAACTCACGGCGACGCTCATCAACGGCCTGCACCGCGACAAACAAAAATACGGCATGGTCACGATGTGCATCGGCACCGGCATGGGCGCCTCTGCCATCTTCGAGGCGGTCTAACCCCCGCCAACCCGAGGCCCCGTCATTCTGAGGCCGAAGGCCGAAGAATCCTCTCTTCCCGTCATTCTGAGGCCGAAGGCCGAAGAATCCTCTCTTCCCGTCATCTTGAGCGGAGCGAAGGATCATCATGAACATGGACATCAAAAAAACGCCGGAAGAAATTCAAGCCTCACTGGCGGCTCCGGGCGCCGGCATACCGTTTTATGAGCGCTGGATGGGGAGGTTCTTGCTCAAACCCCTCATCATGCGTCGAACACCCTGGGACGTCTCAGAGACGCGTTTCCAGAAGATCCATGAAAAATTCAAAAGAGATCTCGCGAAGGTTCCGGCCGATCGACTCACCGAGCGCGTTCTTGTCCTGCCGCAAAGCGGACTCGAAGACAGTTCGCGATTCTGGTCCGCCGCCATGTGCTCCCGGCACTTGTTCATTGTCGGAACGCAAATGGAGCAAGTGGTCGTGAAATTGTCACGACGGGAGCCCATCAACCGGCAAGCCAGCACGGCCGCTGTCAAACCGGAAGTCGCGCACAATACGCCGGACAGTGTCAACGAGTACATCACGTTCGGGGATTCGCTGATCGATCGCCTGCGCGCGTCCGTCGATGACCGCGAGTCCAGCCAAACATTCAGCCACCCGTGGTTCGGACCCATGCGCGCGAAAGAATGGATGTTTCTCTTTTCCGCGCACACATCCGTCCACCTGCAGCAACTGAGAGCCATACTCGATGAAATATCAGGCACAAGGTAACGCGCGCGATCTCCAAACCCCCGTCACCAGAGCCCCCGTCATCCTGAGCCGCAGGCGAAGGATCCTCTCTTGAAAGAAAGGATTCTTCGGCCCTACGGGCCTCAGAATGACGAGACGCCGGTTCAGAATGACGACCGGCTAAACCAACCCTAGCACCCGCGCGTCAACGCGCAGGGCGCGCCGGGCGCGCGCGAAAAAGTTACCGGGGAGGCGCATCAGGACATTGTTGCCGTGCGCCTCCATCGTCAACCACGTCACGTCGCGCTGGCGCACAGACCGGTTGCGAGCCCCGAATTGCCCCATCGCCGGGGCCTTGCGCGCGAATCGATAGAGCGCGCCAAGAATGAAATCCATGCGCGAGAACCAGACGACGTGATTGGCCTGCCGCCCGCGCGCGTACAGGGCCGCGACCGCCGCGTAGTCGCCTTGGTCACAGAACGCCTCGTCCGGCATCGCCGGTTGCAGGTTCCACCACCTGCCCGGCGAGGTCAGCCCCGTCGCGACATCAGGCCGCGAGGCCATGATGCGCTTCATCGCACCGGCCCAGACCAGAGCGCCCGCCGAGTGCGTGACCCCGACCGGCGCCAGGCCGCGATCAAAACAAACGTCCATGAATCCGGCCAGGGCATGCGCCGCTTCGTCCGCGCGCCTTTCGGCGTCCCGCCAGAACCGGCTCCACCACAAGGACGCGGCCAGGTAGAACTTCAGCCTCTTCAGTGGATTCACACTGACACGGTCGCGAGTTCCGCGACTGAACAACATGGAGTTCCACGTCAGCAGGTAAAATTCGGTGGTGCGCCGCGAACGTCCGAGCCCGGTGGCCTCGGCCAGCGGCAAGATGAAATCGGCAACGGCCTCGCGGTCGTCGGCGTAATCAACGCCGTGCACGAAAATCACCGGATTGGATTTCGGATTGAACCTTGCAGGGGAATCGATTTCCTCAATGAAGTCGACGCGCACTCCGTACGTCTCATTGAGGATGCGAAACCGGATCAGGCGCGCGTCTGCCTTCGTCGCCGGCAAGGACTCGAGTTCGCTATTGATGAGCTGGAAAATTTTTTTCATGTCAAACATGAAACCAGACACTTTGGAAGGATCTCTTAAGAGCCTTTAAATTTCACGTTAAGCCCGGTAGAGTCTGCCAGAGTCAGGAGGCATTCATCATGACCGTCCATATTTCGTCTGATTACATTGGCGGCCTGCGTTGCAAATCAAAACACGGACCATCGGGGAATGAACTCATCACCGACGCCCCGGTCGACAACCACGGCAAGGGCGAGGCATTCTCGCCGACGGACCTCGTCGCGACGGCGCTCGGCGCCTGCGTCATGACAACCATGGGAGTCCTGGCGCAGCGCTTGAACATCGACCTCACGGGCATGCACGCTGAATGCACCAAGGACATGGTCAGCGCGCCATTCCGCCGGATCGGCAAACTGACCGCGAGGATCACCATCCCCAAGAACGTCACCAGCAAGATTTCACCCGTCGATCGCGAGAAACTGGAGCGCGCGGCCTACACATGCCCTGTGCACAAGAGCCTCCATCCGGACGTCGAATCCGTGATCGAACTGGTCTGGCAAGAATAACCGGCAAGAGGAATCCGCCATGAAACACCGGGGAATGACGATCCTTGTCGCAACCGTCATGACGCTTGCGGCGGCGGTTCCGGCTCTGGCCGGATCCCTCACGATCTATGCGATCCCGTCCCCGCGCGGAATTGACTGGTCGACTCCGAAATCCTTGACCTGGTCTGCGGCCCGGAACCAATTGTCGGGACAAACCCACAAGATTGGCCACGCCAACATCCACTTCCGCTGCACCGCGGCAGAGGGCGACGACCGCGACTTCGAGGTCCTCACGGGCATGACCACCGGCGAGGACGATCCGACGATGCGCTTGCTGAAAGAAGAAGGTTACGGACTCGGGATACTCTTTGCGACGGTCCCGGGACGCCTTGAGACGCAGGAAGAAGTCTCGCGCGACCTCTATAATCGTTTTGAGACGGGCAAAGTCAACTTCTTGCAATTCCGCGTTTCGTCCCCGACCTGCGCCCGGCTTGCGGAGTACGTGACGGAATACAAGTCACGCGGCTACGACCGTTTCTACGGCCTGCCCAACCGCCCGCGCCACGGCGAGGGCGCCGGCTGCACGGCATTCGCCGCGAGTTTCCTCGACCTCGCCGGCCTGCACACGGATTATTTGCGTTCGCGGTGGAAGAAGACGCGACTGGCACCCGAATTCCTGACGGGCGGGCCGATGACGGGTCACTTCGTGCCACTCGCGGCCCTGCTGCGTCCGATTCGCCCGCTGCGCTGGGCCCGTGAAACTGAACCGCACTTCGCCATTAGCTTCTTCGATCCCGACGCGCTGGTCCGTCATCTGGAATCATCGTGGAACGCGGGTCGCAACCCACTCGGTGGCCGCGAAATCAAGACGTCCCCTGATTTCACCACGATGGGCATCGCGAAAGGATTCGTCTTCGACGCGACCACTGTCCCGACCCCCGAGGACCCCGTCTGGCAACAACCGTCATTCTGAGGGAGCAGCCCGAAGAATCCTCTCTTCTCCGTCATTCTGAGGGCGTAGCCCGAAGAATCCTCTCCCGAAAAAAGGATCCTTCGCTCCGCTCAGGATGACGAGGCTGCGGATCAAACCACATGCACAACCATGTCGCGCGGGATCCGGAAGGGCGGGCCCCACGTCCCCGGCGTCGCCGCCTTGCCGACGGCGATCACCATGACCACGCGTTCGCGACAACCGATTCCCAGGACTCGCCGCACGCGCACTTCGTCAAAACCTTCCATCATGCACGTGTCGTAATCCTGCGCCGCGATGGCCAACACGAAATTCTCAGCAGCCAAGGCTGCCGACTTCATCGCGACCTCGTCCAGGTCACGACGGAAATTGGGACCTCTCGGTGATGGCCGGAACAAACCCGTGAAGTTGAATCCGATCCACTTGACCAGTCCCATGACATTGAACCATCCCCAGCGATACGTCACCGGGATCAATTTCTCGTAGTATACGCGCACCGGCCGCGGCGCGTTTGCCTTGTGCGTCCACTCCTGCAACAGAGGCAATGACCTCTGCCACAAACCCGGATTCGCCGTCACCGCCACCAGGTGCCGCGCCGTGCGCGCCGCCGACTGGTTCAGGCACGCCGTCGCCATATCCACCATCTTCCCCGGATCCTTCACCCAGTAGAAATTCCAGGTCTGGACGTTGGAAGAATTTGGCGCCCACACCGCCGCGTCCAGCGCCTTGTCCACGACAGAATCCGGCACTGCCTCATCCGTGAACCTGCGAATGCTGCGCCGGCGCATGACCGCGTCAAAAAAATCCATACAATCTCCTGAAAAATTTCCCGCTCCGCTCGCTTGCGGATGATGATATAAATCGCATAACGCCACTCAGGATATCGCAGATCACCGGGGACAGGAACGTGGAACTACCAGTCGAAGTGCAATGCCCGTTCTGCGGAGAATGGTTTACAACATTTGTCGACGTCTCGACCGGCGCCCAATCCTATACCGAGGACTGTCAGGTCTGTTGCCGCGCCATAGACATGGTTGTTTCAATAAACCCCAAGACCGGAGCCCCGCGCATCGCGACGCGGCGGGCCTACTGACATGCGCCTGAAATCCCTGGCCCTGGTGGCGGGCATCACATTTTCACTGGCCGCGCG
>Ga0214921_10011931_pt1 | contig 10476 bp, 6 predicted proteins | sample LL1505_MetaG_FD_177992 | JGI IMG/M metagenome (GOLD analysis project Ga0214921, IMG submission 177992) | Freshwater microbial communities from Lake Lanier, Atlanta, Georgia, United States - LL-1505 | ecosystem: Environmental > Aquatic > Freshwater > Lake | place: USA: Georgia | collected 2015-05-28
TTATTGGAAACGCACGTCAACGACTTGGAGCGATAACCTTCCGGCGCGAAGAATTCTAATCCATGACGGCGCACCCAATCATGAACCAGCGCGTTTGTGGCAGAATGCCGAGCGTGCCGAGCCTCAATCCCTTCGGCAAAAATATCCTCCAACTTGGATTCCAACGCGTAGATGTGCGAGATCGAGGGAGTGGAAGGAGTCATGTCCTCGAGTTGGTTTTTTTGGAACTCGATAAAATCAAAATAATAGCCGCGCCCCGAAATGGTCGCGGCGCGGCGCATGGCCTTTTCACTGGCTGAAAAAAGGGCGAGGCCCGGTGGCATCGCGAGAGCCTTCTGGGAACCCGTTAGCAGCACGTCGATTCCAAGAGCGTCCATCGCAATGGGCACAACAGAAAAGGATGAGACGCTGTCTACGATCAGGCAAACTTCAGGAAATTCCCGCATCACCTCTGCGATCTCAGCCAGCGGTGACATGACCCCAGCCGACGTTTCATTATGAATGACAGTGACCGCATCGAAGCCTCCCTGCTTGAGATGTTCGCGGATTTGTTCACCTCGAATCGGTTGCCCCCATTCCACTTGCAACGCGACAGCATCCTTACCGCAGCGCTTTGAGACGTCGAGCCACTTATCTGAAAACGCACCGCACATGCAGTTCAGAACCTTCCCAGAACCGACCAAATTGCGAACGGCGCCCTCCATCACGCCCCAAGCAGAGGACGTAGAAAGAAAGACAGGTTGCGTCGTCTCAAATAGCGTCTGCAGGCGAGACTGAATGCCACCGTAAAGTGATTTAAAGTCGCCGCTGCGATGCCCAATCAGAGGCTTACAAAATGCGGCGAAGGTTTTCTCGGAGACTTGAACCGGACCGGGGATAAAGAGTTTCATTGAGATACGAAGTGGTAGTGAGGCTGTGTGAAATAGCCCCGGATTTACAAAAGAAATTACGGAGAGCCAACCACTCCGGAAATTCGAAGTGGTGCTCGGAGATTGTTGCTAAAAACCGAGTCCTGGAGGAAGCCCCATTCCACCGGTGAGCTTGCCCATCTCTGAACTCGCCAGAGCTCGGCCTTCTTCGATGGCCTTGCGGACCGCCGTCAGAACCACTTCCTCCAACATTTCAACATCCTGCGGATCAACAACCTCAGGAGATATTTTTATGGAAAGCACATCTCCACCGCCGTTTGCAACAACGGTCACCTTTCCTCCTCCAGCCGTTGCTGTGACTGTCTTCTTCCCAAGATCTTCCTGCGCTTTCAGCATTTGCTCCTGCATCTTCTGCGCCTGCTGCATCATTTTTTTTATATTCATAAATCAGCTTACACCGCTTCTAAACGGGCTTTAAAAATCTCTAGTGCCTTCCGAATCAGTGGATCGTTTTTAAATTCTTCCATCGGATCCTTGGGTAAAATTTTCTCAGGCGCAGGAGGCTGAGCCACCGGACGCAATTGAATACCCGCGCGCATTCCCACACTCAGCTTTAACGGAAAGCCCGCGACTTTCTGAAGGACTCCCTCCAGAAATCCACGGTTATTCTCTTGGGCAACATACTCCACTGCAAGTGTTTGGTCTGCAGGGAAAAGAATATGGGCAATGCCCCCTACCACCTCAGCTAGCACCCCCGCCTCCACCCACATCGAGATTAAAGGCCGCTCTTTACGAACCATCTCCACCATTGCCGGCCAAAGCTCTTCTACCTTCCAAACGCGATCAGACGATGAATCTACGACCTGCGGGACGGCCTTCTCCTGAGCCAGTGAACGCTCGACAACGGGCGCGTTCTCTACGCTGGGCTTCGTCGCTTCAGGGGCTTGGAGATTGCTAATTTCCTGCGACTTAGCGGCTGAGGTTTTCTGAATTACTGAGGCGGCCGGGGATATCGAAGTTACCGAAGTTTGGTGAACAACGGTGGCGGCTGGCTTAGTCGCGGGAACAGTCAACGCGACGGGCCTTGGCGGCTGCTGCTTTAAACGATTTGGAGCAGTCAAGGTGCTTTTCTCACTGAGAGGAAGCCCCTCGCGAATCGCGCCCAAGGCATCGAGGACTTCGCCTAGCGTGACCTGAGAAATAGCTTGGATAGCACGCAGCAAGGCTACCTCCAGATACATCTGTTTGTTTGAGGCCCACTTCATACGCTGCTCAGCCGAGGCGCACAAATCGATCAACTCTAACAAACGCTCCCGATTCACATCCGCACACTGCTCTTGAAGTGCCTCCACTACAGAACGTCCCAACTCTTCTACAAGTCCACGAGGATCCGCTTGGGCGAGCAAAAGGTTGCGCAGGTGGCCGATTAAATCTCCCATCAACTGAGTCAGATCACGGCCAGCCTCCGCCTGTTCGTGTACCAAGCGCATCGCGTGAGGAGCGTCCTGCGCCAACAGTGCACCGCAGAGCTCGCTTACCGTTTGCCGCGAAGTGAAGCCGAAAACAGAAAGCACATCCTTTTCTTCCACGGTCTCTCCGCAAAACGCAACCAACTGGTCGAGCATGGATTCGGCGTCGCGCATCCCACCGTCAGCACCAACGGCAACAGCTAGCGCCGCCTCGTCGCTAAGAGCCACACCTTCTTGCGCTGCGATGTGCTTGAGGTGCCCGGCGATGACGGGAGCGCCGATTCGTTTCAAATCAAACCGCTGGCACCGAGAAAGAATGGTCGCAGGAAGCTTCTGGACGTCTGTGGTGGCGAAGAGAAATTTGACGTGTTGAGGAGGCTCTTCCAACGTCTTGAGCAGCGCATTAAAGGAGCCGGCCGAAAGCATGTGCACCTCGTCGACGAGATACACTTTGTACCGGCCACGGGCAGGCATGTACTTCACGTTATCGATGATGATCTCGCGCACCTTATCCACTTGTGTGTTGGAGGCCGCGTCAAATTCCAGAACATCCAGCGAGTTACCACCCGCAATCTCTCGACAGGAATCACACCGACCGCACGGCGAAATCGTCGGCTTGTCGCTGGATAGACAATTGAGGGCCATCGCAAGAATCCGAGCGGAGGATGTCTTCCCTGTACCGCGCGGGCCGACAAACAAATAAGCGTGCGCCAAGCGGTTCTGCTGAATGGCATTCTTCAGCGTACGCGTGATGTGTTCCTGGCCCACCACGTCGTCAAACGTCTGGGGGCGGTATTTTCGGGCAAAAACCGTATAGCTCACAATCGAAGTATGGCGGGATTCCACTCCATTTGCCAATGGTCTTCACACGCCCGTTTTTGCCTAAACACTCGGGGCGTGTTCAACCTCATCTTTCAAAACGAAGACAGTGCGGGCACTCGCGTTGAAGTCCATAATGCCGGCATAACGTCCCCATGCGACCATGGTTTGTAATATTTTCTCGGGATTGTCGTAAGGGAGCGCGCTGGCGATATCCTTCAAAATCTGATCCGCTTCCACCTCGTCTTGCAGGCGTAAGTACTCAATGATGATGTGAAAAATCCGCAGATTATGAATCTGATCGGAAAAAATCAGCCTTCTCCCAATGCGGTCGGCCGAGAGGAAACTCTGCCCGAGTTCGGTGAGGCGCACATCATTTTTGGGAGTGTCAACGAGCTCCAGAATTTCAGCCGCCTTCACAATTCCAATGGTCTCGCCGAATTCTTTGCCAATCTCATTGGAGATGTCGTAGATATTAGTAAGATCTGGGGTGTCCCTCAGAATACTCAGCAGTCCAAGAATTTGACCTACTGGAACATAAGGAATTGATTCCATCCGATTGCGAGCTCTTGAAATGGGAGCTCCAGAGACAATGGTCGGTTCTGGAGGATGATCGGGAAGTGTGAGCGTGGTAATCGTCTCGTGGATCGTACGCACAAGACTTTGGAATTCAGGACTTTTAGAGTCCCTCGGATAAGGGAGGTTATTTTCCAGAACCAACCCCAAGCGGCCTGGGCGCGGGAATAAAATACAAATTCGGGTGGCCATCTCCACTGCCTCCTCGATGTTGTGAGTGACCATGAAGACGCTCTTGAGGGTAGCATCTTTGCGATGCCAGAGCGTGATCATTTCATGCCTCAAATTCTCCGCTGTAAGCACGTCCAGCGCACTGAAGGCCTCGTCTAAACACAAGATCGCCGGCTCGGACACAAGAGCCCGCGCGATACCAACCCGCTGCCGCATCCCACCGGAAATCTCTCGCGGATAAGCAGCGTGATAGTTTGAAAGCCCGATAAGCTCAATGGCCTTTTCCACTGCCGCATCTCGCTCCGCACGCGGCAAATTTTTCGCCATCAATCCCACCTCAACATTCTGTTCTACGGTCAGCCAAGGATAGAGTGCAAAGGTCTGAAACACCACTGAGGCGTGTGGATTAATTCCCTCCATGGGTTGACCATAACAAAGAACCCGCCCGCTGGTAGGCATCGCGAGGCCGGTGAGACAGCGCAAAATCGTCGACTTGCCTGACCCGGACTGGCCCAACAACGCGAGCAATTCGCCCTCGTGCACTGCGAGATCAATCTGATCGAGCACCTTCATTTCGCTGCCGCCAGCCACGGTGAAAGTTTTCGTGACATTGCGCAGTTCGACAATGACCGGTGACTTCTCGAATGCGGATTGCTTCAGTGAAGAGGAAGTTTGGATCATGGCTAATCAAGACGGAAACGGCGCTCGGCCAACGCATAAAGCCTTCGCCAAATAAGTTGATTTGTAACAATTACAAAAATGGACATCGTGGCGATGGAGCAAAGAATTAAAGGTGTATTTCCGCTCTGCGTCACCTCGGCGATGAGAGCACCAAGCCCATCAGCCTTCAACGTCGTGTCCCCCCAAGTCGCTAGTTCCGCCACGATGCTGGCATTCCAAGCACCACCCGCAGCCGTACACGCACCCGTGACCCAAAACGGAAAGATTGCCGGTAAAATAAGAGTCCGCCACAACGCCCACCCTCGTAACCCATAAGTGCGTGCTGCGTCCTTGAGGTCGTTGGGAATGGCCATGGCGCCGGCAATTACATTAAAAAGCAGGTACCATTGCGTTCCCATCGCGATGAGCAGAATACTGCCCCAATTCATCGGAATTCGCCACGCCACAAAAAGTCCTACAACAATGGGGAAGGTCATGTTGACTGGGAATGACGCGGCGATCTGCGCTAGGGGTTGGGCCACGCGAGCCGCCTTGGGATGAAACCCGATCCACACTCCAACGGGCGTCCACAACAGCGTCGCGAGAAGCGTCATGGTGAACACCCGCAGCATCGTCAACACCCCCAGCCACGCAATGTGCCCCGCCATTTCCAATGAAACCCCCGCATGTACCGCCTTGGCCGCATTCACCAAACCTCGAACCGCATAAAACGCGACGAATAAAGCGAGTGCGGAAAAAACGCATACGTAAAAAATGTCCTGCACGTTACCGCGTCTCTTTGTGACGACACGCCGCAAACCGTTTCGACGAACGCCAAGCTGAGCCAGCCATTCGACGAGCGGCTCGAAAACTCGGCGAGAAAACCACTCCAGAACGACGCTCCCCCGTAGCATGTCGTAAAACCAAGACCCTGGGGCTTCCGTGGATTCCGTGAGTTCCATTTTAAAGCGATCGGCCCACGCGATAAGAGGTCGCCACACCAACTGATCACTCGCGACAATGACAACCAACATAGCCACCACGGCCCAGAAGGCTGCCGCATTATCGCCTCGCTCGACTGCAGCAGCCATGTAGGAGCCTATGCCTGGGAGCTTTATATTTTTACCCATGACACTAATTGCTTCGCTCTGGGCCACAAAAAACCACCCACCACCAAAGGACATCATCGAATTCCAAAGAAGGCTGTGCATTGAGGCGGGCACCTCCAAAGTTCGAAACCGCTGCCAACGCGTCAGGCCGAAAGTTGCCGCAGCATCCTGCAGATCTCCCGGAATTGTGACCAACGAATGGTAAAAACCAAACGTCATATTCCACACCTGCCCTGTGAAAATAGCGAAGATACTGGCGCACTCAACGCCGAATAAGCTGCCCGGAAAAAGGGCCATGAATCCCGTCACTGTGGCGGATAGAAAACCCAGCACTGGAACAGATTGCAGCACGTCGATTGCAGGCAAAATGAGGGCGCGGGCAATGCGACTTTTAGCTGCGGCATAGCCAATGCCAAAGGTAAACAGCAACGAGCAGGCGAAAGCCATCCACATACGAAGGAGTGTGCGCCCCGCGTAATAAGGAATACTCCAAACGCTCTCATCAAGAGAGGGCACCGCCTGCTCGTCAAAACCCACAAGCATACCACTCGCAAAATGAATGACACTCCAAGCCAACCCTATAATTCCCAAAATAATAAAAACATCCATCAACCCGAACTCACCCCGGTGTTCGGATGCTTTAAGTTGAGGGAGTTCGGGATTCATGGAGCAGTGGATGGAACAACCTTCTAAAAATAATTAGAAACGGGTGCCACGAAACCTTGTTTAAATGCAGCGCGTTTCACAGATTGAATTTTAACCACGAGCTTCTAAACTCCTCAAAAGTTCGCTGCTACGTTTAGTGATTTTCTGTTATACACGATTCTAATTTTTAATCGCAGTTTTCTATTTCACAGCGAACCTCGCTCTTGTCGCCATGTCCCAACCACCCCAACTGACTCCACACCAGCTTCAGTCTCTCAACCTGTTTTGCCGCGCGGTTTCTTCTAGCAAGAACCTGCGCAAATGGTTCACTTCGCTGGGCACACTCTCGCCCAACTTGCGGATGAACGCGATTATGCAAATCACCACAGAAATGCGACGCGAGCAGGAGGATCTTGGGCTTATCGGAGCAATTTGCAGTCTGTCAGATCATGACGTTTACGCGGCTGCAAAACACGCAGTCGACGATCTCTAAACGCCGCACTCGGCGTTACTCATTGAAGTCCATTGGCTTCAATATTCCCTTTTATGGCCACCATCGCGGTTTTGGGTGCCCTGGACACCAAAGGCGTGGAACATCAGTTCGTGGCGGACTGTATCAGCCGTCACGGCCATCAGGCGCTGCTCATCGACGTCGGCACTCAGGGCGCACCTCAAGTCAATCCGCACATTTCGAGAGAGGCGGTTGCCAAAGTCGCGGAACTGGATCTCGCATCCATGGGCGATGATCCGGCGAGGGCACAAGACGCAATGAGGACTGCCGCCCCAATCATTCTTTCAACGCTATTTCGCCAAGGAAAGATACAAGGCGTCATTTCCTTGGGCGAGGGTGGTGACACTGCCATTGCAACATCCGGAATGTGCGCGTTGCCCTTGGGTTTTCCAAAGCTTATCGTCTCCACACTGGCCGACGGAAACACCGCGCAATACGCCGGAGCCAAAGATATCGTCATGATGCCGAGTATTGTTGATGTCGCCGGACTCAATCGTATCTCACGCCCAATGCTAACCCGTGCCGCCGGTGCGATATGCGGAATGGTTGAGACTGCTCAAGTTGAAAACGGGGCTCAAGACCAGCCTTTAATTTTCGCAACCGTGTTCGGCAACACCACCAGTGGAGTAAGCCACGCGCGCAGCATTTTGGAGGGAGCCGGCTACGAGATTATCATGTTCCATGCTACAGGAGTTGGCGGGCGCGCTATGGAGGCGCTCCTCGAAACCGGCGTCGCAGCTGGTGTCCTCGATTTCACCACGACCGAGTGCGCGGATGAAATCGTGGGCGGAGTACTTTCCGCAGGGCCCACCCGTTTAGAGGCCGCAGCCAAATCCGGAACCCCTGCAATCGTGACACTGGGATGTCTGGATATGGTCAACTTTTTCGCCAAGGAATCCATTCCCGCAAAATTCCGTGACCGAACACTTTACGAGCACAATCCCCAAGTCACGCTCATGCGCACCAACGAGCAAGAGGCGGCGGCTATCGGCGCGTCGATGGCGCAGCGCATTAACCAATCCATCGGACCCGTTAGCGTTTTATTGCCACTCAAAGGAGTCAGTGCCATCAGCGGTCCCGGCTATATATTCCATGACCCAAAAGCTGACGAGGCACTCTTCTCTGCTTTGCGCAGCACCTTACGCAGCGACATCCCAGTAATCTCGCGCCAGGAAACAATAAACGAACCCGCTTTCGCAGAAGCCTGCGCTAGAGAACTTCTCAAAAATATTGAGCAAAAGGTCCTAACCGACCGCGAGCAGCGCCGTCGGAGAGACTAATCAAACGGCTCTCAACGCCGGATATGAAGCAACAACGGCGGCCCCACTTGACCTCCATCGCCTTTCGCCCGCAAAAAAAACGTGCGGTCGCAGTCCGGTACCCACTTGGCAGCAGTTAAGAAAAATTCACGCTCGGTTTCTCCCTCGGGGATGAGCAACCCATTGAGTCCAACGTTATCAACATACACACCATGGGGTAGATTGCGCGCAGAGTCGTTTCCTCCCAATTCGATGCGCTCCTTAAAGTTCAATCGCTCGGCTTTGACTCGCGCACTAATTGTTTCACCAGGACGCAGAGTAAATTCAACGGGCTTACCCGCGGATGTGGAGTTACCGTTGGGCGCCAGAACTTTCACAGTAACCTTTGGAGCAAGACCAACTTGTATTTCACCCAATCCAGCAAAAGAGTGCCTGACAACCTGTCCGTTAATTGAGCCGCTAGCAACCAACCGAGTCCGGGCTCCCACTTCAGGAGTGGGCTTGGTGATGCCAGGCTCAGCATAAATCGCTCCCCACGCGAAGGTCTGCTCGGGTTCTATAATCAACGGTGTCGTCGCACTGAAGCCCGGAGGCAGATCGGTCACATCCACGCGAATCTCACCGTTAAAGCCGTCTTTGCGTTTGGCTGTTATTTGAAACTCTCTGCCGCTTCCAGGGCTCACCACGGGCTTAACACCGCTTGAAACGCTGACGGTAAAATCGGGCTGCGAACGGCGGCATAGCAAACGGTAAGCTGCATGGGCATCTCCGAAACCGCGCGCGTCGGTGATGCGCAATTGAAAATCAGCCTCCTCGGGAGCGGTGAAATGAAGCACCGAGTCACGACCTCCTTCACGAGAAGAATCGTCATCGTTTTCGTATGGCAATCGGAAAACCGGCAAGCCGTTGGACGGCGGTTGGGCTCCGGGGGGAAGCGGACGAACCGTGTAGACCGGCTGTCCAAGAGGGTGCGCAAGAGCAGTCGTGTCGTAATAATTCTGACGATTGCCGAGGCCGGGATAAACAGTGAACCCCGAATCAGGGCCGCTCGGGTACATCCACAATTTAAAAACCTCCCCGTTGCAGTATACTAATTCGTTCAACTCCATCTCGGAGTAGTGCTGGATTCGGAAGTCATTGGATGCCTCGGAATTTTTGCCTCTAAAGCTCAACCACGAGGAACGGATCGCCTGCAAAGTAACCCGCTCAATCGGCTCACCGACGGCGCTCCTGACTTCTAAGCGAGAATCCAATGTCGATTTTTCGCGCGCGGCAACGACCTCGAAAACCCAATTTTCTCCCTTTTGCGAATGGAAAAGAAAAATGTCTGTATCCCTTGGGTGTCCGATTTCCCCACGGATTTCCCCCGGTATCTTCACTACTTGGGCAAGCTCGGTAACGCCGTTAGGCTCGATCTCCGTGAGCACCGGGAGCGCTGCAGACTCCGAGGGTATCTCGCTAACAATTGCGGTCTGTTGAGGCACGGCTGCAACTTCTGCGCGGGGCTGGGTCGACAACGCCAAGATGTCCAGAGAGCCGTCTATTCGGGCCACCAGCAGGCGCTCTCTGTCGAGTATCTGCAGGGCGGTTACGTTATCAGCTTGTGCAGGGTAATCCTCCAACAGTTCAAGCGCAGGCAAACTCCAAACCTTCAAAGAGCGATCCCACGCCGTGGTGACGAGGCGGTCTCCCGCGGTAGAAATACTCATTCGGTTGATTGCGGCTTCATGCGCAAACCTCGCCTCCAAGAGCGGGTTGATTTCTGATCGTTCTCTGCTTTTGAGTGCCCAAAGACGGATCCTGCGATCTGCAGCCACCGCCAACAACTGGTTGCCATCCGGGGTGAACGAAACATCAAACACCTCGCCCTGCGGCTCCTTTAAAGTATCCAAGCGTTCTCCATCACGCACCCTCCATACCTTGACGGTTTGATCACCGCTGGCACTCGCGAGTAACGATCCATCGGAGTTAAACGCGACTCCAAAAACCGCACCATTGTGACCGCTCAGCGTACGAAGAGGGTGTCCCGATTGCACGTCCCACAGTACAACCTTGGCATCGTAACCAGCCGTGGCAAGCAGACGCTCGTCTGGCGAAAAGCGCACGGTGTAAAGTAAATCAGTGTGGCTGCCTTCAAATTTTACTGGTGAATCCTGAGAATCCAAATGCCACACCCAAGCCGAGCCAGACCGACCCGCAACGCCCGATCCCACGGCAAGCCGCCTTCCGTCCTTGGAAAACTCCAGGGACGTAACTTTACCGGACAGACCACTCAACTCTCTGACCACTTTGCGAGTAGCTAACTCCATTAGCTCGACTTTGTGATACCGCCCCACCGCAAGAAAGCGACCGTCAGCAGAGGCAACAGCTGCAGTAACGGCACGTGAG
>Ga0214921_10011932_pt1 | contig 10476 bp, 8 predicted proteins | sample LL1505_MetaG_FD_177992 | JGI IMG/M metagenome (GOLD analysis project Ga0214921, IMG submission 177992) | Freshwater microbial communities from Lake Lanier, Atlanta, Georgia, United States - LL-1505 | ecosystem: Environmental > Aquatic > Freshwater > Lake | place: USA: Georgia | collected 2015-05-28
TGTTATTTGTTTTTGCGATCATCGTCATGATCGTCAAGTTGTTTATCAAAAAATAAGAAAAGGGTCTTGCTATTTCACCATTGCATGGATGATGGATGCAGCTTTCTCAGATGCCTTGCCTCCTGCCTGCAGCAGTCGGTGGAGTTGCAGATAATCTTCCCTGATTTGTTGGATGGCCGAGGAATCTGAAAGTATACGCTCTAGTGCAACAGCGATATTGTCTGCATTGAGATCATGTTGAATCAGTTCTGCAACAACCTGCTTGTTCATGATCAGGTTGACCAGTGAGATGTATTTGATCTTGATGATTCTTTTGGCAATGGCATAAGAGATTGGAGAACCAAGATAACATACCACCTCTGGTACGCCAAATAATGCTGTTTCGAGTGTTGCGGTTCCTGAAGTGACCAGTGCGGCATCTGCAATGGACAACAGCCCATAAGTATCACCCCTCAGTACCTTTATGTTTTCAAATGCGCTGGTGAATTGAAAGATCATTTCGTCTGCAATACCTGGTGCCTGGCCTACCACAAAAATATGTTGCGGAAACCTGGCCGCAGCCTCCAGCATGATGGGAAGTTTCTTCAGGATCTCTTGTTTTCTGGAGCCGGGAAGCAGGGCAATGATTTTTTTTCCTTCTTCGACCTGCAGGTTATTTTTGGTGGCAACAGCATCACTGGTTTTTTTATAGTCCGCAATGATCTCCATCAGCGGATGACCCACATAATCAACAGGGTAGTTCCATCGCTCGTAAAAGGGTTTTTCAAATGGCAGGATGACCATCATTTTGTCTACCACTTTTCTCAATATTTTCACCCTGTTTTCTTTCCAGGCCCATACCTGTGGAGAAATATAGTACGATGTTTTGAATCCTTTGCCTTTGGCAAATTTTGCCAATGGAATATTGAAGCCAGGATAATCAATGAAGATGACAAGATCTGGGTGATACTGAAGGATATCGCTTTTGCAAAAACGCATGTTGCCTAAAATGGTAGGCAGGTTGCTGATCACTTCTGCAAAACCCATAAATGCCAGGTCTCTGTAATGTTTGACAATTGTTGCACCTTCTTCTTGCATCAGGTCTCCACCCCAGGCACGAAAATTTGCCTGGCTGTCATTTTGCTTGATGGCCCTGATCAACCTGCTTGCATGCAGGTCTCCTGAGGCCTCACCCGCTATTATGTAATATTTCATGGGGTTGAGGTGTTGTGTGATCAGCTGAAAAACTTGAAAAGCAATGCAGCAACTGCATAGATCAAGGTTACGGTAAAGATTCCTTTTGCTGTTTTATCCCTTTGGCCATTGATGTGAAAAGTAAACAGAACAATGTTCAACAGCAGACAGGGTATGGTGAGCGCTGTAACCAATTGTTTATTGCCTTGCAGTGCATGTAGAAAATCACTGAAAGGGTAGAGGCTGAATTTCCAAAGGTAATATCCATAAAAACTCAACACGGGAACAATCAGTCCAAGAAAAACGCCGTAGACAAAATTGTCTTTTTTCAGGATTTCCATGTGTAGTCTTTTTCAAGTTTGTTTTTCAGCAAATGGTTGGTCAAGTCATACTGAACAGGAACCACACTCACAAAATTATTCTCCAGTGCCCAGACATCAGTATCCTTGCTTTTTTCAAGGTTCTGGAAAATGCCGGTAAGCCAGTAATATTTTTTGCCGGAAGGGTCCTTTCTTTCTTCGAAATCCTCTTCATACTTTGCATAGGCCTGTCTGCATACTTTGACGCCTTTGATCAGTTCCACATCTCCCTTGGGTATGTTGACGTTGAGGCAAAGGTGCTTGTCTGCTTTTTTTGAAAGTACCTTTTCCACAATCATCCTGGCGTATTTTTTGGCGCCTGTAAAATCTGCCTCCAGGCTATAATCCATCAGGGAAAACCCAATGGCAGGAATGTTTTCAATCGATGCTTCAATGGCGGCACTCATGGTTCCGGAATAAATCACGTTGATGGAATGGTTTGCACCATGATTGATGCCGCTAAGGCAAATATCAGGTTTCTGGTGAAGGATCTTGTCTACGGCCAGCTTCACACAATCGACGGGGGTCCCACTGCAAGACCATGATTCAACGCCATCCATCAAATGAACCTTGTGCATCCTCAGCGGGAAACCAATGGTGATGGCGTGTCCCATCCCTGATTGTGGTTTGTCTGGTGCCACTACAACAACCCTTCCAAGGTCTTTGACCGCCTCAATCAGGTGCCTGATGCCAGGTGCTGTCAGGCTATCATCGTTGGTAATCAATATGACCGGTACTTTTTTTGTCTTTTTTGCACTGCTTTTCTTTTTCATCTCTTTTATAATACATAAAATTAGCACATATTTCAGTTACGCTCAGGTTGCGGAACCATGGATTAGGAATAAAATTTTAGCAAGAAATACTTGGAAAACTAAATAATTTAGTATATTGCCCCCAAATTCATTAGTATGTCACAGTCATATGCAGGCCAAAACCTCAAATATCTGCGCAAGTTGAAAGGGCTCACCCAGGAAGAATTTGCCAACAAGCTTCAAATCAAACGTTCCCTTCTTGGTGCTTATGAAGAGGAAAGGGCTGAGCCCCGGATTGATGTTTTGGAAATTATCAGTGACCAGTTCGGTATCAGCCTTGATGAGCTCCTGCGCAGAGACCTCAGCGAGTCCAACGTGAGTTATCTCTCTAGAAGAAGGCAGCAGAAACTTGGGGCTGAAAACAACCAGATTCATTTTGTTCCCATGAAAGCTGCTGCAGGGTATTTGGCTGGATATGCGGATGAAGAATTCATTGATGAACTGAATACGTTTACCCTGCCCATGTTGGGAAGTGGACAGTTCAGGGCATTTGAAATCATTGGCGACAGCATGTTGCCAACGCCTACAGGCTCCATCATTGTTGGTCAGAAGGTAGAGTCCCTGGATGATGTGAAGCAGGATGCTGCTTGCATCGTGGTCAGCAGGAGCGAGGGCATTGTGTACAAACGCCTGTCCCGCAATCCCAAGGCCAAAAGCAAAGTGACCCTGGTCAGCGACAACCCTGCATACCAGCCCTACAATGTCAATGCAGAAGACATCCTGGAAATGTGGCAGGCACAAATGGTGATTACAAAAGTTGCGCAACAACAGCGCTGGGATGTGGGTCAACTGGCCAACCTTGTTACCAATTTGCAGGAACAGGTCAGCACCATGAAAAAACGCATGAACTGATCTCTTTTAGTGTATTCCGATGCGTTGATTGCATAATTTATACACATCCCGTTGATAACCTGCTCCAAGAGGGGAATACCCATTCAGTTATCTTTGACAGCCACAGATAAGGAGCAATTGGGTAGGTTTTACAATTAAACAAGTGAAGCAGCATGTCTAAGCAGAAGGAAACCGAATTATTTGAATACAACGAAGACTCCATCAGAAGTCTTGACTGGAAAGAGCATATTCGTCTTCGTCCAGGCATGTACATAGGAAAGCTGGGAGATGGAAGCAGCCAGGACGATGGAATTTATGTGCTGCTCAAAGAGGTGATGGACAATTGCATTGATGAACACATGATGGGCTATGGCAAGCATATAGAACTTGTCCTGAACAGCCGTGAAGTGACCATCAGGGATTATGGTCGTGGAATACCTTTGGGGAAACTGGTAGATGTGGTCAGCAAGATCAATACGGGTGCAAAATACGACAGCAAGGTATTTCAGAAAAGTGTAGGATTGAATGGTGTGGGAACCAAAGCGGTGAATGCATTGAGTGAATATTTTAAGGTTACTGCTTACAGGGATGGAAAAGAAAAAACAGCAGAGTTCAAGCGTGGAGAACTGGTCAAAGAACACAAGGAAGTATCCTCTGCTGAGTCCAACGGAACCCAGGTCATGTTCATCCCCGACGAGAGCATTTTCCGTAACTACCATTTCATTTCAGATTATATAGACAAACAGCTTTGGAACTATTGTTACCTCAATGCCGGGTTGATTATCAATTACAATGGCAGAAAATTCCTGAGCAAGAATGGATTGCTGGATCTTTTGCACCGCAATGCCAATGAGGATGAGCTTCGATATCCGGTGATCCATCTCAAAGGAGAAGACATCGAAGTAGCCATTTCCCATAACAATGAATACGGAGAAGACATTTACAGTTTTGTCAATGGTCAGTACACCACCCAGGGAGGTACGCATGTGCTTGCCTTCCGGGAGGCCTTTGTGAAGACCATCCGTGATTTTTTTAAAAAAGATTATGACACTTCTGACATCAGGCAAAGCATTGTAGCTGCTGTAGCTGTTAGGGTTCAGGAGCCGGTATTTGAATCCCAGACCAAAACAAAACTCGGGTCGCAGTACATTTCTGAGGGTGGTCCTTCCATGAAGAATTTCATGCTGGATTTCTTTTCGCGTGAGCTGGACAATTACCTGCACAAACATCCTGCAGTGGCCGAGGCCATGAAAAAAAGAATTGAACAGAGTGAACGGGAAAGAAAGGAATTGGCCGGAATCAAAAAGCTGGCCAATGAACGCGCCAAAAAAGCCAACCTGCACAACAAAAAATTGAGGGATTGCCGCATGCACCTCAATGCGGAACCCCCTGCCAAAGGCAAGGAAGAATACATTGCCAAGCAGTTGCTCAGCACCATATTTATTACAGAAGGTGACTCTGCAAGTGGATCAATCACCAAATCCCGTGATGTAGAAACCCAGGCCGTATTCAGCCTAAGGGGGAAACCACTCAATAGTTTTGGGCTTACCAAAAAAGTGGTTTACGAAAATGAGGAATTCAACCTGTTGCAGCATGCACTCAACATTGAAGACGGCATGGATGACCTGCGTTACAACAATATCATCATCGCCACCGATGCAGATGTTGACGGGATGCACATCCGTTTGTTGCTGATGACATTTTTCCTGCAGTTCTTCCCAGACCTGGTCAGGGATGGACATGTCTATATTCTTGAGACACCCTTGTTCAGGGTAAGGAACAAGCAGGAAACCATTTATTGCTATACAGAGAATGAGAAACAGGCCGCAGTAAAAAAGATTGGAGCAAAGGCAGAAATTACCCGTTTCAAAGGGCTTGGCGAAATCTCACCTGAAGAATTCAAACGGTTTATTGGCCCTGACATGAGAAAGACACCGGTAATACTGGAGAGCCAAATACATATCCAGCAATTGCTGGAATACTATATGGGCAAGAATACCCAGGAAAGACAGGATTTTATTGTTTCAAATCTTCGTATCGAGCTGGATACAGTGGAGGATTCAATCTAATTGATTATGATACATGTAGTTTTCAACGAACCCGATGTAGAAGTAATAAAAAAAGCCATTGAACTCGATGCTTCATTGAGCGGTGAAGTGATGCTGATCCGTGATGATTATGCAGTTGGTCCGTTACTCAATATCTACACTCCAGAGGGGGCTGCAGAAAGAAAAGACTGGTGGAGAATGATTTTTGCAGGAGGCGATCATGAAGGCATTGTAGATGAGGGAAAAGTCAATGACGAGCAGGTGGTACTCAATATCAAAGAGGCCCTGGCAAATGATGAGACTGAAAAGGTATGGATCTGGGCTGCCCAGAACAAGCATGATGTTTGCGGATATTATTGGCTGGTAGGACAATTGTCTGCGTTTCATGGAAGGATAGAAATCCTATACCTCAACAATCTTCCTTTTATCAATGAAAAGGGAAACATATTTTATCCTGATTGGTTGAGCCAAATCCTGCCCAGGGAATTCCTTAAAGCAAAGAAGCTCGCAAGACCAATCACTACCAGCGAATTTGAAGTGGATGCAGATGAATGGAACAAAATTGCTGCTGAAGGAAAAATGGTTCGTTTGCTCGAAGGAGGAAAAAAACTTATTCAAAAAGATGTTGATTATTATGATGCAGACCTGACCAGGTACATCACTGCGGATGCCCAAAAAGCCAATAAAGTGATCAATGCATTTCTTTCCAAGAACAAGGAAACAACGGGGGATGCATTCATGATCTGGAGGCTCAAAGTACTGGCACAGCAGCCTCAATTTGAGGTGCAGGGGGAACTGAAAGGGCTTAAGGATTTTGACATTAAAAAGAGGACGGCCGTAGAAGCTGCTGAATAAAAAGAGAACAATGGCGAAGGCGAAATTTGTAATTGATCACGACAATGAATCAGGCGTTTCAGGACAATATAAAAGCTGGTTCCTGGATTATGCTTCTTATGTAATTCTCGAGCGTGCAGTACCAGGTGTTGTGGATGGTCTCAAACCAGTTCAAAGAAGAATCCTTCATTCCATGAAAGAGATGGATGATGGCAGGTTGAACAAAGCTGCCAATATCATCGGACAAACCATGCAATACCATCCGCATGGTGATGCCAGCATTCAGGATGCACTGGTCAACCTTGGCCAAAAAGACCTGCTTGTGGATACCCAGGGAAACTGGGGAGATGTCAGAACCGGTGATGATGCTGCCGCTGCCCGTTATATTGAGGCCAGGCTCAGCAAATTCGCATTGGACGTGGCTTTTAATGCAAAGACCACCAAATGGCAATTGAGCTACGATGGCAGGAAAAAAGAACCCATTGATCTGCCAATGAAATTTCCGATGCTCCTCGCTCAAGGGGCTGAAGGGATTGCGGTGGGTTTGTCAACCAAAATTCTTCCCCATAATTTTATCGAGCTCATCGAGGCATCCATCAAATACCTGAAGGGAAAGAAATTTGAATTGTTTCCTGATTTTCAGACGGGTGGCATGATTGATGCCAGCAATTACAACGATGGAAAACGCGGGGGGCGTATTCGTTGTCGAGCACACATTTTTGAAGTGGACAAGAAATCGCTGGTCATCAAGGATGTTCCTTATGGAATAACCACCACCCAGTTGATGGAATCGATTGTAAAGGCAAACGATCAGGGCAAGATCAAAATCAAGAAAGTTACAGACAATACCGCTGCTGAGGTAGAAATCCTGGTGGAGCTGGCAGCAGGGATTTCATCGGATATCACCATTGATGCCTTGTATGCTTTTACCGATTGTGAAGTCAGCATAGCACCCAATGCCTGCGTTATTGTTGATCAAAAACCTTTGTTTCTTTCCGCTACAGAATTGTTGAGGATTTCAGCAGACAATACCAAAGAGCTGTTGAAGCAGGAGTTGGACATCAGGCTTTCAGAACTTCAGGAAAAATGGCATTTCACTTCACTGGAAAGGATTTTTTTTGAAGAAAAAATTTACAAGGAGCTGGAAAAAAAGCATGAGGATTGGGAAAAGGTTTTGCTTGCCATACAAAAGGGATTTGATCCCTTTAAAAAACTTTTCAAAAGGGAGATCACCAGAGAAGATATTGTCAAACTTACCGAGAAGCCGGTTCGCCGTATTTATAAACTGGACATTGACGAGCTGAATATGCAGATCAAGTCCATTGAAGATGAGATCAAACAGGTGAACAATCACCTGGCCAATCTTACCGATTATGCTGTGGCTTACTACCAGGGCTTGCAAGAGAAATATGGTAAGGGAAGGGAACGCAAGACAGAAATCAAACCTTTTGATGTCATACAAGCCAGGAATGTAGCCATAGCCAATGTTCGTTTGTACATGAACCGGGCAGAGGGTTTCATTGGCACCAGCCTGAAGAAAGACGAGTTTATCACAGAGTGTTCTGACCTTGATGATATCATCGTCTTTACACGACGGGGTATCATGAAAGTGGTGAAGGTAGATGACAAGGCTTACATCGGAAAGGACATCATCTATGCTGCAATTTTCCAGAAAAATGATGAGCGTTCTACCTACAACATGATTTATACAGACGGTGCTACTGCTATATCTTATGCAAAGCGGTTCAATGTAACTGGCGTTACGCGAGACAAGGAATATGATTTGACCAAAGGCAACGACAAATCAAAAATCAACTATTTCACCGCCAACGCCAATGGGGAGGCTGAATCGGTTGCCATTGTGCTGAGTCCCAATTGCAGTGCAAGAAACAAGCAGCTTGATTTTTATTTCGAAACATTGGACATCAAGGGACGTAGCGCTGTCGGTAACCAGGTGACCAAGTACCCTATCAAGAGTGTTAAGCTCAAGGAAGTAGGCAAGTCTACGCTGGGTGGAAGGGATATTTGGTTTGATGAAGTGTTTGGTCGTTTGAATGTTGATGGCAAAGGCAGGATGTTGGGAAGTTTCCAGCCTGATGATCAATTGCTGGTCATCTTCAAACAGGGATTTTATGAAATCACCAGCATTGAATTGACGCAAAGAATAGATGTTGAGCAATTGATAATGATTCAAAAGTTTGATGCCAGAAAAATCATCACCGCCATTTACCTGGACAACGAGAAATTACAGTTCAACGCAAAACGGTTCAAGATTGAAACAACAACCATGAACAACAAGTTCTTCTTCATACGGGAAGCTGAAGGCAATCGGGTGGAAGCCGTTTCAACCGAGGCCGCTCCCGTGGCCATCATTCGGTCAGGCAAAGGTGCACAGGTGAAAGAGTCCAGGGTCCGGGTGGCAGATTTTGTAGAGGTGATGGGATGGAAGGCCGTAGGCAACAAATTGACGGATTTTTCGAAGACCACCGAGATAGAATGGCTTGATACGGAAGGAAACAAGCAAACAGCACTGTTTTAGGCTTGATTTTGCAGGTTAAATTCCCATAGTCTTCCCAAATGCCTCGGATGGCATATATTTGTGGTTCGAACAATAACTGTTTCAAATGCCTCTTAAAAGAGAAGAAGATTTCAACGCACAGCTTTCTGGATCCATGTCGGAACCAGAAACCAGTTCCAATAGTTGGTTCAAGAGACGCAAGAAAGGCATCAGTACATCTACAGCTGAAAAGAAAGAAGCGCCAGATGGTCTTTGGACAAAATGCCCTGATTGCAAGTACACCTGTACCACGGTAGAATTGAAGGAGAATTTTTCGGTATGTCCACAATGCCAATACCATCACCGTATTGGCAGTGCTGAGTATTTTGATATACTTTTCGACGATCAACAATACCAGGAAATGTTTGCAGAAGTGAGGTCAGTTGATTTTCTAGGGTTCAATGACCTCAAGCCTTATCAGAAGCGCCTTGATGATGCCTATGAAAAAACAGGGCTCCACGATTCCATTACTTCTGCCCATGGAAAAGTGAATGGATTGGATCTCGTGGTTTGTTGCATGGATTTTAATTTCATCGGTGGTTCATTGGGCAGTGTAATGGGGGAAAAGATTGCAAGATCAGCAGATTATTGCCTGAAGCACCGGATTCCCTTCATGATCATCAGCAAAAGTGGCGGTGCCCGCATGATGGAAAGTGCGTTTTCCCTGATGCAACTTCCCAAAACAATCGGCAAGATCAGCAGGCTTGCTGTTGCCGGAATCCCTTATATCTCACTCTGTACAGATCCAACCTATGGTGGCACAACCGCCTCCTTCGCCATGGTGGGAGACATCAATATAGGTGAACCCAAGGCCATGATTGGTTTTGCTGGCCCGCGAGTCATCAAGGAAACAATCAAACGTGATCTGCCGGAAGGATTTCAAACCTCAGAGTTTGTCATGGATCATGGTTTTCTTGACATGATTGTTGCCAGGAAAGACCTTAAGGAGCGTATTGCCACGCTGCTCGGACTTTTTGCCAGTTAACTGCAGTTTTTCAACCGTATTGCGTGCGTTCAATAAACAATGGAACTCAGGAACAAATCTGCCACATTCGAGTATTTCATCGAAGACAAATTCGATGCAGGAATGGTTTTGACCGGCACTGAGGTCAAATCACTCCGGGATGGAAGGGTGAGTTTCAATGACAGTTATTGCTTGATTGACAGGGGCGAAATGTATGTGAAAGGCCTTCACATCGCCCATTATTCATTTGGGAGCTATTCCAACCATCCTCCAGTGCGGGACAGAAAATTACTGTTGAAAAAAAAGGAAATTTCACGCATCACACAAAAGTTGAAAGACAAGGGCTTTACCATCATCCCCCTTAAAATATACTTCAATGAGAGAGGATTCGCCAAAATACAAATAGGGCTGGCAAAGGGTAAAAAACTGCATGACAAACGGGAGTCTGTCAAACAAAGGGAGTCTGATCGGGAGATCAAAAGATACTTGGGTTAACTATTCAACCTATTGGTATAATTCTTTTGACAATTGGCTTTAATTTTTTGGAATTAATAGAGTTTTTCATCAATTTTGATCAAATGAACAGAAATTACACAAACAACGGTTGGCATTTTATCTCTGATAAGGGGTAAATCCTATGTTGTACAGTAACATATGTAAAGCCCCGATTATTCGGGGCTTTTATTTTTAAATCAATCACTGCATGGAAAATATGAACAAGGTTAAGTTGAGCACCTCAACCCGAAAGATGGCGGCAGACCTCTATACCCCTGTTGGTATCTATCTCCGCCTTCGGGACAAGTTCAGGGATACCATTTTGCTGGAAAGCACAGACCATCATACTGCCGAGAATAGTTTTTCTTTCATAGCCATCAATGCCATCGGAGGCATTGAAATA